>Ga0224529_1000027_pt1 | contig 103410 bp, 81 predicted proteins | sample CBST50metaG_FD_179893 | JGI IMG/M metagenome (GOLD analysis project Ga0224529, IMG submission 179893) | Peat soil microbial communities from Stordalen Mire, Sweden - C.B.S.T50 | ecosystem: Environmental > Terrestrial > Soil > Wetlands > Peat | place: Sweden: Norrbotten County, Stordalen Mire...
TGATTGCCTGGCGCGGAACCTTCGCCGCCTTTCTCGATTTGGGAAGGCCGGCGCACTGGGAGCCCTCGGAGATTGAGCCGACGCTTGCCGCCCTGCGGCGGCTGTCGCTCGGCATTTTGGGACCACCGGGAGTGGTCATGGCGGCGGTGGCCGCGACGGCTCTGGTGGTGGGTGTGCTGCAAACCGGCGGGTTGAAGTTTCATGCCGGGGCGATCGGCTTCAAGCCGGACCGCATCAATCCGGTCTCGAATGTCAAGAACCTGTTCTCGCTGAGGGCCGCGGCCCGGCTGGCCAAATCGCTTCTGCCGGCCAGCCTTCTGGCGGTCTTCGCCGTGCAGCGCATTGCCCGGCAGTTGCACGTTCCCCCATTCTCGACCGCCCGGTTGGAGATGCTGGGCGCGGACGTGTATGGGCTCTTGGTGGCCGCGGCCTGGCTGCTGTTCGGTTGGTCGGCCATCGACTACGTGGTGGAGTGGCAGAGCCGCGAGTCCAGGCTCAAGATGAGTCGCCAGGATATGCGCGACGAGATGAAGCAGACCGAAGGAAACCCTCAGATTCGCGGGCGGATCCGTAGTCTGCAGCGCCAGATGCGCCGTCGGCGGGTGAAGGCAGACGTTTCGCGGGCGACGGTGGTGCTGGTGAACCCGACCCACTACGCGGTGGCCCTGGGCTTCGATTTCGGGACCATGGAGGCGCCCAAGGTGTTGGCCAAGGGACGCAACCTGCTGGCCGAAGAGATCAAGGCCGAAGCGCGCTGGGCAGGGGTGCCGATTATCGAAAACCCGCCGCTGGCGCGGTCGCTTTACCGCTCGGTCGAGGTAGGGCAGGCGATCCCCGTCGATCTCTATGCCGCGGTGGCCGCCATTCTGGCCTACCTTTACCGCCAGCGCGTGGAGACCGAGTTGCGCGAGCGCCGCGCGCGCGAGGCGGCGGCGAAGGCGCGGGAACAGAAGCGCACGTCCGCTCAGCCCTCCCGTCCGCCGACCGCCGGCATTCAACCCCTTCGAGGAGGCTTGCAATGAGTACGACAGCCCTGGCGGCCGGTACCCTGCCCGCGCAATCGATCCTACAGCGGCTGCGCGAATACGTGCTGCCACTGGTGGCCATCAGCGTGATCTTCGTGATGCTGGTGCCGCTGCCGGCCGCGGCGCTGGACTTTCTGCTGGCCTTGTCGATGGCGGCCTCGGTCGTCGTCTTTCTGTCTGCCGTGCAGATTCGGCGGGCGGTCGAGTTGAGTGTTTTTCCCACGCTGCTGCTGCTGTTGACCCTCTTCCGCTTGGCTCTGAACATCGCCTCCAGCCGCCGCATTCTGCTGCACGGCTCCGAAGGCACCTCCGCAGCCGGCAAGGTGATCGAGGCCTTTGGCCAGTTTGTGGTGGGCGGCAACTACGTCGTCGGCTTCGTGCTGTTTCTGGCCCTGATCGCGATTCAATTCCTGGTGGTTTCGCACGGCGCGGTGCGCACGGCCGAGGTGACGGCACGCTTCACACTTGATGCCTTGCCGGGCAAACAGATGGCCATCGACGCCGACATGAACGCCGGGCTGATCGACGAGGCCGAGGCGCGCCGGCGCCGTCAGGGGATCGCGCGCGAGGCTGAGTTCTATGGCGCGATGGACGGGGCGGCGCGATTCAACCAGCGCGATTCGCTGGCCACGATTCTTATTACCGCCATCAACATTGTTGCCGGCCTGCTGATCGGAACCTTGCAGCAGGGAATTGAGCTGGGGGAAGCGGCGCGCACCTACACGGTGCTGACGGTGGGCGATGGGCTGGTCACGCTGATCCCGTCGTTGCTGGTTTCGGTTGCCGGGGGAATTACGTTAACTCGCGCCAATTCGGCGGGGCTGCTGGGCGGCGAAATTCGCCAGCAGCTTTTGGCCAAGCCCGCGACGCTCTACCTGGCGAGTCTGGTTTCGGCGGCCATGTGTTTGATTCCCGGGCTGCCCAAGCTGGCCTTTCTGACCGTGGCCGGGGCGCTTTTTTGGGGCGGCCGCAGGGTAGCTGCGCAAGCTCCGCAGGCCGCGCCAGCCGAGCCAGGCAGCCAAAAGAAGAAGGCCGAGCAAGCCCAGGGAGCTGATCTGGCCCAATTATTGCGCCTCGAAGATCTGACCCTGGAGATCGGTTTCCAGCTGATTCCGCTGGTGGACGAGAAGCAGGGCGGCCAGCTGCTGAGCCGGGTGCGGACGCTGCGCCGCCATCTCTCCGCGGAGATGGGTTTTCTGGTGCCACCGGTCCATATTTCCGACAACCTGCGGTTGAAGCCGCGCGAGTACGTGTTCTCCCTGCGGGGAATCGAAATCGGCCGCTGGCAGACCGAGGGGCCGCAGCTGCTGGCGGTCTCGGGAGACCCGGGACGGCGTCCGCTGGCCGGCAAGGAGACGCGTGAGCCGGCCTTCGGGGTGCCTGCGATCTGGATTGCACCGGCTTTGGAAGACCAGGCCATTGCTGCCGGCTACTCGGTGGTGGACGCAGTCACGGTGATAACCACCCACCTGGGAGAACTCATCCGTCAGCACGGATACGAGTTGCTGGGCCGGGCGGAGACCAAGCGGCTGGTGGATTCTCTGAACGAGAGCCATCCGAAGTTGATGGAAGAGCTGGTACCCAAGCTGCTGACGCTGGGCGAAGTGGGAAGGGTGCTCGAACAGCTATTGCGTGAGCGGGTGTCGATTCGCGACCTGGGCACGGTACTGGAAGCTCTGCTGGAAATCGCCCCGGTGAACAAGGGAATCGTTGGCCTGGTCGAGGCAGCCCGCCAGGCGCTGGGCCGGCGGCTGGTTCAGCCGCTGCTCGATCCTGAGGGACTGCTACCGGTGCTGCTGCTCGATGGGGGGCTCGAAGACGAAATTCTGGCTACCCTGTCGCCGGAGACGGGCCAGCGTTTGCTTGCCTCTGGGGGAAACACGGGAACTCCGGTGGTGCGCCGTCTGGCCGATTCTTTGAAACAGCTAATCCCGGCCTCCTCCGCGGCGGCCCTTCCAGTGCTCCTGGTTCCAAGTCCGGCTCGTTATCACGTCAAGCGCTGGCTGGAGCCGGTTCTCCCGCGGCTGGCGGTGGTGGCGGCAGGGGAGATTCCGCCCGAGGTCCGGCTGCGTCCGGTGGGAACGGTGCGGTGAAGCAGGGACCAGGGGCTGGGAAGCGCTTGGGAAGGGATGAGAGGGGACAACGATGGCGATGGAAGTGGCGAATACGGCGGGAATGCAGGCGACGATGCGCCGGGGCGCGCGCGGAGGGGCCTATCCGCCTATGGCTCCGCCCCCTGCGGCGGGGACGCTCACCGGCGAGCAGGAGAGGATCCTGCTTGAGCATCTGCCCATCGTGCGGTTTCTGGCACGCCGTATCCACGAACGCCTGCCCCAGCATGTGGACATCGAGGACTTGGTGTCGGCGGGGGTTCTGGGACTGATGGACGCGTTTTCGAAATTTGATCCGGCCAAAAAGGTGCAGTTTCGCTCCTATGCGCAGTTCCGCATCCGTGGGGCGATTCTGGACAGCTTGCGGACGCTGGACTGGAGTCCGCGCGAACTGCGCCGCAAGGGACGTGCGGTGGAAGAAGCCATCCGCGCGCTGACAGCCCGGTTGGGACACGCACCGGGGGAGGCCGAAGTGGCCGCGGAGATGGCTGTGAGCCTGGACGACTACCAGCAACTGCTGGGAGATCTGAAAGGCCTGGAGATCGGCACGCTGCACATGGAGCGGAACGAGGACTCGGGCGAGGAGGAACTGGCCTACGTGCCCGGCAATCCGGAGGAAGACCCTCTGTTTCGCTGCCTGCGCGGCGAGCTCGAAGAGCGGCTGGGCGAAGCCATTCAGAGTCTGCCGGATCGGGAACGGCTGGTGATGAGCCTCTACTACTACGAGGAGATGACCATGCGTGAGATCGGTCTGGCGCTGGGGGTGGTCGAGTCGCGGGTTTCGCAGATCCACGCCTCGGCGGTGGTGCACCTGAGAGCCACGCTCAGGGATCTGGCGGCTCCTGGAGCCTTCGAGCATTCGCGGTCCGCGAAAGTACGTGAGCGGGTGCGACGGTAAGTGGGCAGAGAGAGAGCCGGGGGCAGCGCGCAGGGAAACATTGAACGAACGGCGGCAAGCAGAGGCGAGGGTGACCGCGGGGGGAACGATTGATGGAAAAGATGCTCAAGCAGGACGAGATTGACGCTCTGTTCGAGGCCGCCCGGACCCCGGCCGCGGAGGCTCCGCGCAACGAGGTGAGAACGCGGGTCGTGCCCTACAGCTTTTCCTCGGCGGGGCAGATCTCGAACGAACAACTGCGGGCCATCAGCCTGTTGAACGACTTGTTTGCGCGCAATCTGACGCACAACCTGGCCGCCTGGCTGCGCACACGTTTCCAGGTAAACCTGGTTTCGGCCGAACAGATTCCGTTTAACGAGTTTCTGCTGCGGATTCCGGAGATCAGCTACGTGGCCTCGGTTCGCCTCGAACCGCTGGGCGCGCTTTCAGTGTTGCAGCTGGATCTTGCGCTGGCTCCTCCAATCATCGATCTACTGCTCGGCGGCGATGGCCGGGACGGGCCGGTGCGAGAACTGACTGACATTGAGGAGTCGATTCTTGCGAGCGTGGTGGAGATCGTCTGCCGGGAGTTGACGGCAGCCTGGCAGCCGGTTGGGTTGAGTTTCAACTTCGAGCGCCGCCAGATGCAGACCCAGGTGGCCCGCATCATGGCGGTCACCGAGAAGACTCTTTGCCTGAGCTTCGAGATTCGCATGCCGCACAGTTCGGGGCTGCTGAACCTGGCGTTTCCGGCCGTGGTGGCCAACACCATTCTGCGCCGGCTGACCTCGGATTGGGGCCGGCGGCGGCGTCACGCGGGCGAGACCCGGGAGCGGATGATGGCCGCCTCGCGCCGCATCCGCTTTGGGGGCTCCCTGCAACTGCCGACCGTGCGGCTGGCGGCCAGCACGATCGAAAACCTGAAGCCGGGCACGGTTCTGCAGTTGGATTTGGCGGCGAACGCTCTGCCCGAGTGGCGCGTGGGAGGCCAGACGCTCTCAACCGCCCAGGCGATCCGCCAGGGCGCACATCGGGCTGCTCGCATCGGGCGGCCGATTTCGGAGGCTGAGGGATGAAGACCTATTTTGAGTGCTGGATTGGGGTGGCCAAGGTTCTCTTCTCCCAGGCGCTGGCCGGCGAACCGGAACTGGACGAATCCGACCCTGCTCCCTTGCCGGAGAGCTCGTTCGGCTTCTCTGTCCATCTTGCCGGAGACGTCGCAGGGCGGTTCGAGGTTTTGCTGGATGCCGCCATTCTGGAGGCTCCGCTGCTGGGCGAGGGAGTGGACCAGAAGGCCGGGTGGGGCGAACTGCTGAGGGAAGCGGTCGATGCCGCGGCCGGAGAGTTGCTGGCTACGACGGGCCGGGCGTGCCGTGTGGAGAGGTTCGAGGAGACCGCTGGAGGGGGCGAGGCTTCGAGGGCCTTCCGATTGCAGTCGGGCGACCGCAGCTTTGCGATTTCTGTCTGCGACGAAACCCGGGAACCGCAGCCGTCTGCCGGCCGTGAAGCCGCCGGCTCGACTGAAGAGCCGGCGGCAAAGATCAGTCCTGGCATTGAGCTGCTGCTCGACGTCGAGCTTGAGGTGTCGCTGCGGTTCGGCTGTCGTGAATTGCCGTTGGGAGAGATTCTCGACCTCGGGCCGGGAGATGTGGTGCAACTGGACCGCCATGTTGCCGATCCCGTGGATCTGATCGTCGGCGACAAGATTGTGGCGCGCGGGGAAGTGGTGCTGGTCAACGGGAATTTTGGCCTGCGCGTGACCGAGGTGGCCGCGCCCAGAAAGCGGTTGGAGAGCATACGATGCCTATTCTGAGCCGCAAGCAAAGCTGGCCGGGAACCGCGGAGGCCCAAGAGGCTGCTCTTGCGGAGGGGCTGCGGGGCGCAAACATCGGCGCGGCTTCCAGAGCGCGGGGCGGTCTGTTTGAGACGTGCGCCAATCCGGGCTGCGGCTCCGGCTGGCTGCATCTGTGGCGCGGAAGGTCGGCGCCTGTATTTGAAGGCGGCTGGAACTGCTCGGCGGCATGCACTGCGGCGCGGATTGCCGCGGCTGTCGGGCGCGAACTGGATGGACGCGGCGCCGCACAGGAGAACCACCGGCATCGCATTCCTCTGGGCCTGGTAATGCTCGAACAGGGATGGATTACCTCCGGGCAGCTGCGCCAGGCGCTGGATGCGCAAAAGGTGGCTGGCGCCGGGCGGTTGGGACATTGGCTGGTGTGCCAGCAGGGAGTCAGCGAACAACTGGTGACCCGGGCGCTGGGCCTGCAGTGGAGTAGTCCAGTGTTGCCGCTGGAGTTCCATGATGCCGAGGCGCTCACCCCTGCTTTGCCCCGTTTGTTCGTAGACGCGTTTGGGGCGCTTCCGTTACGAGTGGCTGCGGGCAAGCTGCTCTACTTGGGATTTGAGGACCGGCTGGATCCGGTTGTGGCCCTGGCTGTCGAGCGGATGAGTGGCCTCGAGGTGGTGAGCGGGCTGGTGCAAGGGTCCTTGTTCCGTCCGGCGCATACCCGAATGTTAAGCGCGAAATATCCCCCGGTTGAGTTGATCGAGGCCGCCTCGGAACCAGCCCTGGTGCACGCCCTTGCGAAGTCGATCGAGCGGGCTCGGCCGGTCGAGTCCAGGCTGGTGAGGGTCCACGACTGCCTGTGGCTGCGGTTGTGGCGGCGCGCACAAGCCGGACCGATGCCGGAACAGGGCGCGGTCCAGGACCTGATCTGCACCATCGGGGCGCAGTAAGGCGCCGAGCGGTTGAGGCCGCAGAGTCCCTCAAGTTCTGACGGCGGAGGCCGATACACAAGGAAAGCAGGGGAGCCGGAAGATGAGCGAAATTCGAACCTTGATCGTCGACGATTCCGCGGTCATGCGCAAGATTGTGGAGCGGGCGCTGCGCCAGGCGGGCCTGGACCCGCTGGTGGTCTACGAGGCCGGCAGCGGTACCGAGGGACTGGATGTGCTGAGGGCCAGGCAGGTGGAGCTGATTGTCTCCGACATCAATATGCCGTCGATGGACGGGTTGGAGTTCCTGCGGCAAGTGCGGGCGCAGAATCTTGCTCCCGGGGTTCCGGTGGTGATGATCACCACCGAGTCGAGCGAAGAACATGTGAGGCAGGCCATCCAGGCCGGGGCGCAGGGATACATTCGCAAGCCGTTCACGGCAGAACAGGTGAAGGAGCGGGTCTTGCCGCTGCTCCATGCGGCGTAGTACCCCAGGTGTAGATAGGTGCTCCAAAAGGAGCTGGGAGGATTTGTTCTCCTGATAGAACTGGTCGAGCCGGGGAGGGATCAACGTGCTCTTGAAGGAAGTGCGAGCGGCCATGATTGTGCGGGCGCGCGGCGGCGGCGCAACGGAGATGGAGCGGGCGGGGTCGCTGTCGCTGCGGCAGTCCATCCATCTGGTCGCGGATCCCCGGAACCTGGATGCCAGCGTGGAAGAGGTCTTTCAACTGATGCTGGGGGTGGACTGCCGTCGACAACCGGAGCCGGCGGCGATGGAGCCGGAGTCCGTGACGGCGGTGGTCGGATTTGGCGGACTGCTGAGCGGGGCCTGCGTCTTCAAGAGCGGTGGCGCTGCCGCCATGAAGATCGCAGCGGCTATGACGGGGATGGAATTCACTGAAGTGGACGAGATCGTAAAGGATGGGATTGGCGAAATCTGCAACATGCTGGCCGGGGCGTGGAAGGGCAAGGTGCCGGAGTTGGCCGCCAACTGTGGGCTGTCGGTGCCTGCGGTCATCACCGGCAAGGATTACAACCTGCATGTGCAGGCTCCCGAATTCCAGCTGGTCCACTGGTACCGGTTTGACGACGCGTCCTTTGAGGTCACGATCCTCTGCGATGGGATTCAATAAGCCAGATCACCTGCCCGGCTCGGCCCGCTACGGGAAGAGACCAAGTGCGTCCTTGAGGGCATAGAGATTTTCGCACGGCGCGCTCGAACGGCGAGAAGGGAACCATCTCCTCGCTGCCCGCGCCCCACTGCCGCCTGCCAAAGGGCGAGTTTGACCTGCGATCTTCAGGCACCCCCACCCAGTCTGAAGTTCTTCTAATCTTCTTGTCCCGCTTCCGGTCCTTTATCTGCAAGGTCCCTGATCGAACGAGGAGCCCGCAACGATGGACAGCGGATACTATGCGGCGATGACTGGTCTGATGGCGCGCACTCAGGCGCTGGACACGGCGGCGGCTAACCTGGCCAACGCCCAGACACCGGGGTATCGTGCGGAACGGGAGTTTTTTCGCTCGGCGCTCTTGGGGCCGGACGCGATGGATTCACAACTGGGGCAGACGGTGAACAACTTCGGCCTGTTGGGAGGCGATCGACTCAATATGGGCCAGGGAGCGCTGCAGCAGACCGGTAATCCACTGGATTTGGCCGTCGAAGGCGAGGGGTTCTTTCAGGTGGAGACTCCAAACGGGCTTCGCTATACGCGGGACGGCGGCTTTCATCGCGCACAGAATGGGCAACTGGTGACATCGGCGGGCGAACTGGTGTTGTCGACGGCGGGCAAGCCGATCTCCATCCCCTCCGGTGAAGTGACGGTGGGCGCGGATGGAGTCGTCTCGGTGGCCGGAGGCGCGGTGGCTACGGTGGGCGTCTTTACGTTTCCTTCCGGTACGCAGCTGACCCCTGAGGGCGCGAATCGCTACCTCGCCCCGGCTGGCGTCGCTGCGGTGCTCTCAAAAAAGGCCACCGTGCACCAGGGCACCATCGAGGCCGCCAATCAGGACGTGATCCAGGGAACGCTGGATCTGATCGTCATGCAGCGCCAGGCGGAGATGATGCAGAAGGCTCTCACCGTCTTTCATACCGAATTCAACAAGATCGCCGCCGAAGATCTTCCCCGCGTATGAACCGCAGTAATTAGTTGTCAGCGGTCAGAAGCACTATGTCAACCGGTGACTGAAAGGAGCGTTATGATTCGAGCTTTGTACACCGCAGCCAGCGGCATGAGCGCGCAGCAGTTGAACCTGGATACCATTGCCAACAACCTGGCCAACTCTTCGACCACCGGGTTCCGGCAGTTGCGGCTGGAATTTCAGGATATGGTTTACCAGAATCTGGTAACGCCGGGAGCTGCGCAAAGCCAGTCTACGGTCTCGGCTGGGCTGCAGATCGGGCTGGGCACCAAGTCGGCAGCTACCGAAGTGATCATGACCCAGGGGTCGTTGAACCAGACGTCGAATCCTCTGGACGTGGCGATCGAAGGCGCGGGGTTCTTCCAGGTGCAGAGGCCCGACGGCACCATTGCTTATACGCGGGCCGGACAGTTCCAGTTGAACAACCAGGGAACGCTGGTGACCACGGACGGAGATCCGGTGATTCCCACCATCACCATTCCCACCAGTGCGACGGCGGTCACCATTACTCAATACGGTGTGGTGAACGCCACGCTCTCGGGGCAGCAAAACCCTTCACAGCTCGGACAGATGCAGCTGGCCACCTTTCCGAACCCTGGGGGGCTCGAGAGCACGGGTTCAAACCTGTTGCAGGCCACGCTTAGTTCCGGCGACCCGGTGCTGGGCAACCCGGGCGGCACGGAGGGGATGGGGACCCTGCAGCAGGGGTACCTGGAGAACTCGAATGTCGACGTGGTCACCATGTTCGTACAGATGGTGCTGGCGCAGAGGGCCTACGAATCCAACTCGAAGGTCATCAAGGCCGCAGACGATATGTATTCTCAAGTCAACAATATGACGCACTAAAGTGAAAGTGTCACATGAAGGTATTGAGCGGGAATAGGACGGGAACAATGAGAGCTCAGCGGGCCTTCGGTGCCGTGTTGCTGGCGTTGGGATTCTCAGTCTGGGCTGAAGCTCAGAAGCCGGTGACCGTGGTCGCAGAGCGTGCCGACTCCTGCCCAAGAGCGCCGAAGGTGGCGCCCGATGCGACGAGGCCCGACTCAGGCTCCGGGGGGCAGATTGTGCGCGAGATCGTCGACCGGTCGACCGGAGAGCGCTGGCTTCTGCTGCGCGACAGTGGACATCCGGGCGGGCCGGGGAGACTGGTGCTGGCCGGGGAGGGTGCTGGACCGGATACGGACGGAGGTGCTGGAACCTCACCGCCGGCGGATTCCGGCTTGGCCAATTCAGCTCCGGTGATTCGCGCCGGAGATCGGCTGGTGATCGAAGAGCACACACGCCTGGTGGAGGCGCATCTGGAAGGGGTTGCGTTGGGGCCGGCGGCGGCTGGATCGGCGCTCAGCGTTCGGCTCAAAATGGGGGGCAAGGTGATACGCGCGATGGCTCTCGGGCCGGGCCGGGCCGCGTTGGAGCCGGAGACCGGGGGACGGCCATGAGTCACGGATGGATGCAGGGCGGCAGTTTTTTGATCCTGGCGGCGCTCTTGCTGGCCGGCAGGAGCGGGCAGGCGTTTCCAGGGAAGCAGCAGAAGGCTGCCCCGGCTGCGACCAAGGCGACCCCTCCCGAGGCGGCCCTGCACGCTTACATCGAGAAGGTGCGAGCGCAGAATGCGGCGGAAGTACGGACGCCGGGGTCGATCTGGAGTCCGGAAGGCCGGCTGGTGCGGCTGGGTACCGATGCCAAGGCGGCGAAACTGCATGATGTAGTTTCGGTCGTGGTAACCGAAAGTCTGGCGGCCTCGACCGACGGGCAGGTGAAAAACTCCCGAGCGTCGAGCGCAAACTCCTCACTGAGCTCTCTGTTCGGCAAGCTGAAGGCTTCGAACAATCTGCAAAATCTGCTGGGGATGACGGCTTCTTCCGGGCTTTCGGCGCAGGGCCAGAGCACCACCAACTCGAGTCTAGCGACCACGTTTGGCGCCGAGGTGGTGGACGTTCTGCCCAATGGGATGCTGGTGGTGCAGGCAACGCGGCAGTTGACCTTTTCGCAGCAAACGCAGTTGATCAAGCTGCGCGGGCTGGTGCGCCCGGAGGACGTGAGCGCGCAGAACCAGGTGCAGTCGACGGCGATGACGGATCTTGAACTGGAAGTAACCGGCAAGGGCATTGTGAACGACTCGACCTACCGGCAGAACCCGGTGGTGCGTTTTTTGGAGAAGTTGCTGGTGTTTTAAAGGTAGGGAATAGGGACTAGGGACCAGGGACTAGGGTTTGCCAATGCGCAGGATGTGGAGAAGAACGATGAGGCCGCATTTCCGGTGGTGGGTTGCGCTGGCCTGTGCGATCGTGCCGTCCTTGTTGATTGCCCGCCCGGAAACCACCGGACAGTTGGCGCGGATCAAGGACGTGGCGACCATCGAAGGGATTCGGGACAACCAACTGGTGGGCTACGGCCTGGTGGTGGGACTGCGGGGCACAGGGGACAGCTCGCAGACGGTATTCCCGGCGCAGACCCTGATCTCTGCGCTGGAGAGGATGGGGATCACGGTTCCGCAGACCGGGTCCAACAGCGCCAGCAACATGCAGGTGAAGAACATGGCGGCGGTCTTTGTGGTGGCCACGCTTCCGCCGTTCAGCCGGCCTGGGTACAAGGTGGACATCACGGTCTCTTCGGCCGGAGATGCGCGATCGCTGGAGGGCGGGATTCTGCTGATGACGCCGCTTTACGGCCCAGACGGTCAGATTTATGCCCAGGCGCAGGGGGCCCTGGTTCTGGGCGGGTACATGGCCTCAGTCGGGGGAAATAGCCGCCAGATGAACCATCCCACCACGGGACGAATTCCGGGCGGGGCGTTGGTGGAGCGGCCGGTGCCGTTCGACCTGAAGCAGATGCACACCGTCAGCGTGGTGTTGAATGATGCCGACTTCCACACGGCGGAGAGGATGGCCGCGGCCATCGACCGGGCGCTGGGAGCCAAGCGGGCGCACGCGATCGACAGCCGTCGGGTGGAGGTGGCGCCCGGATCGGAAGAGGACATGGCATCGCTGCTGGACAGGGTGGAAGCGGTCGAGGTCGAGGTCTACCCCCGGGCGCGGGTGGTGGTGAACGAGCGCACGGGGACGGTGGTGATCGGGGGGACGGTGCGGCTGCAGCCGGTTTCCATTCTGCATGGCGGGCTGAGCGTGAATGTCATCTCCGAGACCAAGGTGTCGCAACCCAATCCTGGGTCGGCGGGCACAACGCAGGTGGTGAAGCAGACGAGCGTGCAGGCAGAGGACAAGCCGGTGAACCGCATCGACTTGAAAGAAGGGGCGACGGTGGAGGATTTGGTCCAGGAATTGCAAAGGACAGGCGCGGGGGCGCGGGACGTGATTTCGATCCTGCAGGCAATGAAGGAAGCTGGTGCTCTCGAGGCCGATCTGGAGGTGCTGTAATGCAGCCGATCGCGGCAACGACAGCGGCAGCCAGCGGTGCTCAAGCTAGTCCGCAACCCCGGCTGGTGCGGGCGGCGCACGAATTCGAGGCGCAGATGATGAAGGAATTGCTGAAGCCACTGCGCAGCGGGAGCGGGCTTACGGGAGACGAAGAGGGTTCGGGCGGCGCGCTTGGAGAGTTTGCGTCGGAGGCTCTGGGACGGGCGCTGAGCGAGGCGGGCGGGCTGGGGATTGCCGACAGTATTGTGAAGGACCTGTCCCGGAGTGGCCAAGCCGGTAACGGCACAGGTAACCGGGAATTTGCACGACAATACCGTAATGAGAACGGCTGAATGACTAGAGTGATCAGTGGGACCGCCGATGAAACCAGCAAGGGGAGATGGAAATGGACATTCGTAACAGTCTTGATGGATTGAAATCGCTTTTGGGGACGGATTCGATCGCTTCTGTGGCTGCGCAAACGGCGAAAAGCAGCTCGACCGCGGGCACCAGCGCACTGGGCAGTGATCGGGCGACGTTGAGCAGCGCGGGGAGCGAAGTTTCTCAGGTTGGCGCGGATTCGGATGTGCGCATGGACAAGGTGGCGAGCATTCAAGCGGCGTTGGCGGCCGGAACCTACAACGTATCGTCCTCTGCCGTGGCCTCGAAGATGGTGGATGCAATGCTGGGCGGCGACAAGTAACCGGCGTTTCAGGCCATGGGCCGAAGGCGGGTGCCGCGAGCGCCGGCCGTGGTGGCGCTACCGGAGCAGCCGCCTGGTTCGCGCAGGTGCGGGGGGGCAGCCGATGGATAGTGATCCGGCCCTTCAGGTGTTTGTCCACCCATTTCGCGGTAAAGCCTGCGCAATGAATGGGACACGGTGCTTCTATTTGGGGCCGGGACAATAGTGAGCTTGAGGGCCGCACCAGTAGTGAGCGGCCCGGCAAGAGGGAAGCGGGCGATGGAACGGATGGGAGAGCGCCGCAGACAGCCGCAGATGAAGGAGCTGGTCGTCGAAGCTTCGCGGGCGCTGGCGCGGCTGGATGCGGACCGGCTGGAAGAACTAGCGCTGTCCTGCCAGGCATTGAATCGTGCGCTGCCGCCAGCGAGTCCGGAAGACGGCAGGGCACTGGTGGCGGAGGCGCGGGATGCTGCCGGAGAAATGGCGGTCTTTGCCAGGGTGCTGGAGGCGACGCGGGCGAATATCAGCGTCATGAACCGGCTGCGGGAGTTGCGCGCCGGGCGGGTGGAATACGGCGGGCAGCCAGGGGTGCGGTGTTTCAGAACGGAGAGCGGGCATGGGGACAATTAGCTCCGCGTTCAGCCTCATGTCGCAGGCCCTGGACGCCGACCAGGCAGCCCTGAACATTGTGGCCAACAATGTGGCCAACGCCAACACGACGGGCTATACGGAGGAGACGGCCACCTGGTCGGAGAACCAGCCGATCAGGATTGACGGCGTCTCCTATGGGGCGGGGGCAACGGAAACGGGCGCTACCTCCCTGCGGGACAGTGTGCTGGAGGCGCGGTTGGACCAGCAGCAGCAGCTGGCCTCGGCATCGAGTTCGCGGTTGACGGCGCTGGACTCGATTCAAGCGCTGTTTACTCCGGATTCGGGTTCGTCCACTTCGACGGCCGGCGACATCAGCACCGATATCACCAGTTTTTTCAGTTCGTTGTCCAAGCTGGAGGCGAGTCCGACAAACGTTTCAGACCGCCAGGCGGTGCTGGCCGCCGCAAAAACCCTGGCGGGGGACATATCGAGTGCCGCCAGCAGCCTGAATACTCAAAAAACGTCCCTGGATGAGGAGGCGGCGGGAACGACCAGTCAGGTGAATTCACTGACCAGCGCAATCGCTCAACTGAACCAGCAGATTCAATCGTCATCACCCACCTCCGATGCAGGAACACTGGAAGACCAGCGCGACGAGGATGTGAGCAAGCTTTCGCAGTTGGTCGGAATCAACCAGGTCACCACGGAGAACAATGGGCTTTCCATCACCACCACATCGGGCCAGCTGCTGGTTTCGGAGGGGACGAGCTATCAGTTGACCACCGGGACTGTGGACGGAGTGACTGACTTTTTCGTAGGGAACACAAATATCACTTCGCAGTTGGCCACGGGCGGGGGGTCGCTCGGCGGGTATCTGACGGCGCGGGACGTAGACATTCCGAACACGTTGAGTTCGCTCGATCAACTTGCCTACAGTCTATCCACAGCGGTGAACACGCAGAACAATGCGGGAACCGATCTGGATGGAGACAACGGAAATGCTGGCGATATCTTCTCCGCCTCGACGCAGGTTGCCGGCAGCGCGGCGGCGATGAGCGTAGTGATGACCGACCCGAACCACATTGCGGCCGCTGGATCGGGAGACGGGACGGGGGACAGTTCGAATGCCACCGCCATGGCGGATTTGGCGAATCAATCAATTGTGAACGGTGAGACGCCGACCAATTTCTACTCGAATTTTGTCTCCGCGCTGGGTTCCACGGTCTCCGGAGTGGAGACGGAAAATACGGCGCAAAGTGCCTCGGTCACCCAGCTGCAGACGCAGATCAGCTCCCTTTCCGGGGTGAATCTGAACGATGAAGCTTCTTCGATGACCACGTTGGAGCGCAGCTACCAGGCAGCTTCGCAAGTGTTCTCGATGCTGAATACGATCATGGCTTCGGCACTGAACCTGGGCGATCAGACGACGGTGGCTTAAGACAACCCCGAAAAGACGTCGAAGAGGGCAAGAGCAGGCCCAGGACAGGCCGAACGCCGAGCAGGTCGCGGGAACTTCGGTTTGTTGGAGAATAGCGATGCGTGTCGATCCGTATTACGTGACGAATTTGGTCAGTTCGCTCGATCAGACGCAGGCGACCGAACAACAGTTGACGACCGAACTGTCGAGCGGTGTGCGGGTGAGTTCGTTGAGCGATGATCCGGTGGCTTCCGGAGAGAATGCGCGGCTTCTCAATGAAATTCAGCAGGACGATTCGTTTACGACCAATTCGAGCCTGGTGAGCAGCAAGTTGCAGGTGGCCGACTCGGCACTGGGGAGTGTGGTTACCGAGCTGACCTCGGCCATTTCACTGGCGACCAGCGCCAACAACGGCACCATGAACGCGAGCGACGTGAAGACGGTGGCGACGCAGATTACGGGAATTCTCGACGAGGTGGTTTCGCTGGCCAACACTAGCTATGAGGGGCAGTACATCTTTGCCGGCGGCGCCACGTCCACGGCGCCTTTCACAACTTCAACCACAACGTCGCCGGCCGTGACCACCTATAGCGGCGACGAAGACGTGAATTATCTTGAGACGCCAAGCGGGCAAAAGATCCAGTTGAATGTACCGGGCGACCAGATCTTCTCCGGCAGCGGTTCGAACAGCGTGTTCGCGGCTCTGAACAGCCTGGTGGCGGACTATTCGAGCGGGACCGTGAACACCACGCAGGCCGTCAAAGACACCGAAGCCCTGAACACGGCGCTCAATTACGTTTCGCAGCAGCGCGTGACCATCGACAACTCCATCACCCAGATCAGCGCGGCATCAGAAGCCGTGACCAGCGAGCAGACCCAGCTGACGACGGCGCAGACCAACCTGATGCAGGCGGATGTGGCGCAGGTCTCGTCGAAGCTCTCTTTGTCCGAGACCCAGCAAACGGCGCTCGAGGATGTGATCTCCGAACTGAATTCGACGTCGAATGACCTGTTCAGCAAGCTCCCCGCGTGACGCGAAGCGGGAAGGGGGCGCAAGGAGCCGGGCCGTCTATACTTGAGGCAAAGGACCTTGCCTTGTTTGCTCCGATCCGTTTTTTGTGGAATGCAACGCGCGGCCACCGACTGGCGCCGTGGCGAAGCGAGTATATGCGTTGGCGAGTGGAAACCTACTCCGGCATGCCAGCGGAAACCCTGACATCCAAGGATGTGCTGCGCTTTCTGTGGACCTCACGCTGGGAATTGTTGAGCTATCTTGCCTGGACCGCGCGGTTGGACCGGGAAGTTCGCAAGCGCGCCTGATCCGCGGCGAACGCTGGCGCATGGCCTGCGGGCGGCGTAGTCCAGCGAGCGACCGGACGGATGGGTGCACGGTGGACTCCTCGGCTTCGCCTGGGACGGTGTGGATGTGGCGCATTCAGCGCCGACCATGAGGCCGAATGATGGGCCTTGGAGTCTATTCCCGTATGAGATTTGGAAGCTTCTTGTTCTTCCGGCCCGCCTTATTTGCCCTGGCGCTGAGCTCAGCAACCGCTGGCGCGCAGCAACTGCCGCCGGTCGAGCCGCCTATGCCGGTCCCCGGCACCCATGCCGACACGACCACGCTGCGCGTAACGACAACAGAGGTGCTGGTTCCCACGCTGGTCGAGAAGGCGGGCGGAGGGATCCTGTACGGCCTGAAGCCGGACGACTTTGTCCTGGAAGACAACGGCGTGCCGCAAAAGATTCGCGTGCAGGAGGAGATGGACACGGCGCCGGTTTCGCTGGTGGTGGCCGTCGAAGAGGGCGGCGTAAGCGTGCTCGAATTCGACAAGCTGGCGAAACTTGGCCCGCTGCTTGATCTGTTTTTGTCTGACGGCAAGGGGCAGGCGGCGCTGGTGGGGTTCGACTCGAAACCGCATCTTATCCGCGACTTCACGCACACCAGCGAGGACGTGAACGAGGCCCTGAAGAACCTGGAACCGGGTAACGGCGGCGCCGCAATTCTCGATACGGTCAGTTACGCTGTTGACCTGCTGCAATCGCGGCCCAAGGAGTACCGACGCGTGCTGCTTTTGATCAGCGAAGAGCGCGACCACGGCAGCAAACATACCAAGACCGAGGAGTTGATCCGCAAAATCGGGCAATCGGACATCCTGGTTCTGAGTGTGTCGTTCTCGCCGGCAAAGGCAGAGCTGCTGCACGACATCAAGGACAATGGGGACAACCGGACGATGAGCATCGTATCGGCCCTGGCGATGATTGTGCCGGCGTTCAAGAAGAACGTAACCAAAGAGGTTGCGCACATGAGCGGTGGAGAATACAACACGTTCACCGGCGACAAGGGCTTCGAAAAGCGGGTGGTGGAGTCGGCCAAGCGCGCGCGGAATCGCTACCTGCTCACGTTCAGCCCATCCAATCCGACTCCAGGGCTGCACAGCATTCGGGTGCGAACGGCGCAAGACTATGGCGCGCACATCGTGGCGCGGGCGAACTACTGGCTGGCGCAGGAGCAATAGCGCTGGGACGAATGGATTTGGATCGACGCCCCGTTGATCCTGTAGCGCCAAAGTGGAGACTGCAACTCCCGCTTTGGCACGTGTTGAAGGCGTTGATTTTGAGTCCGGTTCCGGTTGGCGGGCTAATGGCGCCCGGTCGTGCATTCATGGTAATCTCTCACTAGACACTGAAGAGTGGACCTGAGAACACAAGAGGAGTAACACACGCCGTGCTGGCGACCGCTAAGAAAACAACACTCATTGAAAGCTTCCGCACCCACGATACGGACACCGGCTCTCCGGAGGTCCAGATCGCGATTCTGAGTGCACGTATCGCTGAACTGACCGAGCACTTCAAAACCCACAAGAAGGACCACGCTTCCCGTCGCGGCCTCTTGCAATTGGTCAGCAAGCGTCGCCGCCTTCTGGATTACCTGAAGACGCACGATACCGATCGCTATCGCGATGTCATTGGCAAACTCGGTATCCGCAAGTAATCAGAAAGCCAACCTTGACCCGGAAGCGCCCAGACCGAAGATTGGTCACGGCTCCCGTTCTATCCAGGACTTGGGGCCATGGTGTACCTGGCGAACCTGACCCGCTGCCAGGGACTGCGCACAGCTATCGGCTGAGCGCGTCCCCGCTGCGGAAACTGACATACAACCTGGCTGGCAGGCCGGGAGAATCCGCTCCCCCGCGCACATCCCACTCTTTTGCGCGCGACCTGTCTGTTGCTTTGTTGTTTGTCGGTTTTCCCGCACCCCTCGGCGCCGCCGTCACCCAAGTTTCCCAAGCGAACAAAACGAAACGAGGATTCCATGTCTAAGCATGAAGTATCCGTCGAGCTTGCTGGTGGCAAGCGACTGGTCTTTGAGACCGGCCGCATGGCCAAGCAGGCCTCAGGCGCCGCACTGGTCACCACGGGCGAAACCGTTGTTCTGGCCACTGCAGTCGCCTCTCCCGATCCTAGAGAAGGTATCGATTTTTTCCCCCTCACGGTGGATTATCGCGAGTACACCTACGCTGGTGGCCGCATTCCCGGGGGATTTATCAAGCGTGAAGGCCGGCCGAGCGAAAAAGAAGTGCTGACCTGCCGCCAGATCGATCGTCCCATCCGCCCGTTGTTCCCCGCCGGTTTCCGCAACGAGACCCAGGTGATTGCGCTGGTTTTCTCCGCCGACAAGGAGAATGATCCTGACGTGGTGGGCATCAATGCCGCCGCTTGCGCCCTGGCTCTCTCCAACATTCCCTTCAGCGCCACAGTTGGCGCCGTACGCGTGGGCCGCGTGGATGGTCAGTTCGTGATCAATCCGACGTATGCCGAGCGTGCCGCCACGACCGTGAACATCATGGTTGTCGGCCACAAGGACGGCATTGTGATGATCGAGTCGGGGGCCCAGGAAGAGTCGGAAGAGACCATTCTGGCGGCCATCGAGTTCGGCCACACTGAGATCAAGAAAATTGTCACCGCCATCGACGAGTTGGTTGCGGTTGCGGGCAAGCCCAAGCGGGCCTTTAGCGCGCCGGAGTTCGACGAGGCTTATTACTCGGAACTCAAGGCCAAGATCGAGGACCGGGTCAAGGATGCGCTGGATACCAAGACGCATGCCAAGCTCGAAAGCCAGACGCTGATCAAGCAGATCAAGGACGAGTTGGCTGCTGCGCTCCCCGCCGACGATCCTGCGGCCAAGAAGAAGCTGGCCCACTATTATGAGCATCTGCGCGAGCGGATCTTCCGCGAGCAGGTGACGAAGGACCGGATTCGGCCCGATCGTCGCGAGTTCGACCAGATTCGTGAAATCACCATCGAGCACAGCGTTCTGCCCCGCGTTCACGGCTCCGCGTTGTTTACGCGCGGTGAGACGCAGGCCCTGGTTACGGCCACACTCGGAACAGCCGACGACGGCCAGCGGTTGGAGAGCTATGAAGGCGAAAAGAAGAAGCCCTTCATGCTCCACTACAACTTCCCGCCCTTCTGCGTGGGTGAGACCGGCCGCATGACGGGCACGGGTCGCCGCGAGATTGGCCACGGAGCACTTGCCGAGCGGGCAATCACCGCCGTTCTGCCGACTGCCGATGAGTCGCCCTACACCATTCGCATCGTCAGCGACATTCTGGAGTCCAACGGCTCCTCGTCGATGGCCACGGTTTGCGGAGCGAGCCTGGCGTTGTTTGACGCCGGTATCTCTCTCAAGGGTGCAGTGGCTGGCGTGGCGATGGGCCTGGTGAAGGAGGGCGACGACTACGCCATCCTGACCGACATTGCAGGCGCAGAAGATCACTACGGCGACATGGACTTCAAGGTTGCCGGTACGCGCAAGGGCATCACGGCTCTGCAGATGGACATCAAGATCGGCGGGCTTACGCGTGAAATCCTTCAGCAGGCGATGGAGCAGGCGCGCAAGGGCCGTCTCTTCCTGTTGGACAAGATGGATGCGGTGCTCGACGGACCTCGCACCGAGCGCTCCGCCTATGCGCCCCGCATCGAGACCCTGATGATCCCCACGGACAAGATTCGCGATTTGATCGGCAAGGGTGGCGCGACGATTCGCGGCATCATCGAGCAGACCGGCGCGAAGATTGACGTGGACGACACGGGCCGCGTCAGCGTTGCCTCCTCTGATAGCGAAGGCCTGAAGAAGGCTCTCGAATTGATCGGCAACATCACCGCAGTGCCTGAGATCGGCAAGGTTTATCTGGGCAAGGTGGTTCGTCTGGCGGAGTTCGGCGCATTTGTCGAGCTGTTTCCCGGCACCGATGGCTTGCTGCACATCTCCGAGATCGCAGAGCATCGCGTGAAGGAAGTGAAGGACGAGCTGCGCGAAGGCGATCAGGTGATGGTGAAGGTTCTGGCCATCGAAGGCAATCGCATCAAGCTCAGCCGCAAGGCACTTATCAAGGAGCAGAAGGCCAAGCTGACACAATCGGCTCCGGCTGAAGCGGAAGATGTGGAGATTTCTGCCTCCGAGTCTTCTGCTGCGCCTGTTGCACCGGCGAAGCCCCGCAACGAGTTCGACGAGCGTCAGCCCAATTCGAATCAGAGCACGATCCTGATCGAAGGCGGAGACGATTTCGACGAAGAGGGTGGCGAGGAGTTTGACGAGGAGAGCGAGCCGAACTTCAACCGCGTCGAAGGCGCACCTGTTCCGGCAGTTCAGGCGGCGGGCGCTGGCCGTCCCCCGGCCAATAACAACAATCGCCGTCGCCGTCGCCGTCGTCCCGGTGGCCCTGGTGGCAGCGGTGGTGGTCGCGGACCTGGCAGCGGTGGTCAGGGCTGATCGCCTGTACACTACGATCGCAAATGGGAAGGCCCGGACTCATTGTCCGGGCCTTTCCATTTGTGGTGCTTAACATTGAGCACTGGTGTGGTGTCTGCGAAACTTATTGCATAAATAGAGGTCCCGAACCGCGACTCCCCTTCGACTGCGCTCAGGATTACAGCGTACCTACGATGCGAATTTTAGATGCGGGACACCCGTGTCCTGTGTCAGATGTTCTTTGCAAAAATGGTAAAAGAACAAAAGCAGATTCTTCGCTCACCACCCCCGAACTGAAAAGCGTTCGGGGCCCCCTTCACTCAGAATGACAGCCTCTTTTATGTTGTGAAACTCAGAGACGGGACACCAGTTGCGGAGCGCAGATTAACAGGATTCCATTATTGCGCAATTTCCAAGTCGGAGCCTGGCTGCTTCTCCCGCGTTTCGCTCGTGTCTGCGAGCGGCTTGGCAATGTCGTCCGTCCGCCCGCGCGTACGTTCTTTGTTGTCATACATTCGGCGGTCCGCCGCAATACAAAGGGACTCCATGTCGAGTGCATCTTCGGGGAAGAGGGAAATGCCGACGCTGGCGCCAACTTGCACCATCTGATCTCCCAAATTGAGTGGGTCGTTGAGCAGCTGCATCAACGATTGCCCTACGCGCTGGGCGTCCTCCCGGCTGGTGGGATCTTCGAGAATGAGGGAAAACTCGTCTCCACCGGTTCGCGCGACGGTGTCTGAGCGGCGAACGCGACCGGCAAAGACAGTCGCGACGCGCTGCAACAGCATGTCCCCGGCATGGTGGCCGAGGGTGTCATTGACCTGCTTGAAGCGATTCAGATCGACCAGCAGGAGCGCGGTTTGCGTTCCGGTTCGGCGTGCGCGCTCCAAAGCGCTGGCCAGACGGTCCTGAAAGAGCCGGCGATTGGGAAGACCGGTCAACTCGTCATGGAGGGCCAGGTACTTGTTGTGTTCAATCTGGTTCTCAAGCAAAAGCAGGATCATGCCCACAGCGACAACGTATTTGGGTAGGTTCCATACCTCGTTTTCGAGGTGGACCTGAGGCCAGAGAGTTCCCATGACCGGTGCGATGACGAACACCGAAGCCCACGCGAGGAATCCTGCGATGGTGATGAACGCGCCGGCGGTGGTGCGTCGGAACATGTACAGGAAGTGGATGGCGCAGCCGAAAAAGATGGTGAACAGCATGCCATCCAGCGCAATGTTGATGCCGTTATCAGGCCGATGCTGAACGGCGAGAAGAAACAACGCCAGGGCGCCGCGAAGGCTGACTGTCGTCCAACGCAGGGGATGGGTAAACTCCCGCAGAGAAAAGAGCGCGATTGCCAGAGGGCTGACACCAAAGAGAACCGCGGCCGGGGTCAGTGCCCACTCAGCTTTCGGTCCCGCAACTGCAATGCCTATATAAATGGTATTCAGTGCCAGTAACTGGATGACCATGGTGGAGCTTGACTTGATTTCGCGATAGGGAACTGCCGCCCACATGAAGAGTTCGCCAGCCCATGTCAGCGACGAGAGAGTCACGAACAGCGCCACGGCTCCCAGAAAACCTGGCATCGGGATGAACATGCTGGCGGCAAAGTGCAATGCAATCATGAGCCAGGCAGTGAGCCAGAGTTTGGAGGCATGAGTGTGGTTGTTGCGCGCTACAGACGCGAAGGCACATGCCAGCAATGTGACCGCTCCCACGTCCGGTAATTTGCTCCAATCGACCACAACCACTCCAGGAGTGAACTCTCGTTTCCTTACCTTATAGGATCAGCAGTCCAGCTTCAATGACATCCCTCTTTAGTCGCACTGGCAGACTTTTGTCACGTTCGCAGGACCTTACGAGGGCGCGGAACTTTAGTAATTGATTGGATGACCGCAACTGATTTTCTGCCCTTTCAGGAGGATTTTTCACTAAACTCAAAAGGATGGCTGCAAGTCTTTACATTGTCGTGGAAGGCGAAGACCCGGGGTATGACATCTTTGTGAACGGCCACGCCCTGGCACGCAATGAAGACGCGCTGGAGCGGTTGGCCGATCGGCTGGATGTTCGTCCCTTGCTGGAGTTCTTTTCTGCCGACGAGAATTCCATGGCGCTTTTGCTGGAACAAGGCGCGGGAAACGCGCTGTGGGGATGCCATCTTCCGCAGCCCCAGTGGTTTGACCCAGCAGATGGGTTGCGCACCGTTCGTGCCTTGACGGACTTTCTGTCTGCCTCGCCTGCCGCATTGGGCTCGGAGACTCAGCCCGTTCTGGCTGAGTTGCGCGAATATGAGCGCGTGCTGCACAAGACGGCCCAACGCGAGCTGCGCTGGCATGTGGCTGTCAGCTGGCGCTGATGGATCTTTCGGGGCCGCGCGGCGCGCATACCTTGGGCGCTGTTGGACTTGCGATCCGTCGTACGGCATTCAAGGCCGAGGCGTGCATTCGGATCTATTGCAGCAAGGCCCTTGCTGCAAAGGCTCGCCGCAAGCGATCTGCGAATTTTCAGTGTTTCTGTGGGGTAGAGCTCGTGTTGTCCCACCCTTGCGCTCGAAAAACGCGCAAGGATGGGGCTGGGAGCGGCTTCACACTACTCTTGAAAACGCGCTAGCCGGCGACAGTTTCTTCTTCTTTGGGAGCAAAGACGTTGCCCATGCGACGGATTTGCGCACCTACCCCGGCCAGCTTCTCTTCAATGCGCTCATAGCCGCGATCCATGTGATAGACGCGATCCAGAATGGATTCGCCATCGGCCACGAGCGCCGCCAGAACCAGTGAGGCCGAGGCGCGCAGATCGGAGCACATGACGGCGGCTGCGGAAAGCTTGGCGGGGCCGCGCACAGTTGCGGTTCTGCCATCCACTTTGATGTTGGCGCCCATGCGCACCAGTTCCTGCACATGCATGAAGCGGTTCTCGAAGATGTTCTCCTTGACCACGCTGACTCCCTCGGCCTGGGTGGCGAGCGCCATATATTGCGCTTGCATGTCGGTGGGGAAGCCGGGATACTCTTCGGTGGATATGTCGGCGGCGCGCAAAGGCCCACCGCCACGCACGCGCACTCGATCCGGCCCGAGAATATCGATGCGGACACCGGCTTCTTCCAGCTTGGCAATCGGGGCTCTCAGGTGAGCGGGATTGCAGTCGGCCACAATCAGGTCTCCGCCGGTGATGGCACCGGCTATTAGAAATGTGCCAGCTTCAATGCGGTCGGGATTGATGCGGTAGCGGGCTCCATGGAGCTTGCTGACGCCTTGCACCCGGATGGTGGATGTGCCGGCCCCTTCGATTTTCGCGCCCATGGCAGTCAGCAGGGCGGCAAGGTCCGTGACTTCGGGTTCGCGGGCGCAATTCTCCATGAGGGTTTCGCCTTCAGCGAGCACCGCAGCCATCAACAGGTCCTCAGTGCCGGTGACGGTGATCTTGTCGAAGACCAGGTGTGCACCCCGGAGCCGGTCGACGCGGGCTTCGAGGTAGCCGTGCGCCTGGGTGATGGTGGCGCCCATTTTTTCCAGGCCCTTGATGTGCAGATCGATCGGCCTGCCACCGATGGCGCATCCGCCGGGCATGGCTACACGCGCCATTCCGACGCGGGCCACAAGCGGTCCGAGCACCAGGGAACTGGCGCGCATGGTCTTCACGATCTCGTATTTCGCTTCGGGGTCAGACAACGTGTGGCAACTGATGGTGGTGGTGTTTGGAGTGTCGCCCAGGCGAACATCCGCTCCCATGGCCGCTAACAGGCGGCGCTCGGTCTCGATATCGCGCACTTGAGGAATGTTTTCGAGGGTAACCTCGTCTTCGGTGAGAATGGAAGCGGCCATGCAGGGCAGTGCCGAATTCTTGGCGCCGGAGACGCGAATGGTGCCGACCAGCGGATTGCCGCCGCGAATGACAAATTTATCCATGAAGAATGAGGGGCTCCTAGGGTTCTAGTGTAAATCCAGAGTGCCAGCTACATGAATACCGAGGGATTCGATATGTATCTTCACAAGCAAGCCCGCAGGCAACGCGGGAGACTGGGCAATCCCAGGACTCTGCGAAGTTTTGCGGGCCATTCTCTTCATCCCAGTAGATTTTTAACTTGGAAGTCTATTCCGTGCCGCTACAATTCCAGCGCGTTGTCTTCGATGGCCAGGCGGACGTTGCCGTCTGACTTCGCCAGGCGGCGGACGGCTTCGGGCTTGTCGACTTTTGCTTTGAGCATGACCAGGGCGACAGGGACGCTGCGGCCGGCGCTCTTGATGGTCTGTACAGCGGTTTCGCGGTCGATGCCGCAAGCGCCCATCAGGATGCGGATGCCGCGCTCGACCAGCTTGGAGTTCTGCATGTGCACGTTGACCATCAGGTTTTCGTACACGTAGCCCAGCCGGGTCATGGCGCCGGTGGTGATCATGTTCAAAACCATCTTTTGTGCGCTGCCGGCCTTCATGCGGGTGGAACCGGAGATCACCTCAGGGCCCACGTCCGCAATGATGGCGATATCGGCGGCAGCCGCCAGCGGAGTTCCCATATTGCAGGTGACTGCTGCAGTGTGCGCACCGCGAGCGCGGGCATAGGCGACGGCGGCAACTACGTAGGGTGTGCGACCTGAGGCGGAGACGCCCACGACAACGTCCTTGCGGGTAGGGCGGCGGCGGGCAATGTCTCGCTGGCCCAATTCTTCCGAGTCTTCGTTGACTTCGACGGCCGAGGCAAGAGCCTTGGGGCCGCCGGCCATGATGTACTGCACCTGTCCGGGGGCGGTCGAGTAATTTGGGGGACATTCGGAGGAATCGAGAGCCGCGATTCTTCCGCTGGAACCGGCGCCGATGTAGATGAGGCGGCCGCCATCGCGCAGACACTTGGAAACGATGTCGATGACCTCAGCGATCTCCGGAATGGCCTTCTTGACTGCAGCCGCTATTTTGCCATCTTCATGGTTGATGATGCGTGCAATCTCAAGCGCCGATTTGGTGTCAAAGCCTTGAGACGCCTCATTTTGGCGTTCAGTCGTCAGGTCCTGCAGCAGAGAGGCCTGGTCTTTCTTCATTCCACTAGCTTGGGCGGCGGCCGTCTCCTGCGTCGTCGAGCTGGTTAGCATCGTGTCTATCCCCAAGTTTCCATTGTATCTGTAAACCCGGTAACACCCGAGAAAATTCTCCAGGAGAAGGGCCGTCCTGCGAGGCAAATTACAGAATTGGTTGCAACGCTTCGCGGATGGCATCGTGGAACGCGGGCCGCACTTCGCGGATGGCCTGGGTCTGACGACTGGGCCAGGTGCGATTGGTGAGCAGGACGACCGCGATCCGGCGGTCCAGATCGATCCACAGCGAACAGCCGCTGAAGCCCAGATGCCCGATGGAATGCTGGGAGAAATGACGTCCGGAGGAGGAATGCGTAGAGGGCGTGTCCCAACCGAGCGCCCTGGAACTGCCCTCGGGACCTTGCCGCTGGGCGAAGTAGTCCACGGTTGCCGCGTCAAAAAGGCGAGCGTTTCCGGAATTGGCTGAGGCCGCCAGGATTTCACGGGAAAAGCGAAGCAGGTCTGGAACATTGGAAAAGAGGCCTGCATGGCCGGCTGCGCCCTTGAGCACCCAGGCATTTTCATCCTGGACTTCGCCTTGCATGGAACGCTGGCGAAGGGTGGTGTCCTCCTCGGTGGGTGGAATGAGCGGCTTGGCGGCTTGCGGAGGACAAAAACCGGTCGAGGTCATTCCGAGGGGCTGAAAGATCTCGCGAGCGGTCCAGGTGGGGAGGGCCTCGTGCGTCAGCACCTCGACGGCCTTGCCCAAGAGGATGAAACCGGGGTCGGAATACTCGAAGCGCGCGCCCGGCTCTGCTTCGATGGGCACCGCGAGGCAGCCACGAAGGAGCTCTGCTGGATTGGTCGCGGTGCGAAAGAACTCGACGTAGCCCGGCAACCCCGCACTGTGTGCCAGCAAATGGCGCAGCTTGACGTGGCGGGCAAGTTCGCCAGGAGCGCGACCGACGACGAAGCCGGGAAGCAGCTCGCCCAAGGGCATCTCAAGATCGATCATTCCGCGTTGATGAAGCAGCATGACAGCGGCGGTGGTGGCGACGACCTTGGTGACGCTGGCAACGTCATAGACGGTCTCCGCGTTCACGGCTTGGGCATTTTCGTCATAGGTAAAGCGGCCGAGCGCACCCTGGTGCACGACTTCGCCACCGGTCAGCACTCCAAAGGCACAACCGGGAAAGGCGCGGGCAGCGATGGCGTCAGCGAGTACGCGAGAGGCTGCGGCAAACTGGCCGTCCAAACGGAGAGATGGAGTTACAGACGAGATGTCTTCGATGTTCATTGGTCAGTTGCATAGTAACGCCGATCGGGTTGTGCTGCTCCGGCGTTGTCCCACTTTTTGCGAATCGAGCTGAAATTGGAGCTATCCTTGTGTTCGAGCGAATCGTCTATGAAGACAAGAGAACTGTTGGAGGGAACCATGCGTGTGTTGCAAGCAGCGCTGGCGGCCACACTGTTGCTTGGCCTGGGGATTGCATCGAATTGTTGGGGCCTTGCACAGACGTCGGCCCAGCCAGCTGCCGCGGCGAGTGCGCCCACGCAGGAACCCGCCGCGCCGTCGTCCTCGGCGAGTGATCCGGCGAGCGCACCGGCCGTAACTCCGTCTTCCGTGCCGCCTCTCGATGCTGTGCCGGCCGTTGCGACGAAAAAGACCTATACCGTTCCCGCAGGAACCAAGGTTCTGCTGCAATTGCGGAGTTCCGTCAATACCAAGAGCGCCAAGCCCGGCGATGGGGTCTATCTGGCTTCCACGTTCCCAGTGGTGGTGGGTACGCGAGTGATGATCCCGGCGGGCGTTTACGTCCAGGGAGTGGTGGACCGCGTGGTTCGCGCGGGGCGGGTGAAGGGCAGGTCGCAGTTGGACATGCACTTCACGTCGATTATTTTCCCCAATGGTACGGTGGTGGAGATTCCTGGACTCGTGAACAGCCTGCCCGGCGCGAGCAAGCAGACCGTGAAGGACGACGGCGAGGGGACGGTAGAACAAGCGGGAGACAAGGGGCGTAACGCTGGCACGGTGGCGAAGATTGCCATTCCGACCGGCGGCTCTGTGGGAAGCATCGGTGGCTACGGCTCTGGACACCCCATCGCGGGTGGTGTGATCGGGATTGGGGCCGGACTTGCTGCGACGGGGTTGGCCACGCTGTTTACCCGCGGCGCGGATGTAAATATCGAAAGCGGAGCGCAGGTGGAGATGGTTCTGCAGCGGCCGCTGCTGCTTGAAGATGAGAATTTGGGCGGTGCGAGCGCGCCGGGAACGGGTTCCGCACTGGTTCCTGCGGCCAACCAGCCCAAACCCATGGAAAAACCGGGGCGTACACACGTCCTCTGCCCTCTGGGAGGGCTGGGTTGCGAGTAATCTAGAAGAGAGATGCAAACGCTTCCCCCCGACGTCCCCAATGCCGCGCCAATTCAAGCGCGTGGGCAAGACTTAAACCAGCCCGCTCCTCCACCAGCACCTGTATCGTCCCCCAAAACCGGGGGCATCGGGCTATGGGTGCGGGATTTGCTGGTCTCAGCGGCCGCCTCGGTGCTGATCATTACCTTTCTCTATCAACCCGTCCGCGTGGAAGGTACCAGCATGTTGCCGCGGCTGGAAGACCACGACCGGTTGTTCATCAACAAATTTGTCTACCATGTGGCTGCTATAGAACGCGGCGATGTGGTGGTCTTCCATTATCCGCGCGACCCGGAGAAGAGCTACATCAAGCGGGTGATTGCGCTGCCCGGCGACCGGCTGCGCATTGACCGCGGCCAAGTGTGGCTGAACGGGCGGCGGCAACGCGAAGTTTACGTGCCTGAAGAGTATCGCGATACGAAGTCCATGATGGAAATTGTGGTCCCCGACGATGCGTATTTCATGATGGGCGACCACCGTTCGATCTCCTCCGATAGCCGCGAATTCGGCCCCGTGGAGCGCTCGTTGATCTACGGCAAAGCTGTTTTTGTTTACTGGCCGGCCAGGGATGCGGGCGTCGTGCACTAGAGACGTCGCAAACCGTCCCAAACTCAACCCCCAAAACCTGTTAAAATCGATTGAATCCACTCCTCGGAGAGGCAATGCAAGCAATCCTAGCGCTCGAAGACGGGCGCATCTTCCGTGGCCTCGGCTATGGCGCACCTGGCGAATGCCAGGGCGAAGTCGTTTTCAATACTTCCCTTACCGGTTACCAGGAAATCGCAACAGACCCCTCCTATGCCGGCCAAATCGTAGTTCTCACAAACCCCCAGATCGGCAATTACGGAACCAACAAGGCAGATAACGAATCGGCCAAGCCCTATATCGAGGGTCTGATCGTTCGAGAGTTCTCGCCTGTCAGTTCCAACTGGCGCTCTGAACAGGTGACCGACGAATACATGGAGCGGTATTCCGTGCCGGTACTGGCGGAAATCGACACGCGCGCCCTGGTGCGCCACTTACGCACGTTCGGCGTCATGCGCGGCGTGATTTCGACCAAGACCGCCGATGCCGAGTCGCTGGTCCAAAAGGCCAGAAGCATCCGCAAAATGGATGGAACCGACCTTGCGCGCGTGGTTTCGACCAAGGCGATGTATACCTTCGATGCCAACGACAGCCGCAACCAGTCGGGCGATCCGCTGCTTCCCGCATGCGAAGACAAGCCGCAGCTTCATGTGGTGGCGTACGACTTCGGCATCAAGCAGAACATTCTGCGTATGTTGACGCGGGAGTGCTGCCGGGTGACGGTGGTTCCAGCAGAAACAACGGCAGCCGATGTGCTGGGACTGAAGCCGGACGGCGTCTTTCTTTCGAACGGGCCCGGCGATCCGGAGCCGGTCGACTATGCTGTGCGCGCCATCCGCGACATGATGGGGCGTGTGCCGGTGTTCGGCATCTGTCTGGGTCACCAACTTACCGGCCTGGCTCTCGGCGGTCGCACCTACAAGCTCAAGTTCGGCCACCACGGCGGCAACCACCCGGTTCGCAATAACACCACGGGCAAGGTGGAGATTACGGCGCACAACCATAACTTCGCCGTCGATCCGGACTCGATCAACGCGAATGAAGTGGAGCTGACGCACGTCGACCTGAACGACCAGACGCTTGAAGGGCTGCGGCACAAGACGCTGCCGCTGTTCAGCGTGCAGTACCACCCGGAAGCAGCTCCGGGGCCGCACGACTCCCATTATCTGTTCCACGACTTCCGCACGATGATGGAGGAGTGGAAGGGATGATGACCTTGGTTCAAGTATCGAACTGTACCAATGGTTGAGATGGCGGGGCATTTGCCCCGCTGTTTTGCGTGAAGGGTACGGCTTTAGTCCGTACCCTTCATGGTCCGAATCGCAGAGTTTGAATAAGGAAGTCGAACAAACAAATGCCACGCAGAAATGACATTCAGAAGATTTTGGTGATCGGCTCGGGGCCGATTGTGATTGGGCAGTCGGCGGAGTTCGATTACTCCGGGACGCAGGCCTGCAAGGCGCTCAAGCAAGAGGGCTACGAGGTGGTGCTGGTGAATTCGAACCCGGCCACCATCATGACCGATCCGGACCTGGCTGACCGCACGTACGTCGAACCGCTGACGCGCGAGTATGTCGAGGAGATTATCCGCATTGAGACGGAGATGCTGGCCAGTGGGCCGGGCTTGCCGTCAGGCGGCAATGGTACCGACAGCTCGGGCGCAAACCTCCCCGGCAAGTTTGCTCTTTTGCCTACGGTGGGCGGACAGACGGCGCTCAACCTGGCCGTCGATCTGGCGGACGCGGGCATTCTGGACAAGTACAACGTCGAGCTGATCGGCGCGAAGCTCGAGGCCATCAAGAAGGCCGAGGACCGGTTGCTCTTTAAAGACGCCATGATCCGCATCGGCCTTGAAGTTTCAAAGTCGGCCCTGGTGAACAACCTGCGCGACGGCCTGGACTTTGCCGCCAAGCTTGGCTTTCCGGTGCTCATCCGGCCCAGTTTCACGCTGGGTGGCTCAGGCGGCGGCATTGCGTACAACCGCGAAGAGCTGATGGAGATTCTGGCGCGGGGTTTGGATCTTTCGCCGGTGCACGAGTGCCTGATTGAAGAGAGCGTCCTGGGCTGGAAGGAATACGAACTGGAGGTGATGCGCGACCTCGCGGACAACGTCATCATCATCTGTTCGATTGAGAATTTCGATCCCATGGGCGTACACACTGGCGACTCGATCACCGTAGCTCCGGCGCAAACGCTCACCGATCGCGAGTACCAGAAGATGCGCGACGCGGCCATTGCCGTGATGCGCGAGATCGGCGTTGAGACCGGCGGCTCGAACGTGCAGTTTGCCGTGAATCCCGTGGACGGCCGGATGACGGTGATCGAGATGAATCCGCGTGTCTCGCGCTCCTCGGCACTGGCGTCGAAGGCCACCGGATTTCCGATTGCCAAGATTGCCGCGAAGCTCGCTGTCGGCTACATGCTGGACGAGATTCCCAACGACATTACGCGAAAGACGCCGGCTTGCTTCGAGCCGACCATTGATTATGTTGTCGTCAAGATTCCCAAGTGGCAGTTTGAAAAGTTTCCCGGCTCGGATGACACACTGGGGCCGCAGATGAAGTCGGTGGGCGAGGTGATGGCGATTGGCCGCACCTTCAAGGAAGCCCTGATGAAGGCCTGGCGAGCTCTGGAGACCGGCAAGAAGACCGGGGCGGAAGTGCTGGAGCCGCGGCGGTTGACGCAGATGCTGGTGACGCCGAAGCCGGAGCGGCTGGGCTACATCCGTTATGCATTCGAACGCGGCATGAGCGTGCGGGAAGTGGCGCGGCTGACGGGCATGGACCCATGGTTCCTGCACCAGGTTCGCGAAGTGACACTGGCACAGATGGCAATTGCGGAGACGACTCCGGAATCGATTAGTACGGAACATCTGCGCCAACTCAAGCGCCTCGGGTTGAGCGACGAACGGATCGCTACGGAGTGGAAGCTCGAAGGCCACGCGGGCACGCAGCAGGTGAGGGAATTGCGTGAAGCGAAGGGGATCAAGCCGGTCTTCAAGCTGGTCGACACCTGCGCCGCGGAGTTCGAGTCGATGACGCCCTACCTCTATTCGACCTATGACGAAGAGGATGAGGCGCCGCCAACGCAGACGCCGAAGGTGATTATTCTCGGTTCGGGACCGAATCGTATTGGGCAGGGCATTGAGTTCGATTACTGCTGCTGCCATGCTGCCTTCGCGTTGAAAGAAGACGGCTACGAGACGATCATGGTCAACTGCAACCCGGAGACCGTTTCGACCGACTACGACACCAGTGACCGGCTCTACTTTGAGCCGCTTACTCTGGAAGACGTGCTGGCGGTATATAACCACGAGGCGCAGTCGGGCGCAAAGATCGGAATGATTGTGCAGTTCGGCGGCCAGACGCCGCTCAATCTGTCGCAGCGGCTGCGCGCGGCGGGAGTACCGATTATTGGCACGTCGCCTGAATCAATCGACTTGGCAGAGGACCGCAAGCGGTTCGGCAAACTGCTGGATGAGTTGGAGATTCCTCAGCCTGCAGGCGGCACGGCAACCAGCGTGGAAGAAGCGCTGGCCATTGGCGAGCGCATCGGATACCCCGTGCTGGTGCGGCCAAGCTACGTGCTCGGCGGACGGGCGATGGTGATTGCCTACGACGCAGAGGCCGTGGCTCTTTACATGACGCAGGCGGTTGAATATTCGCAGGAGCGGCCGGTGCTGGTCGATCATTTCCTCGAGAACGCCATCGAGGTGGATGTGGATGCGCTGTGCGATTCAGAAGACGTGATCATCGCAGGCATCATGCAGCACATCGAGGAGGCCGGCATCCACTCCGGCGACTCGTCGTGCGTGCTGCCTGCCGTGAGCATTCGCCCCGAGACGCTGGATGTGATTCGCGGCTATGCCCGCAAGCTTGCACTGGCTCTCAAGGTGGTCGGACTGGTCAACCTTCAGCTTGCCATTCAGCGCGATGCTGAGGGCAACGACCGCGTGTACATCATTGAAGTGAATCCGCGTGCATCGCGCACGGTGCCGTATGTGTCGAAGGCGACCGGGATTCCACTGGCGAAGATTGCCGCGCGCTTGATGACTGGGCGCAAGCTGCGCGAGTTGCTGCCGGCTCAGCTTGACTCAGGCAGGGACCTTGAAACCGGCACGCATTATTATGTGAAATCGCCGGTCTTTCCGTGGAATAAGTTCGGTGGCGTCGATACGGTGCTGGGGCCGGAGATGCGATCGACGGGCGAGGTGATGGGCGTGGCGGCCACGTTTGGCGAGGCTTTCGCGAAGGCGCAGCTTTCGGCCGGCCAGGTTTTGCCCGGCGGCGGAACGATCTTTTTTAGCGTCAACGACCACGACAAAGTAGCGGCAGTTGACCTGGCGCGGCGCTACGTTCACCTGGGATTTGAGATCGTCGCTACCGAGGGTACAGCCAACGTGCTGGAACGGGCGGGACTTACGGTGGAGCGTGTCTTCAAGGTGAAAGAAGGCCGGCCGAACGTGGTGGACCTTATCAAGGGCGACCGGATTCAGCTCATCATCAATACTCCGCGCGGGCAGGATACGTTCTTCGACGAGAAGGCGATTCGGCGGGCCGCGGTATTGGCGCGGATTCCGACCATCACCACGATTGCCGCCGCACAGGCCGCGGTCGAGGGGATCGCCGCCATGCAGCAGCGCCACACCACGGTCTTCGCGCTGCAACAGTTGCACGCGGCAACTAGCTCAACTGAGAGGGAGCTTTGACCGTTAGCGGCTCCGATTTCACTGCTCGAAACTACCGTGTTCGTCGACCCGATTACTGCATAACTGCGCGGTAGGCTTCCGACCGCACGTACCGTTGGCCACCGGCAGCGGCAGGTTCACGATAACTTCAAGCTGGAGTTATAAAGAATCTGCCGCTGTTTCAGGTCTGCCTCTGGATATCTGCCCCTTTCGTAAATCCAGAAGGAAGCCAGCTCCGATGTGCAAGGAGTATTCGCTCTCATGTCATGGATTGCAAAGGCAACTATTCAGGCCATAAAGACATCGAATTCATACCTGCGTAGTCAATTGAGTGCGGGAATGAAAAGTTATCTTGTCCTATCAGTCATGCTGGAAATGGGCCAGGTCTCTGATCATGGGATCTTGTATGTCGAGTTCGAGTTCTCCCAGAGTCTCAGAAGCGAGACCTGGGGCACCCGCAGTTGGTAGAGTAACAAACGGTCAGAGGCCAGGTCATTGCAATAGAACAATTCATCCGTTGGAGGGGGAATGACGAAGAGCTGGAACCGGATCGTTCTTGCGGGTTCTGTTTTTGTGATTGCTGCAGCTTCAGTTTGCGCTCAGGCAACTGGGGCAGCGTCCGCGGAGCGGCTGCTGATTCCGGCGTTCGCGGCTGTGGCTGGCAATGGGGGCGCGCAACAAGCGGGTACGCCCGTGCAGACAGGAAGTTTCATTGAAAGGTATCAGGCGCGGGTAAGCGCCACGCAGGCGGAACAGCCACACTGGATTACTCCGCTGGTTTTGGTTACGCCGAGACTCGAACAGGAGTTTCGAGCCGACTTTGTGCACCAATACAATCCGAAGCGTTTCGCAGTCTGGAATTATGGCAACGGGAAGGGCCTGGAGTTGATCCCGCAGCGTCATATTGAAATTCTCATGAATGTCCCACCATTTTTCAACCGCTCCAACGGCGAGTCGGACGGGTTCGGCGACATTTCGTTTGTCGGCAAGTATCGCTTCTTTGCGCGGAATGAGCAGCATGGTAACGCAATCGTCACAGCCTTTCTTTCGGGCTCAATTCCTACGGGGAAGAATGCGAATGGAAGTTGCTGCGCCGTGGTTACTCCCACGCTTGCGATGGGGAAGGGCTTTGGCCGTCTCGATTTCGCTTCGACAGCGGGTGGTACACTGCCGGTCACCAGCACCGCGAGTCTGGGCCGCAGCATCGTGTGGAATAGTGTCGTTCAATATCGCGTCGGAAAGACGGGAGTAGCTCGGTTTTTCTGGCCCGAGGTGGAGTCCAACGCTACGTTCTACAAGGGCGGCCCCAACGACGGCAAGAACATGGACTTTGTGACGCCGGGGCTGGTCATCGGTCGCATCCCCTTGTCTCACGACGCCAAGGGGAATTCGGGCAGGCTGGGTCTCACCTTTGGCGCCGGCGAGCAGATCGCGGTGACGCAATTCCATACCTACAACCACGCAACCGTGATGACGGTGCGGCTTCCTTTCTAAAATGATCTGGCGATCATTGATGTTGTGCTGGTAAGGTCGGAGAGCCATGAAATCGGAATGGAAAGGCGGTCGAATACGGTCAATATGCCTCACTTGGGTGGCGTTGCTGGCGCTGGCGGTGTTGGTCAGCGGCTGCCCTGCACCGCAGCGTACGACCTTGACGATTTCTGCGGCGGCTAGCCTGCAAGGCGCAATTGTGGAAGCTGAGACAGCGTTCAAGCACGACCACGCGGAGACGGACTTTCAGAATAACTTTGGTTCATCAGGGACCTTGGCGCAGGAGATCGAGCAGGGTGCGCCGGTGGATGCATTTCTGTCGGCTGCCGCCAAGCCGATGGACGATTTGGCGGCCAAGGGACTGATTGCGCCAGAGACACGGAAAGACCTGCTGCGCAATTCGCTGGTGCTCATTACCCCGAACGATTCCAAGTTGCAGGGATTTGAAGGGCTCGCCGACAAGTCAGTCCGGATGATCGCGCTGGGCGATCCGGCCAGCGTTCCGGCCGGCCAATACGGACAGCAAACGCTAACAGCACTTCACCTGTGGGACAAGGTCAATGCAAAATTTGTGCTGGGCAAGGATGTGCGCCAGGTGCTGACGTATGTCGGGACCGGCAACGCGGATGCGGGCCTCGTGTATGCGACCGATGCGCAGGCGTCAGCACGGGTGCGAATTGTTGCCATAGCGCCGGACTCATCGCACGATCCGATCGTCTATCCCGCGGCGGTGCTGAAGGCGAGCCGCAATGACGCCAGCGCGCGTAGATTTATCCAGTATCTTTCCAGTCCCGCGGCCAAGGCTATCTTCGTCAAGCACGGATTTACAATAGCTTCATCGTGAATCCGCCCATCGATCCGTCGCCGCTGATCATTTCGCTGGGCACCACATGCGCGGCGACGATCGCTACGTTCTTTCTTGGACTGCTGGCGGCGCGGCTGATGTGTGACGTGCGCGGCGGCTGGCGTGCGTGGATCGATGGAGTTCTCACGCTTCCGCTGGTTCTTCCTCCCACGGTGGTGGGATTCTTTTTGCTGCTGATCTTCGGACGCAGAAGCTTTATCGGTCAGGCGCTGGAAGGGATTGGGATCAGGATCGTCTTCTCGTGGCCTGCAACGGTGATTGCCGCGACCGTGGTGGCATTCCCGCTGATGTATCGCACGACACTGGGCGCTTTTGAGCAGGTGAATCCGACGCTGCTGCAGGCGGCGCGCACGCTGGGAGCCACGGAGTGGGTGGTCTTCCGCCGCGTGCTTCTGCCTCTTGCGGGACCGGGCGTCGTGGCCGGAACCGTGCTTGCCTTCGCGCGGGCGCTTGGAGAGTTTGGGGCCACGTTGATGCTGGCCGGCAACATACCGGGTCGCACGCAGACCATGCCGATCGCGATTTTCTCTGCCGTAGAGAGCGGCGACATGCGCGGGGCTCTCCTGTGGGTTATTTTGATCGTCGTGTTGTCGCTGGCCATCATTCGGCTGTTGAATAGGCAGGGAGTGTTCAAGAGGCTGCCGCGGAAACCTGGAGAAGTACGCGCGGAGCGACTCCCCATGACTCGCCCGGCTGTGGGTCGAGTTCCGCATCAGGCTGCACGGCCAGCGATGCTCGAACTCAATGTTCATCGGACGCTGGATACCTTTGAATTGGACGTGGACCTGTGTACCGGACGAGGTGCGGTGGGGCTGCTGGGAGCCTCCGGGGCCGGGAAGTCCATGACGCTGCGCATGATTTCCGGCGTCTCCCAGCCGGATCGCGGACGCATTGTGCTCAACGATCGGGTGCTTTTCGACAGCGCCCTGGGGCTGAACGTCCCCGCTGCGAAGAGGGGAATCGGCGTGGTCTTCCAGGACTATGCACTGTTTCCTCATTTGACGGTCGCGGAAAATGTCGGTTTTGGTTTGCGTGGGCTGCCAGTGGAGGAGCGGAGTGGGCGTGTCGAGAGACAGTTGGAGCTTCTGCATATCTCCGAGTTCGCTGAATTCTATCCGCAGGAGATTTCAGGCGGACAGCGGCAGCGGGTGGCAATTGCGCGGTGCATGGCGATCGAGCCGGATGCGTTGCTCCTGGATGAACCCTTTGCGGCGCTCGACCCGCACCTGCGACGGCAGATGGAAGAGCAGCTTCGCAAAACTCTCGCAAGCTACAACGGAGTGGTGGTGTTTGTCACGCACGATATGGAAGAGGCGTTCCGGTTTTGTAGCGATCTGCTGGTGCTGGACGGCGGGCGCGTCATTGCCAGTGGTCCAAGGCAGCAACTGTTCGAGCGGCCGGAGACAGTGGCTGCGGCGCGATTGACAGGTTGCAAGAACATTGCCCCCGCACGCCGCCTGGATCTTGATCGCGTTGCTGTGGACGGATGGGACTGCGAGCTTGTGGCGGCTCGGCAGGTCCCGGACACATTGACCCATGCGGGCATTCGCTCGCATCAGTTTGTGTTTCAGCAAGGCATGAGTCGCCCCAACACGTTTCCTTGCTGGCTGGTGGACACGAGCGAAGCACCGCATGAGATGACCCTGTACCTGCGATTGCACGCCAAACCACAAAAGGGCGAGTCACCTCACATCCAGGCCGATGTTCCCAAAGATGTTTGGCACGTCTTGAGTGCGCAGCCCCAGCCCTGGTGCGTACAATTCGACCCGGAGCGATTGCTGCTGTTGGAGGGCTGAGGCGGCTCTGTTTGGACGAGAGCTGGTTCCGAGACGAATCACACCAAAAGTAACATCTTTAGCGCTTACCTTTGCAATGATTCCTTGCAAGGGAGTTGCCCATTCGTGCAGCATGATGATATGTATTCTCCGGTTTAGAACCGTTCCATGGTAGGTGGCGTCCTGGCTGATTGCGCGGTGGTCGCTCTCTGCTGGTCGCTTCAACGCGCATTTTGTGGCTTCGAGGTTCATCATTTCTGGGACCGCTCTAACCGGGTTATTTCATGATTCAGCATCTCTTGGCGCCGGGAAAACGAGAGAATTGGAACGAAGAGTTCAATAGATGCCTTTTCTTATGCTTCTCTTAGGTAATTCTTTTTCAAACTGCACCATTAAGTGCAAAGTAAATCCGTCGATATCCGGAACAGCGGTGCGGAAGCCTATTGGAGAGTCTCTCATGGTCAGGAACTGGAATCTGGCGCTCGGCGCCCTGTTGGCGACAACCATTTGTGCAGTGAATCTGGCCTATGGCCAGGCAATAGAGAATGCTCAACAGGAAGTTTCTACGGTCGCTCTGGCGCCCAGCGAAGCGGCGCCGGTTCCGTCGCGGATTGTTCACGCGATAAATGACGCGAAACTTGTCTCGATGAGCGGCAATATCCATCCCCTGGCACGGGCTGAATATGACAAGGGCAGGGTCAGCCCGCAGTTGCCGATGGAGCGTATGACGCTGCTTTTGAAGCGCAGCCCGGAACAGGAAGCTGCACTGGAAGCATTTATGGCGCGGCAACTGGATCTCAAGTCCGCCGATTTTCATCACTGGCTCGAGCCTGCGGAGTTCGGTCAGCTTTACGGTCCGTCTGAAGCCGACGTGGCAACTGTGACCAACTGGCTCCAGAATCATGGCTTTGCTGTGGAGAAGGTAAGCAACAGCCGCACTTTTGTTGAGTTCTCAGGAACCGCCGGCCAGGTTGAGACGGCCTTTCAAACGGAGATCCATCGCTATAGCGTGAAGGGCGAAGAGCATATCGCGAACAGCACCGATCCCAGCATTCCGGAGGCATTGAGCCCCGTTGTGGGGGGTGTTGTTTCGCTGCATAATTTCTTCGCGCAGCCGTTGCATCGCGATTTTGGCTCTTTCCGTCGTAGCGGCAAGGCAGGGAAGTGGACGCCGGAAAACGAAAGTGCAGGGACCAAGCCACTTTTCGGAGTGGCCGTGACGGGCGGCACGATTGAATTGGTTTCTCCCTATGACTTTGCCGCAATTTATAACGTCTTGCCGCTGTGGACAGCGGGCATCGACGGAACTGGCCAGACGATCGCCATTGCCGGGCGCAGCGATATCAGCCTGACCGATGTTGCCAACTTCCGCTCTGCTTTCGGGTTGGCAGCCAAGGCGCCGACGATCATCACCAACGGCGCCGATCCCGGCATTCCCTCGGCCGACGACAAGGTAGAGAACACGCTGGATGTCGAATGGTCAGGAGCCGTGGCGAAAGGGGCGACCATCAAATTCGTCACCACGGCCAGCACGGCAACCAGCGACGGCGCCGCGGCTTCGGCGCTCTATATTATCGACAACAAGACGGCTCCGGTGATGAGTTTCAGCTATGGCTCGTGCGAACTGTCCATGGGCAGTGCAGGGAACGCCTATTACAACTCCCTTTGGCAACAGGCGGCAGCGCAGGGGATCACAGCGTTTGTGGCCTCGGGCGACCAGGGCGCCGCGGCTTGCGATGGCGGGAGCAGCACACCCTATGAGGCCGAGTACGGTCTGGCGGTGAGCGGAACCTCCAGTACTCCTTATAACGTTGCGGTCGGTGGAACCGATCTGAATTGGGCCAACAACAGCAGCAAGACCTACTGGGGCAGCAACAACGCGACAAACAACTCGTCCGCGCTGGGGTATATTCCCGAGGTTCCGTGGAATGGCACGTGCGCCAGCGATGCGGTGGATGAACTGATCGGCGCAACCGCTTTGGGCTGGGACGAGGAGACCACTTGCGAGCAGATTTTAGCGCAGCAGGTCGACACGTTTCTGGTGGACGTCGTGGGAGGCACTGGGGGCAAGAGCGCCTGCACGGCCCCCACATCGACCACGGTGGCAAGCTGCGCCGGAGGCTATGCGAAGCCTGCCTGGCAGGCAGGAACCGGTGTACCGGCAGACAGCAAGCGCGATGTTCCTGACGTCTCGCTCTTCGCCTCCAGTGGTACGTTGAACACGGCCTATGTGATCTGCGATTCGGAAAGCACGCCCTGCACCTTCACCAATGCCAGCGACGCCCTTGCACAAGCGGTTGGCGGCACTTCAGTTGCTTCGCCGGCGATGGCCGGCATCATGGCCCTGGTCAATCAAAAGGCCGGCTCCGCACAAGGCAACGCCAACGCCAGTTTTTATGCGCTGGCGGCCAAAGATAACCGCACCAGTTGCAACTCAACCAGCGCTGCATCGGGAAATACCTGCAACTTTTACGACATAACGACGAGCAACATTGCCGTGCCGTGCGCAGTTGGCTCCCCCAACTGCACATTGCATCACGCGACCGACGCAGTGGGCATTCTGAGCGGGAACAGCTCCACTGTGGGCTATGATCTGGCCACCGGCCTCGGCAGTGTCAATGCGAACAACCTGGTCAACAACTGGAGCGGGCAGAGCGCGGCGCCGACCGTATCTCTTACGCCCGCCGCGCTGACGTTCGCGAGCACTGCGCAGGGAGCGAGCAGCGCGGCTCAAGTGCTCACGCTCAAAAACTCCGGATCGGCGGCCCTCACAATCTCCACCGGTGGGATCACGGTCTCAGGGACAAACTCCACTTCGTTCAGCGCTACGACAACCTGCGGAACCACGTTGGCTGCAGGCAGTTCCTGCACGATCTCTGTCACGTTCAGCCCAAAGGCGGCGGGAACACTGACGGCGGCGCTTAACGTTGGCGATAACGCCAGCGGTTCGCCGCAGACTGTTGCCTTGGGCGGCACGGGCGCAGCAGCGGTGCCGACCGTTACGCTGACCCCGGCCACACTGACTTTCGCCAGCACCACGGTTGGTTCTGCGAGCGCTGCCCAGGTAGCTACGCTCAAGAACACCAGCACTTCGACGTTGACCCTCACCACCGGTGGCATTACGCTGAGCGGCACCAACGCCACGTCCTACAGCGAGACCACCACCTGCGGAACGACGTTGGCGGCGGGGGCGAGTTGCACTGTTTCAGTGAGCTTCAAACCTGGGGCCGCTGGCACGCTGACGGCGGCGCTTAAAGTCGCCGATAACGCCAGCGGTTCGCCGCAAACCGTTGCGTTGAGCGGAACGGGAGTAGCGGTGCCGACCGTTACGCTGGCTCCGGCCACACTGACCTTCGGCACCACCACGGTTGGCGCAACCAGCGCTGCTCAAGTCGTCACGCTGAAAAACACCGGCAGCTCGACACTGACGATCACCACTGGCGGCATCACGCTGAGCGGCACCAACGCGAGTTCTTATAGCGAGACCACTACCTGCGGAACGACGTTGGCGGCGGGGGCGAGTTGCACCATTTCCGTGAGCTTCAAACCCGCAAGCGCTGGTACGCTGACCGGGACGCTTAAGGTTGCCGATAACGCCACCGGTTCGTCGCAGACCGTTACGTTGAGCGGAACGGCCGTGACCGCTAACTCCATTACCGTTACTCCGGCGGCGCTGGCTTTCGCGAATACGGTATCGGGAACTACGAGTAGCGCGCAGATCGTCACTCTGACCAATACCGGCGCAAGCGCCCTTACGATCAGCTCGATATCCATCGCAGGGACCAACCCGACGTCGTTCCTGGAATTGAGCGGCTGCGGAACAACACTCGCGCCGAACGCGAGTTGCGCCGTCTATGTGGCATTCAAGCCGGCCTCTGCCGCGGCTTTCAGCGCCATCCTGAACATTGCCGACACGGCCAGCGGTTCGCCGCAGAGCGTCAAGCTGAGCGGCACCGGAATCGCCGCGCCCGCGGTGACGTTAAGCAGCAAGAGCCTGACGTTTGCAGCGACGGCCAAAGGGACCGTCAGCGGGGTGCAGAGCGTGACCTTGTCCAATGCGGGAACAGCCACTCTGAACCTGGCCAGCATCTATTTGACGGGCACAAACACTGCGTCGTTCGTCGAATTGACCACGTGTACGTCTACCCTGGCTCCAGCGGCCAGTTGCGCGCTTTACGTGGCGTTCGCCCCGACGACAACAGGCGCCGCGACTGCCAGCATCGCCATTGCAGACAACGGAAGCGGATCGCCGCAGACGATTGCGCTGACTGGCACCGGGAAGTAAACCAGGAGCCGATTGCGCGGCTGGAGCAGGGCTGGCTCCAGCGCACAGCCGGCAGTCGGAAGAAGCCGCTACAGGCGGTGAGGAGGGGCTGGGCTGCGATCTTTGGATGGGGACACTACGTGTCGATCAATCGTTTGATTGATCATGCGACTGAGCATATTGCGGTATATGTTTGCTCATTCGATCAATAAAATCGAGCGCTGACCGCCCGTTTGGCGGCTGGAAGAGATAGAATCGGTGCGGTATGGCTGACGCACTGAACCACCGGTCTGAGCTGATCGTCAAATTTCTTTTGCGAGTTGGAAGCGCCACGATCGAGGAGATTCTCGAGGTGGCCGGCTCCTCGGCGCCCAGTATCCGGCGCGACCTGACGCGGCTGGAAGCACGCGGGCTGATCCGCCGCACCCATGGCGGAGCCACCCTGGTCGAACCGCTGCTCTACGAGCCGTTCCGCTATGACAGTTCGTTTTTGGCGCGCGAACAGCGCTTTGCCGAGGAGAAGCGGCGCATCGGTCTGGCTGCCGCCGAGCTGATCCAGGCCAACGAGACGGTGGGTCTGACGGCCGGCACCACGACGACGCACATTGGCCGCAGCCTGCGCCACCGGGACAAGATCCAGGTGGTGACCAACGCCATCAACATCGGCATGGAGCTGTGCAACCAGCCCGGCATTCGCACTTATCTGACCGGCGGCGTGGTTCCCTGGGCGTGGTCGTTTTCGCTCACCGGCAACGCGGCGCTGGACTTTCTGGACGATGTGTATCTGGACAAGGTGTTTTTGAGCGTGACGGGGCTGGATGGCGAACGCGGAGCGACGACTCTGGAGACCGACGAGGCGCTGGTGTTTCGCAAGATGCTGAAGCAGGCCAAGCAGGTGATTGTGGCCGCCGATGCCAGCAAGCTGGGCAAGGTAAGTCCGGCGTTCATCTGCCCGGCAAACGAAATTCATCTGCTGATCACCGACTCCAGCGCCACGGCAGAAGCACTGGCCCCGTTCGAGCGCCAGGGCATTCGCATCATTCGGGCGTGAGGGCGGAAGGTCACCGGATGCGCGGGGCGCAGATCTCATCCGCAGCAAAATGGTCATGCAGCAGTTTGACAGCGGCGCGCACGTCGGCTTCCAGCATGTCCGATTTGCCCGCGGCAGAATGCTCGTCCGTCCTCTGCGATCCGCTTTCCGGTGCCCTGCGAGTCAGCGAGCCGTGCAGGCAGCGGACGCCGGTCCGCTCCAGGACCTCGGCCATCGACGCGAGTTTCAGTCCGCCTCCGGCCATGATCTCGATGCGATCCCCGGCCTGGCGCAGCAGTTGGCCAATCTGCACCGCACCTGTCAGGACGTCTACTGCTCCGCCCGAAGTCAGCAGGCAATCGGAACCGGTTTCAATGACCGCTTCCAGCGCCTCGCCGAGCTTTGGTGTCTCGTCGAAGGCGCGATGGAAGGTCACCTTCATGGGACGAGCCAGTTCGACCAGCTCGCGGCTGCGTTCCACGTCGACGCGGCCGTTCGCCAACAGAACGCCCAACACGACTCCGGCAGCCCCCGTGTCTTTGACCCATTGGACCTGCTGGCGCATTTGGGCAAATTCGTCGGCGGAATAGGCAAAATCGCCGCCGCGCGGGCGAATCAGGACATGCACCGGAATGGAGAGTTCCCGCACCACGACTGCGGTCAGGGAACGACTGGGCGTGAGCCCGCCGATGTCGAGCCGAGCGCACAATTCGATGCGTCCGGCGCCGGCCCGCTCCGCCGTCCGGGCAGCCTCAAGGGTTTCCACGCAAAGCTCAAACAGAAGGGTCTTCATCGGGAATTCCCGAACCGCGCGGATATGTCCGTGCACAACCGTGCGCACAATTCAGAGAGCAGAGATTTCATGGGGGATTTTCGACACACTTTCGATTTATTTCAGGATCTCCGCCATTCGCCGAAGCCGGCGGTGGGAAATGCTGGCCAAGAACCAGAATAATCGTCCTCCGAGGTGATCGCAAGTAAATATCCTGATCACCGCTGTGAGCACAACTGCTATAGATTGATCGCCACGCTGTTGGATTGATTCGTTTCAAGTTTCGGGGCTGTCGTGCAAATTTGATTCGGAGGTGCGTCAGCGCTGTAGAGCAGTCGGAGCATCCGGAGCCGGCGCCTCCCTAGTTGTCGCGGAGGCGACCATCGGGAGTTCAAATTAGAGGCTGGTGGTTTGTCACTTTGCACTTTCGAGAGCTCTTCAATTTACATCAAGCTGTTGAATATGAATAATATGCACCATGCGTTTGCAGCTACGTACCACACCTCCACGGCCAACGATACCCTCCTTATCTCTGCGTTAAGGCCGCTACCCCGGCCTGGAATCGACCTTAATTGTGGGGAGACATGGATGGTGCCCCTAAAAAGTGCTTTGAACTCTGTCGCATCCGACGGGCCGCCCCGCAGCGGATCCGTTGTCGTATTGATAAAGCTGAAATCTGCCTTCCGAGTCCTCACGCGATCCTTATACCCGACCTGCATTAATGTATGGAAGCTGGAAAAAGCGCCCTGTTCGGAACGGATTTTCCAAAATGGTGATCGTTTAGCGCTAGTTTGTTCATTTTTTTCTTGCAATTCACACGGCGTTGGTCCTATTGTTCCGTCCAGCAAAGATCACGTGTCGCGCCGCGAATCGAACAAGACACCAAAAGTTACGATCGCGGATTTCAAAGACCAGGGGGCTGACTTGCCCAACGGGGCGACTCAGTCCCACGCCTCGGGGGAGTGTGATGCAAGGGCAGAAAAGACCATTCAGGGGATTTGAATCAAGCGCGGTGTCGCCGCTCAGCGGGCGGCCTAACTTGGTGTCGACCGCCTCCATCCTCCGCTTTTCTGAAGTTTCCGGGGTGAACCTCTATCCAACCAGGATGCCTATTGATGGCTTTTGACTTCACCGGTCGATACGTTCGCGTATAGACGCCAACTGGATCTCACAGAAAGGTGCGATGGCAATGATTAACCTTCCGCGTTTTTCACATGGATTCTTACGAGCACAGCGCTGCGGCCAAGCCCAGCAAGACCCACCCGCAGCAGAGCGCTCCGCCAAACTGGATTCGGCCCTGCTCTGTTTGCTGGCGGCCGTAGTCCTCATTTTCCCGCTGATGGTGCGTGGACAGGAACTCACGGCAACCCTGAGCGGCACAGTGACAGACACCACCGGAGCCGTGATTCCTCACGCTTCCATCTCGATTGCCCAGAACGGCGTAAACGCGGGCACCCGCGTGGTTGAGTCGGACGGCTCGGGCAACTACGTTGTCACGAACCTGACAGCAGGAACGTATTCAGTCACCGTGACAGCAACAGGCTTTGAGACCTTCAAGGGCAAGGACATCGTTTTGAACGTCGCGGACAAGCACTCGTTCAATGCCCAGTTGAAGGCCGGTTCCACCACAACGACGGTCGTTGTGGAAGATAATCCGGTATCAGTCGATACGGAAACCAGCAACCAGGCTGGCACCATCTCCGGTGTCCAGGTGCGGGAGTTGGAGATCAACAGCCGCAACTTCGAGCAGTTGATTACCCTTCAACCCGGCGTTGTGAATCAGTTGGGCGACGAAGCTTCCGCAAGCAGCACAGCTCTCTCGGTCAACGGCGCGCGCACCACGGCCAATAACTGGACGGTGGACGGTGCGGATATCAACGACAGCGGCTCGAACGGCACGGCGGTGAATGAGCCCAGCATGGAAGCCATCCAAGAGATCACCTTGCAGCGTGGCAACTACGACGCCGGCTACGGGCGCTCGGGAGGCGGCCAGGTTCTGGTTGCCACACGAAGCGGCACCAGCGCCTTCCATGGCGAAGGGTACGAGTATGTTCGCAACACCATGTTCGACGCCAATGACTGGCTCAACAAGCACACCCAGGAGACGGTCACTCCGTCCAACCCGATAGCTCACAACGATGCCGGTGTCTACCATTCGAACGTGTACGGCTTCACCTTTGGCGGTCCAATCTACATACCCAAGGCCTACAACACGGACAAGAAGAAGACCTTCTTCTTCTGGTCCGAGGACTGGCATAAAATTAACCAGGCTGGATCGAGCCAGACGCTGAACACGCCCACTTCCAGTCAAATGGCGGGCAATTTCTCCACACCTGCGCCGGGCATGGATGCGAACGGCAATCAGCTTCCTCCGATCGCTCCTCCCACCCTTCCCGCAGGCTGTACCTATACCAGCTACACGGTCAACGCCGACAACAGCAGCGTCGGCCAGATCGACATGTCCAACCCCAGTTGCGTAAGCAAAAACGCATCGATCTACCTTACAAACGTATTCGCGAAAAACACGAACGACGCGGGCAGTGAGACAGTCAACGTTCCGACCGTCAATGATTACCGCGATGATATCGTTCGCGTCGACCACTATTTCAATGACAAGGTTCACTTCTTTGCGCGCGGCATGAACGACATCATGCCGGTCTCCAATCCTCTGGGCCTGTGGGAAGGCAACACGTTTCCCAACGTGGCCGCTGCCGCAGTGGACTCGCCCGGCAAGAACGTGGTGGGTAACCTGAGCTGGACCATTTCGCCCACTATTGTGAACGAACTGGAATTTGTCTACGCACAGGGCACCTATAACTCCAGCTTCAGTGGTTCCAACTTTTCCAACGACGCCACCTTGCTCGGTCAATTACAGCCCGACACCACGCAATTCCCGGATCCGTACAATCGCCTACCCGCGGTCAGCATCACCAACATTCAGGGCATCGGGCCTGGTTCAACTCCCTGGAAAGAGCGCAACCTTGACCGCACCTATTTCGATAACCTTGCCATGACCTACGGCAAACACACTATTCGCCTCGGTTTCCAGATTCAGCAAATGCTGAAGACGGAAAATGCGGTAGCTGGCGGCGCTACATTCAGCTTCAGCCAGGCCAACAACCCGTTCACCAACTTTATCCTCGGCAATGTAAGCACCTACTCGCAGCAAGATCGCGATACGACTCCCGACCTTCAGTACTACAACAGCGAAGCCTACATCAACGACGACTGGAAGTTGACCCACAAGCTCACCCTCAACCTGGGCGTTCGCTGGAGCAGCTTCCCTTCCCCCATCGACAAGAACAACCTGCTGGCCAACTTTGACCCCACTCGCTACAGCGCGGACTTGGCGCCAACGATCGATCCGGCAACCGGTAACTTCAACCCCGACCAGTCCATCGGCGGCGTCAATTTGTTGCCAGCCACCTACGCCAACGGAATGATTTTCCCGCAGGGCAACGCATGTACGCAGGCGCAGAGCTACTCTCCGCAGGTACAGTGTTCTCCTTACGGAAAAACAATTGACCCCTCAAGCAACGCCAATTTTGCGCCACGCGTCGGTTTTGCCTTTAACCCCGACGGTCATGGCATTACCTCAATCCGCGGCGGGTTTGGCATCTTCTACGATCGCATCCTGAACGGCATCTTCGAGCAGAGTGCCTTCTATGACCCGCCGGTTGTACAGTCGGTCACGGTCAATAACACCAGCTTCGACAAGCCGCTGGCGGTGGCCGGAGCCGTCAGTTATGGCCCGAACAAGCTGTACACCACGGGCATCCCAACCTTCAAGACACCCAATTACGCCGACTTCAACCTGACGGTCGAACGCCAACTACTTCCGACAACCGTGCTCTCTGTGGCGTATGTAGGCGGGCAGGGCCGTCACCTGCTCGGCGAACTCGACATGAACCAGCCGACGGTAGGCGCACGCTTGGCTAATCCAACCGCGGACGTCAACTACATTCGCCCTTACAAGGGATACAGCTTCTTCGACACCAAGGCCTCAGTCTTCACCAGCAACTACAACTCGCTGCAGATTGCGGTCAACCACCACTCCTCCGATGGCCTTACCGTGGGTGCGGCGTATACCTGGGCGAAGACGATGACAACCACATCGGTCGATCGCGCCGGCAGCCTGAACGGGAACTCACAGTTCGGACCGACAGACAGCTACAACTTGAAAATGGATTACGGCCCTGCGGGATTCAACCTGCCGCAAAGCCTGATCTTCAACTACGTCTACGAGGCGCCTTTCTACAAATCGCAGAGTAATGTCGAGGGCAAGTTTCTCGGTGGCTGGGAACTCTCCGGCGTAACCACGATGCTGACCGGACAATCCGTGACCGTAACCCAGGCTGAGGATCCGTTCGATTCCGCCAATGCCGATTGCGGCCCTGCTTGTGGACCACGCGGTCTTGGAATTCAAATCGTCGACGCCGACATCGCTGCCCGTCCCATGCAAGTCAGTAAGGTACATATGGTGCGGTCAGCGTCTGCCAACGAATGGTTCGATCCATCCGCTTTCAAGATGGCGCTCGGACAATTCGGCAACACACGCAACGGTTCAATTCTTGGGCCAGGCATGCAGAAGTGGGACGTCGCCCTGGCCAAGAACACCAATATCGGTGAGCATGTGAGGTTCCAACTGCGCGCTGAAGCCTTCAATGTTTTCAATCACCCCAACTTCTCCAGCATTCAAACCAACTTCGACGCTGGCCGCACATCCACAACTACCACCGCTTGGGGGCCAAACTTCGGTCAGATCACCGGGGATCATGAACCGCGTCTTCTGCAACTCGGTGGAAAGATCATGTTCTAGGGCAAGTTGATTCAACGCCGAATAACTGAAGGCCGGGGCAAAAGCTCCGGCCTTTGCTTTGAGCTACTTTTTCGCCGGCCCAGTTACAGTTCCGTGCGGTGCGCTATCAGGGTGAGGGACATTGGACATGACCTTGATCAGCGCATCGTCTGCGCTCTTGTTGAGGTTCTTGGACTTGTCGAATTCAGCCTTGGCTTCGGCAGTCTTGCCCATGGCACGATAAAGCCGGCCCAGCCTGTAATGTGCGTTCACATCGTCGGGCTTGAGCGCGGAGGCCTGCTTTAACTCGCGGAGTGCATCTTCATTGCGGCCGGCGTCGGCGTAAACGATGCCCAGGTCGAGATGCGCCATGGCGCTGGCTGGGTTGAGCTCGACCACTTTTTCGAGGAGTGGCCGGGCATCCTCAAAGCGGTTCAATTGGATTTGAGAATCGGCCAGATAGAGTAAGGCCTGGGCGTGCTCGGGGTCGTTTTCAAGCTCGGCCTGAAACTGTTGAGCGGCCTCTTGCGTTTGGCCTTGGGTCCACAATAAATAGCCGAGAGCAAAATGCACACTGGGTTCCTTGGGATTGGCCGCGACCGCAGCGCGCAACTCGCGTATGGCACCAATCGGCTCCTTCATCTCGTCCAGCGCTTCGCCGGCCAGCACATGGGCTTCCGCCGAGTCTGGATTCAACGCGATGATGCGATGAAACGCATCAAGGACACACGGATACTGCTGCGAAAGCAGGCAACTGTGCGCCAGGGTCAACAGCAGCGGCAGGTTCTGCGGATCGCTCTCCACGGCCTGCTTCAGAGAGGGAGCCGCAGCCGCATATTCACCGAGCCCGAAGTGCGACATTCCCACCAGGACGGTCAGCCGATGGGCCTCGTCTGAGCCGATCGTCCCGGTCTTGAGCAATGGATTGAACTGCGCAAGGGCTTCTTTGTAATCGCCTTGCTTGAAGTACGCAAGACCCAGGTTGAATTGCAGGCGCGGCATCGCAGGATCGAGCGACATGGCCTTGCGGTAGGACTGAATCGCCTCCGCGTAATGCTCCTGCCGCGCCTCAAGCAAACCCAGATGCGCGTAGGGCTCGGGGCTGGACGGGTGGCCCTGGGCAATCGCGCGCCATGCAGCTTCCGCTTCGGCGACTTTGCCCTGCTGCTCCAGCGAAAATGCCGCTTGCCGCGCATCGCCCTGCGACAACGCAGATAGACTGCATCCGACAAAAACAAAGACCAGCCACCCAGTGCGCGCCGACTTAAGTCTCACATTCGTCTCCGCTGTGATTCTCACTCGCCGACGGAACTGTATGCAACCTGATTGAGTGATCTCGAGCGCGTTGCGCTCCGATAATTGCAGGTATCTCTGCGGCGGCTTGCGCTGGCGGCTCACGAGCGGTGACAATCAAGGGAATGAGCGCGCCGAATAGCTGCCGCCTGAAACTCTCGATGAGCAAGCACCAGTGACCAAGCCCCGGTCGGCCCGACTCAAGTCTCACCTACGACGGAGCCGCTGGAACCTGCGCGACTTCATCGCGGCGTGCGGTCTCCTTCTGGCCAGCGCTGCCGTAGTCCTGTGGCAAAGCGCGCACCTCGCGGTGCTTTGGGACACGAGTTACATTCTGGATACCAGTTACCGCATTTCTCTCGGGCAGACGCCGTACCGCGACTTCCCGCTGGCGCACGCGCCGCTCACGTTTTTGATTCAGGCAGCTCTGATTCGTCTCGGCGGGCGTGTCTTCTTCCACCATGTTCTTTACGCCGCAATTGTCGGCGGGCTGGGCGCGGTGCTGGCGTGGAGGATTGTGTTGCACACGCTGCAGGACCGCGTGCAGGCCGCATGGCTCGTCTCTCTACTGCTGGCTGCGCCGCTCACCGTACTGGGGATCTACAGCGTTCTCCCGTTTCCCTTCTATGACTGCGATTGCGTTTTCTCGATTCTGGTTGTCATCCTTCTCCTGCAACGCCTGCCGGCAGATTCACCATCATCGCAGGCAAAGCCCGCCAATGCGCTGCTGTGGCCGCTCATTGCAGGCGCGGCGATTCCGCTTCCACTTTTCTTCAAGCAGAATATCGGCCTGCCGCTTGTGCTGGTGGCGGTGGCCTTTATTCTTCTAATGCTGATCGCCAAGCTGCTGCGCCGCATCCCAGCTCTACGCACCGACCCCGGGGTGCGAGAGCTGGCCGCAGTTCTCGCTGGCGCAACCGCAACACTCGTTGCAGCCGGTCTGCTGCTGCACTTCTCCGTCGGCCTGGGCAACTATATTCACTGGACCATTCAGTTCGCCTCCCAGCGCCGCCTGCCCGGCGTTGCGGACATGCTGGGCGTCTACGTGGAGCCTTCGCTGTTGTGGTGGCTGCCAGCGGTTGCGGTCGCTCTGCTGCTGCTGCGGTCCAGCCTTGGCAAATCTTTGAGTGCGCGACTGATGGCACTTTTGCTGCTGACCGCGCCGTTTCTGTGGACGCTCGCGAATCTCTTTCTCGCCGACGACGCAGAGGACCGCGCCACTGATCTGCTTGCCCTTTGGCCGCTGTTGCTCGTCCTCTCTGCTGCCCTCACCATTTGGAATTTGTGGCGCCAGCCGAGCCTGCGCGCCGCGCTACCCGCGATTCTTCTAGTCACCATCAATGGGACTCTGATGTCGCAGCAGTTGTGGGGATCGACGTATGCCATCTGGCCACTGTTGGTGCTTCTGATTGCGGAAATGCTCGTCTTCTTAGCTTCGATCAAGCCGTCTGGTATTCCCGCCGAATTCGCGCATCGGCTCTTCACTCTTGCTCCCACGATTACGGCAGTTCTTTCCGCGACGCTGCTGATTTGCGGGGGGCTTTATACGGCCAGCGAGGAGCGGCTGTCGTATGCGCAACTGCCTGACGGATCGCCGGCACATTCGACGGTTTCCTCACTGAGGGGAATGGCTGTTCCAGGCCCGTATCTTCCTGCGTTTGATGAGTTATTGCGGTTTGCGGCCAATGAAATCCCAACTGACGACGGGTTGATCCTCCTTCCCGGTGAAGACCCGTTCTACTTTGCCACCGGACGCGTTCCGCAGTTTCCGGTTCTGCTGTTCGACAACGCGACCGACCCCTATTCGCCGGCGCAACTTGTCGAGCAGTCGCGCGTCCGCAACATCCGCTGGCTGATTGTGAAACGGGAATTGCAGTTGAGGGAAGATCCGACGCCGCAACGGGATGCGACGCTCAAAGCAATCTTGCCAGACTTCGTGCCGTACCGTAAATTGGCGGCCTACGACGTTTACCGGCGTCCATAGGACGATGGAAAGCCGTGCGGGCCGCAGTATGCAGAAAACCGCGGCGCGGTATAATCGGCCAAATGGCGGCGCATACACACACCGATATTGAGCAGAACGGACAGCCCGAAGCCGAGACGAGCATTGAGGCAAAACTGCACATGCTGGAAGAGCGTTTGCAGGAGTTGGGCAGCCTGATGGTGGCCTACTCCGGCGGCGTCGATTCCGCGTTTCTTGCCGCGACGGCGCACCGTGTCCTGGGCAATCGCATGCTGGCCGTGCTGGCCGACTCGCCAAGCCTCGCCCGCCGCGACTTCGAGCAGGCCTGCGCTTTTGCGCGCTCTCTTGGTATGCCCCTGCACATCATCGCGACCGAGGAGTTGAGCCGGCCCGAGTATCAGCGCAACGACGCCAACCGCTGCTTTCATTGCAAGGACGAACTATTCGATTCCATGCAGGCGCTGGGCGAGAAGCTTGGTTTTACCCGCATCGCCTATGGAATGAACGCCGACGATACCCGCGACTTCCGCCCTGGGCAGCGCGCAGCCGAACAGCACTCGGTGCTGGCGCCGCTGGCCGAGGCACAACTTAGGAAGATTGAGGTACGAGCGCTCTCAAAGGCTGCCGGCTACCCACTCTGGGACCGCCCGGCCGCGCCCTGCCTGGCTTCGCGCGTCGAGTATGGACGCACCGTCACGCGCGAGGTTCTGGAGCAGGTGGAAAAGGGCGAAGAAAGTTTGCGGCAGTTGGGCTTTCGCGAGTTGCGGGTCCGCCATCATGGCGATCTGGCCCGCGTGGAGATTGCCCGCGCCGAGTTGCCCCGCGCCCTGTCGATGGAGATGCTGGACGCCATCACGGCCGCCCTCAAGCTGGCCGGATTCCAATATGTCACGCTGGACTGCGCGGGCTTTCGCTCCGGTTCGATGAACGCCATCCTGCCCGTCGAAGTGCTGGCGCGCCGCGGCGCATGAACGACCCCACCGGGCCGACAGGTTAGAATCACATCGCGATGCGAATTGGATATCTGGAATGCTTTTCGGGCATCAGCGGCGACATGCTGCTGGGCGCTCTTGTGGATGCGGGAGTTCCCTTCGCCAGCCTGGCGGAGACGGCAACTGCACTGAATGTTGGTGCACGCCTTGAGATGCGCAAGGTGAGTCGCGGCGGCCTGGCTGCAACCAAGGTGGACGTTCTCACGCCCGACACGCTGGCGGTCGAGCCGACCCACTCCCATGACGAGCATTCGTCCCACACGCATGATTCCCATGATCACCACGCGCATGAGCATGAACCGCACATGCATTCGCACGACCATGAGCATGAACACCACACCCATGCGCCCCACCGTTCGCTCTCGGCAATTCTCGCCATCATCCGTTCCGCGCCGCTGAGTGAAGCGGTGAAGCAGCGCGCCACCAATGCCTTCCAACTGTTGGGCGAAGCCGAGGCCGCCATTCATTCCGTTCCGGTGGAAGAAGTGCATTTCCACGAAGTGGGCGCGGTCGACACCATTGTCGATATCGTCTGCTCCGCGGCTGGCGCTGAGATGCTGGGCGTGGACCGCTGGCTTGCGTCGCCGCTCAACGTGGGCAGTGGAACGGTGGTCTGCCAGCACGGCACGCTTCCCGTTCCCGCACCGGCAACGCTGGCCTTGCTGGGCGATGCTCCAATCTATGCCGCAGGTCCGCCGATGGAGCGCGTAACCCCTACCGGCGCAGTGCTGCTGCGTATGCTCGATGTGCAGTACGCGCAGATTCCGGCCATGCGCATTGTGAAGACGGGCTACGGCGCGGGTGGTCGCGACACGCCCGGTGAGCCCAATCTGCTGCGCCTGCTGGTGGGTGAGGCGACTGACGATGCACCGGCCGAGTCGATTGCCGTCATTGAAACGGTGATCGACGACTCCACCCCGCAACTGCTGGCCTATGTGAGCGAAAAGCTACTTGAAGCCGGCGCATGGGATGTGTATCGCGCGGCGGTGCAGATGAAGAAGGGCCGCACCGGCGTGCAGATGACCGTGCTGTGCCGTCCCGACCTGATGCCCGCGCTGCGCGATCTGCTATTCCGCGAGACCACCACGATTGGGCTGCGCTGGCGCCTGGAAAACAAAACCGCCCTGGCGCGGGAGTTTGCCGAAGTGGAAACCGCGTGGGGCAAAGTGCGCATCAAAATTGCGCGCTGGCCTTCCGGGGAAGTTGCCAACGCCGCGCCGGAGTATGAAGATTGCCGCGCGCTAGCCGCAGCACACGCGGTTCCTCTGAAACAAGTGACGGAGCAAGCCATGCAGGCTTACGCCAGGACTCAAGCCGCCGGCACGGGACAGGAGAAACGCTGATGGACCGCTTGCGTCTGGAAACGCTTTTGAACGAAGTGCGCGAGGGCCGCACGGGAGTCAACGATGCGGTTGACCGGTTGAAGGACCTGCCTTTCGAAGACCTGGGTTTTGCCAAGCTCGACCATCACCGCGCCCTGCGCACCGGCATGCCCGAGGTAATTTTTGCCGCTGGCAAGACCGCATCGCAGGTGGCTCAGATTTTTGCCCACATGGCGCAAGCTGGCGGCAACGTGCTGGCAACGCGCGTCTCTCACGAGGCATGGGAGGCCGTGGAACGCGTGGAACCGCGGGCGCACTTCCATGAGACCGCACGCGCCATCACGCTGACGCAGGCACCTACCGTTCCGGGCGTTGGAACCATTGGCGTGGTGTGCGCCGGAACCAGCGACCTTCCGGTTGCCGAAGAAGCCGTGGTCACGGCGCGGCTGATGGGCAACACCGTTGAGTTGATCGCCGACGTAGGCGTGGCCGGCATTCATCGCCTGCTGGCGCAGAAAACCGCACTGCAATCCGCGCGCGTGTTGATTGTCTGTGCCGGCATGGAAGGCGCGCTGCCCACCGTCGTGGGCGGACTCGTGAATGCGCCGGTTCTGGCCGTGCCCACCAGCGTCGGATATGGCGCTTCATTCGGAGGCGTCGCTGCCCTCCTGGGCATGCTCAACACCTGTTCTCCCAACGTTTCCGTGGTCAACATCGACAACGGATTCGGCGCAGCCTCGATCGCCTCGCTCATCAATCACCTTTGATGAACGCATCGTGAATTGTGCGAGTCATTGATCCGGCCCCCAAATAGAAGTGACGTGCCCCATCCATTGCGCAGGTTTTATCGCGAATTGGTGGGAGGGGGCGACACGATTGAAGAGCCAGATCAATAGATCGGAAGATCGGACTCCAGATACAAAAAACGCCGCCCAGCGACGCAAGAGGGTGATGGCTGTCACTGTTTCAAGTTCGCGTGCGCGCCAATCATTCATCATGCATGGTGAGCGCCCTCACATGGTGGGAAGTACAGTGACAAATCGCCTTTTCTGCTAGTTTTGACCGCGCAACCCTAGTTTGCTTCAAGCTGAAATCCACTTGAAGCAAGACGTTCTGATTCATCTCCATGCAGCAAGTTCAATCGTGGAATCCAGTGTATTGCAGTCGATGTCGTGACGGCATTTTCAATGAAAGCGTTGCCAAAAGTCTTCAGCGTGCACGTTTCCTGAGGGCGCAGCGTCCAGTTCTAGTTGACTTGGTTGAAGCTTGCGGTTCGAAGCAAGTGCAGTCGATGGAGGAGATTCGTGGTTCGGTCCAGATTGCCGCTCTTGCGCAGGATTTCGCAAATCTTCTTCCTGCTGCTGTTTCTTGCTCTGCTGGTGTTCACTTCGCTGCGCCCCACGGGCGGCGCCGCAACCACCGACATTCACCTGCGCGCGCCGGTTCGTCTGTTCTTCGAGTGGGACCCGCTGGTGGCCGTGGCCAACGCCCTGGCCACTCACGCTCTTTATCGCGGCCTCCTGTGGAGCTTGGTGATTCTGCTGCCCACGCTGTTTCTGGGCCGGTTCTTTTGCGGCTGGATCTGCCCCATGGGCACGCTGCAACACTTCGTCGGCAGTCTGCCCTCTGAAGCCAAGCGTGGGAAGCAGCGCATCGCCGCAAACCGGTACAAGCGCTGGCAGACGACCAAATATGTTGTGCTTCTGGCCGGCCTGGTGGCTGCATTCTTCGGCTCGGCGGCCATCGGCTGGCTCGATCCCTTCAGCTTGCTGGTTCGCTCCTTCGGCTTGTCGCTTCTGCCGGCCTTCAACTTTGCCGCACGCTCGGTCCTTTATCCACTTGAACATAGCCACATTGCGGCCATCAAGGCCACCGGCGGGACGCTGCACACGATTCTGCAGTACACAGTGCTCGATCTCCGCCAGCCACATTTCGCCCAAGGCCTCATCCTGGGCATTCTCTTCCTCGCCATTCTTTTCGCCAGCCTGCGCATCACGCGCCTCTGGTGCCGCTCCATCTGCCCACTCGGTGCGCTGCTGGGCGCAGCCTCCCGCTGGTCGATTCTGGGGCTGCACAAGGACCCTGAGAAGTGCAACAACTGCAATCGCTGCCTGCTCAACTGCCAGGGCGGCGACGATCCGGTTGGCGGCGCGCCGTGGCGCAAGTCCGAGTGCCTGATGTGCATGAACTGCGTCGGCAGTTGCCCGGAACACAGCCTGGAGTTTCGCACTTTTCGCAGCGAGCCTGAAGTTGCGTCGCCCGATCTTGGCCGGCGCAGAACGCTCACCGGCATTGCGGCCGGCGCGGCGGTTGTCCCGCTGATGCGCGCCAATACAGGCCTGGGGAAAAGCCGCCACGAACGCCTGCTGCGTCCACCCGGCGCGCTCGACGAGACCGACTTTCTCTCCCGCTGCATTCGCTGCGGCGAGTGCATGAAGGTCTGCCCCAACACTGCGCTTCACCCCACACTCGACCAAGCCGGCCTTGAAGGACTGTGGACGCCCATGCTGGTGCCGCGCATTGGCTATTGCGAGCCCAGTTGCGTGCTCTGCTCCGAGGTCTGCCCGACCGGCGCCATCTGGCAAATTACGCCCAAGGAAAAGGGCTGGGTGGTCGGCGTTGGCGGCGGTGCAAGTCAGCAAAGCCAGCCTGTTCGCCTGGGAACGGCGTTTTATGATCGTGGGCGCTGCTTGCCCTGGGCCATGGCCACCGACTGCATCGTTTGCGAAGAGTGGTGCCCGGTCTCGCCCAAGGCTATTTATGTTCAAGAGGCGCAAGTGGTCGACTCCGAAGGCAACGTCAAGACGCTGAAGCAGCCGCGCATCGATCCCAGCCGCTGCGTTGGTTGCGGCGCTTGCGAATATGCCTGTCCGCTCCAGGAGCATCCAGCCGTTTACGTCACCAGCATTGGCGAAAGCCGCTCCCCAGGGAGCCAGATACTACTCAACAGGAAGTAAGGGAGAAACACTCGTGAAATCTTGCTCAATCAGATGTGTGTTGGCCGTTGCGGCGATTGCAATTGTCGCTTTGGCTGCCGGCACAGGTTGCAAAAAACACCATTCCAATCCTTTACCGGAGTCGGGCGCGGTCGCAGGCTGGCAAAAGACCAGCGACACCCGCGTCTTTGCCGCCAAGGACTTGTGGCAATACATCGACGGCGATGCCGAGCAGTACATCTCCGCCGGCGTGGTTTCGACTTCCACCTCCGACTACAAGTACCAGGGACAGTTGGAAGCAGTCGTGGACGTGTACACCATGGGCGACGCGAACGGGGCGCGCAAGATTCTTGAAAATGGCCAGACCCGCGACGCCAAATCCCTTCAATTGGGCGATGCAGGCGTTGCCTATGCGCAGAGCGTGATCTTCCGCAAAGGACCCTCTCTGGTTCGAATCGTCGCCTATGAATCCACTCCCGACGCACCACAGGCCCTGCTCGCGCTGGCGCACGCGATCGAGGCAAAGCTCTAAGGAATTCAGGCTCCCAGGGAGAGTTCTTCCCTGGACGGACAGGAAATCAACTGGCCGCAGCGACGGCCGCAGAAAAAAGTGAGGATTGCCATGACAAGCCGCCGTGATTTTCTGAAGGAAGCTGCAACCGGAGCCGTCGTCCTGGGCTCACAGAGCAAGCTCGGGTTTGCCGGGATGCTCGACCACCACACAGAAGCGGGCAAGTCGAAGGTGGTGATAGCCCGCGACCCGCAGCTCCACGGCACCGGCGCACAGCCGGATGAGAAGCGCGTGCTTGCACTGCTCGATCGCGCCATTGCCACCTATACCGGGCGGCAGAATCCCGTGGAATCCTGGAAACATATTGTCGGCCCCAACAAGGTCGTTGGCCTGAAGACAAACGGCTTGGGCGGCAAGGGGATTTCCACCCACCTGGCGCTGATCCATGCCGTTTGCGAGCGGCTCCAACAAGCTGGTGTGAAGCCCGGCAACATCATCGTGTGGGACCGCAACGCGCGCGACCTGCAGGCCTGCGGACTGACCATCAACACCGATCCCAGCCGCGTCCGCTGCTTCGGCTCCGATGTCTCTGGCTACGAAGAGCAGCCGGTCGCCTGGGGCACCGCGAGCGTCAAGCTCTCCAAGATTCTGACCCGCGAGTGCGATATGGTGATCGGCCTGCCCATCCTCAAGGACCACGAGATGGCCGGCGTCACCTTTGCCATGAAGAACATGTACGGAGTAGTCGAGAAGCCGTTTGAACTGCACGCCGGCGGCTGCAATCCAAGCGTGGCCGACTTGAACCGCATTCCCACCGTTCGCGATAAGGTGCGCTTCACGGTTGGCGACGCCATCTCCTCTGTCTATCAGGGCGGCCCCGGCTTCCATCCCGAGCATCTCTGGTACCCCAATGCCCTGATCGTAGGCGAGGATCGCGTGGCCGTGGACCACACCGCGTGGCAGATGATCGAACGCCAGCGCGCCGTGGCAGGCGTGCCCACGCTCGAAGCCGCCGGCCGTCCTCCGCGTTACATCGCCACCGCCGCCGACGCAGCGCACGGCCTGGGCGTCAACGATCCGCAACGCATTCACTTGATGGAAGTCTGACAGGGAGAGCCACCATGGCCGGGGAAACCGAACAGAAGCCGGAATCGAATCTTGAAAAGCCCGCTTTGACGCGCCGCGAGGCGATGCTGCAACTGCTTCGCCTCGGCGGCCTGGCCGCGGGCTGTGCAGGCGCAGCCGTCTGGCTGAGCGAGCACAGCTTCCGTCCGGTCCCGGCCCGCGCCGAGCAGGCCCGCCGCGACCATCGCACCGCCGCCGACCCGCAATGGCCGCACCTGGTCGTGGTGCAAGGCGGAGAGCCGCGTGCGCTGGTTCAGAAGGCGCTCGAGGACCTGGGCGGCATCCGCCGCTTTGTCAGCCGCCAGGACGTGGTGGTTCTCAAGCCCAACATCGCATGGGACCGCACGCCCGAGCAGGCGGCCAACACCAACCCCGAAGTGGTTGCCGAAGTGGTCCGCCAATGCTGGCAGGCTGGCGCCAAGCGCGTCATCGTCACCGACGTCAGTTGCAACGAGCCGCGCCGATGCTTCCAGCGCTCCGGCATTCAGGCCGCGGCGCGCGCCGAGGGCGCCGAAGTCATTCTTCCCGATCCCGAACTTTACCGCGAGGTCGATCTCGGCGGCGTGGTCCTCAAGAGCTGGCCGGTCTTTACGCCCTTTCTCGACGCCGACAAGATCATCAATCTGCCCATCGCCAAACATCACGGCCTGGTCGGCGTCACGCTGGGCATGAAGAACTGGTACGGCATTCTGGGCGGCGAGCGCAACCGCCTGCATCAGCAGATTCACCAGAGCCTCGCCGACCTGGCCAACTTCATGCTGCCCACCGTCACCTTGATGGACTGCTACCGCATCCTGCTGCGCAACGGCCCTACCGGCGGCAACCTGGAAGACGTGGCCATCAAGAAGACCATGGTGGCCGGAACCGATCCGGTAGCCCTCGACGCCTACGTCGCCAAAGCGTATTGGGATCTGGACGCCGCGCATTTGCCCTATTTGCAGCTCGCCGCAAACAAGGGATTGGGCACCGTCGACTTTGACAAGCTGCCGGTGAAGTTCAGCCAAATCGGGTAGGATCGTCGGTCCCCCCCCCCCGGCTCGCGTACCTGCTGACTGTTCAACTGGGCAAATCGTGTGTTTGAATAGGTCTGGCCTTTGCGAGATGACGTTTTACTGGAGCGAAGAATTTTTCTGTCCGGTCGCACACGCATACCCCGCAATGCACCAACCTCAAGTGAAGACACCATGACCCAATCCCGCAGAACATTCCTTAAGACCGGTGCAGCGTTGGCTGTCGCCGCCATCGCAAAAGGCCGCACTCCCGCAGTTCTCGCGAAGGAACCACTGAGCGCTGACCCGCTCAGCCAATTCGGCTATGGCGAGGTGGAATTGCTGGAAGGACCGATGCGCCAGCAGTTTCAGACCAACCACGCCTTCTATCGGGCACTTGACGAAGACATGCTGCTCAAGCCTTACCGCCTGCGAGCGGGCCTGCCCACGCCGGGCGATGACATGGGCGGATGGTATGACTGGACCGGCGACAGCCCACTCAAGAACAACCATGGCTTTTGCCCCGGCCACACCTTTGGCCAGTATCTCTCCGGCCTTGCGCGCGACTACGCCGCAACCGGTGCCAAGCCCACGCGGGAGAAGGTTCACCGGATGGTCAGCGGCTACGCGGCCGCCATCTCGCCAAATTTCTACAAGGACAATCGGTTTCCCGCCTACACCTACGACAAGCTCTCCATCGGGCTGCTCGATGCGCATCAGTTTGCCGGCGACCCGCAGGCCCTCAAGGTTCTGGACGCCACGCTCGAAGCGGCCCTGCCTTCATTGCCGCCTCGCGGTCTCTCGCGGGACGAGCAATATGCCCGCCCGCACACAGACGACTCCTTCTGTTGGGACGAGCCGTATACGCTGCCGGAGAATCTCTTTCTTGCCTACAAGCGCGGCGCCGGCAGCCGCTATCGCGAACTGGCCCAGCGCTTCCTCGCGGACGACTGGTACTTCAATCCTCTGGCCGCGGGACAGAATGTGCTGCCCGGCAAACATGCCTACAGCCACGTGAACGCGATGTCCAGCGCCATGCAGGCCTATCTCGTTTTGGGCAGCGAAAAGCATCTGCGCGCGGCGCGCAATGGGTTCGATTTTCTGCGCGCCACGCAGAGCTTCGCCACCGGCGGCTGGGGCCCGGACGAGCAGTTTCGTGCGCCGGGAAGCGGAGAAATCGGCGAGAGCCTGATCAAGACGCACTCGAGCTTTGAAACGCCCTGCGGCTCCTACGGCCACTTCAAGATCACGCGCTATCTGCTGCGAGTCACGCGCGACAGCCGCTACGGCGATAGCATGGAGAAGGTTCTTTATAATACGGTTCTGGGAGCCAAGCCCATCCGGAAAGATGGCTTCGGATTTTATTACTCCGACTATAACAACGATGGTTCCAAGTTCTATCATTCGCAGAAGTGGACCTGCTGCACCGGCACCTTTGCGCAGATCACCGCGGATTACGGCATTAGCGCCTACTTTAATGACGACAAGGGAATCTATGTCAATCTGTATGTGCCTTCGCGCGTAACCTGGACGCGGGGCAGCGACCGTGTCTCACTTACTCAACAGACGAACTATCCGCACCATCCGACAACGCAGATTTTGATTTCAACCGACAAGTCGGCCGCCTTCCCGGTCTATCTGCGCATTCCAGCCTGGGCCGGGCCGAAAACTACTGTTGCGGTGAATGGAAAGCGCGTGCTCTCCAGTCCCACGCCCGGCCAGTTCGCCCGTCTCGACCGCACCTGGACGAAGGGCGACCGGATCGAAATCGAGTTCGACATGGCCACTGTGCTTGAAGCCGTTGACCCGCAGCATCCTGATCTGGTGGCCGCGGTGCATGGGCCTCTGGCGCTGTTCGGCGTGGGGCAGATTCCAGCTACGGTCGGCCGCCAGGAACTTCTCGCGGCCACGCAAATTGCAAAAGGTTCAACCGATTGGCAGGCAAAAACGGCCGCGGGCAATCTGACTTTGCGCCCCTTTGCCTCCATCGCCGACGAGCACTATCGGCTCTATTTGAAGGTCGAAGGCTGAGGCAGGAACTGGTTTCGGAGGGAGGCGGGGGTTTTACCCCCCGCATACGTTCACGAATCATCGCGGGCTTCAGCCCCGGAAGAACGTCCTCTTGCCAACCCTTCGCAAAATCCTGTGCTTCTTTTCGCGGATTGCGAAGTCGCGCCCTGACTCAGCGAGTGACTCGGAGCCTGCGCCGAGTCACTCGTTGAAGGGAGCGCGGGAGCATCTTCGTGCTAATTGTGTGCCGCAGCTCTGTCTAGCTACTCGTCGTCGTTGATTCTCCAGGTGGCTGCGCTCGATTCTTGCAGCGATTCCAGGTATTGGATGGCCGGACTAATGTCCACCTCTGGAGGAAAATCAAGCGCGAGCATCCTATCATCCATCCCTTCCCAGGTGCAACCTAACTCGTTGCATCGCTCCAGAATATCTTCGTTTCTGCTTTCCCCTTCGCTGAAAATATAGAGGTGTATCGTTCGATGGCCGCTACGCTTATGCACCCTAACGAACTCGGGAATTTGGCCTTCGGCCTCGGAGACCGCTTCCACGACGTCTAGCCAATTTACGGTGCGAGCGTGCCAAGGTGAATTTTGGAGTTCATAGAGATTTGGGCCGACAGATTCGGCCCAAAGGGATTCACCGCCGACTCCCATCTCAGGTTCCGGCAGATCAAAATGGACTTTGACCAAGCTTTCTTCGATCGACAACAGGCACCTCTGACCTTTTCGGTCAAGTTATTTCCAAGGACAGTTTCACTCGCGCCCAGACACAAGGCCGAATCCTGCCAACACGCTCGCTTTCCGCCTCACACATGGTCGTAGAACCGGAAGAACAGCGACTGCTTCGAGACCGGTTCGGCCCGCGCGACAATCTCCGCCGCTTGTTTATCGCTCAGCGGCGTAAACTCGCGGGCGTGCTGCACGTTCTCTTCAAGTTGCGCAATGGAGTCGCAGCCGATGATGACCGTGCTGACTGGGCGCGACAGCGTGTAATACATGGCCTCGCGCATGGTGAGCGTACCCGGCGTGGGAGCCAGTACCATGCCCTCCCAGGAGTGTTTCTGCTCCTCAATGGGCGGCGGCGTCCACGTCGAAAGGATTCTTCCGCGGCCGGGAATTTTCATGCCGATGATGCCCATTTGCCGCTCGACGGCCAGCGGCAGCAATTGCTCGTTGAAGCTGAAATGGTGTGGATCGGCGGCGTTCATGGCCATCAGAATGGTGTCGAAAGGATGGCGGCGGATGCACTCCATCAGCGCGTCGGGCCGGAAGTGGCCGGTGACGCCGAGAAAGCGCCCCACCTTCTGCTGCTGCATCTCAACCAGCGCCTCCATCGCGCCGCCCTTGGCGAAAATCTCGTCCACGTTGGCCTGCACGCCCACGTCGTGCAACTGCCACAGATCAACGTGATCGGTCTTCAGCAATTCCAGGGATTTCTCGATCATGCGCATGGAGCCGTCGCGGGTGCGCTCCCGGGTCTTGGTGGCCAGGAACGCCTCGCTGCGCCTGCGCGCCATCACTTTGCCGACGTACTGCTCGCTCCAGCGCTCCGGGCCGCCATAGATCGACGACGTGTCGATATAGTTCACGCCCAGATCGAGAGCGCGCTCGAGGATGGGCACGGCTACGTCGAAGTTGTTCGGCCGCTCCAATGCAGCCTGACCGCCAAGCGAAAAAATGCCCACCTTGTAGCCCGTTTTGCCCAGATTGCGCGTGGGCATGGCGGCTGGCGTACGGGGATTCGACGGCAGGCCGGGGAGGGCCTTGGATGTGTCAGCGACGATCGCCGACGGCGCCAGCAATGCGGCCGTCACGGCTCCGCCCGCCTTGAGGAATTCACGGCGACCCGGCTTGCGCGCCGCTAACGGTTGATGTTCGCTCATGCGACCTCCTCTGGACTGCATCTCTGCCCGCCGTCGCGAGGTCTCATCATAAACCGGGCACGTTACAAGCGAAACAGGGATCAATTGGGGACGGATCTGCGCGGGGTCAAACCTTTTCATCCCTTGCATTTTTTATTGACGAGCATTGAGGCAAGTAGTTTATTCCTAGCCGGTTAACTGGTGGCCACGCTTCCCTGCGGAAAATAATATGCAAATTTATGGGCGGCTGAACAGTGAATTGTACCCGGGGGGGGGCCACTTCTCGGGTACGGACCCGGCACATCCCTGACAAAATCAGACCGGTGGGTTGCGCATGGGTGGCCTGCCGATCAGGAAGTTACGCACTTACGTCGGCTGTCTTTAAGAGTGCAGCGAAACAGGGCTATATTCTGCAAGTGCGATTCATTGGCCCGCATGACAGGGAATGTGCCAGGCCTGATCAGGCCTACAGATGTACCCGCCTCGGATCGCATCAATCCGGGCCTGAAGGCCTCGTTTATTCGTTCTTTTTCCTGGGGCTGAAGCCCCAGGCTCGCTCCGGGATTCGCGATCTATGTCTGTAGTCCTAGCGGCCGACCGAGCACTCCTCGCAGCTAGCTACAGAGCTGGCGGGAGCCCGCGCCGCAATGATGAGTCTGCTTGCATTCGATTCTGTCTGCGCTCGGTGATGCCATGCCGGATCGGGCCTGATAGCATTTTCGTATGATTTTGCAGCCACTTCGCACTTCCCTTCGCGCTACGCTTCTCACCTTGGTCGTCCTGATTCCCGGGGCATTTTTCTCGCTATCCGTTGCGCACGCACAAGGGGCTCCAACTGCCGCGACGGCCGACCGCAGCCATATTGCAGAAGTTCTGCACGGCCTTAATCGGGGGCACTCCTTCGGGCAAGTGGCGATTTCCCCGGATGGCAAGCGGCTGGCGTGGATTGAGTGGACGAAGGAGGGCGCGGAGATTCGCGTGGCCCCGTTCGGCGAACTGAAGAAGAGTGAGCGGGTGACGGCGGCGGCCAAGGCAGAGGAGCATTGCCACGAGGGCCAGATTGCGTGGGCGCCGAATGCGCACGCACTGGCGTTCCTTTCCGATTGCGCCAGCGGAGACGGGCAAAGCAACCTCTATCTGTCACGGCTGGACGGCAGCCCGGCGCGGCGACTGACGGAATTGAAGGGCGAAGCAGACGCTCCCGCATTTTCCCCGGACGGAACGCGCGTGGCCTTCTTATATGTGGAAGGCGCCACGCGGCCTGCCGGAGCGCTTGCGGCGATGAAGCCGCCCGCCGGCGTGATCGGCGAAGACGGCATTGAGATTCAGCGCGTGGCCGTGGCGCAGGTGGACGCGCCCAAGCCGGCTGCTCCCCTGCTGGCTACACCGGCCACTCTTCATGCGTACGAGTTCGACTGGCGGCCGGACGGGAAGGGGCTGGCGTACGTGGCTGCCAATCCGCCGGGAGAGAACAACTGGTGGGTGGCCAAGCTCTATACCCAGGAACTGGATGCCGCGCCCAAGGCGATCCTGGCGCCCGCCGAGGTTTCCGGCGCACTGCACGGGCTGCAGATCGCCGTCCCGCGCTGGTCGCCGGACGGAAAGGCGATCGCCTTCATCGGCGGACTGATGAGCGACCAGGGTTCAACGGGCGGCGACGTGTGGATCGTTTCCGCGGAGGGCGGCGCGCCGCGCAACCTGAGCCAGGGACGGCCCACCTCGGCGGCGTGGCTTGAATGGGAGTCGAATGACCACCTCTATGTGAGCGAACTGGCGGGAGGCAACTGCCAACTGATCCGCTACCGCCTGCAAGGCGACCGCGTCAGCGCGGGCGGGCAAATCAACTTCGGGTCGCCGATCTTCAGCATTCCCGGCAGCGTGGGCGACGGGCGGATGGAGCTGAGCCTATCCGCGGCGGCTGACCACTCGCTGTTTGTCTTTCACGCCAGCACCTTCGACCACCCGATGGAGATTTATGCCGCCAAGCCGGGGACGGTGATGACCCCGGGCCTGGAGGGAGTGATTCAACTGACGCACCTGAACGACGGCGTGGAGCCGGCCTGGGGCAAGTCGGTTTCCCTGGCCTGGCGGAGCGACAAGTTCCATGTGCAGGGCTGGCTGCTGCTGCCCAAGGACTACGATCCGGCGAAGAAATATCCGCTGATTGTGGAGGTGCACGGCGGCCCGGCCGCGGCGGTGGTGGGGCACTGGGGCGGAAGCGGCGGCTTGAGCGCGACAGCGTTTTCAGCGCTGGGCTATTTTGTGCTGCTGCCCAATCCGCGCGGCAGCTTTGGGCAGGGTGAAGATTTCACCCAGGCCAACGTCAAGGACTTCGGCTACGGCGACCTGCGCGACATCCTGGTTGGCGTGGACGTGGTGGAAGCGAAATACCCGATCGACCCGGCCAGGGTGGGGCTGACGGGATGGAGCTACGGCGGGTTCATGACCATGTTCGCCGTGACCCAGACCGACCGATTCAGGGCGGCGGTTGCAGGAGCGGGCATCTCGGACTGGCAGAGCTACTACGGCGAGAACTCGATCGACCAGTGGATGACGCCCTACTTTGGCGCCTCGGTCTACGACGACCCGGCGGTGTATGCCAAGAGTTCGGCAATCAGCTATATCAAGAGGGCGAAGACGCCCACGCTGGTGGTGGTGGGCGACCGGGATGGGGAATGCCCGGCGCCGCAGTCGTTCGAGTTCTGGCACGCCCTGCGCGACCAGCACGTGCCGACGCAATTGGTGGTTTACCCCAACGAGGGGCATGGATTTACGGATCCCGCCCACCGCGTGGACGTGATGGAGCGGGCCGTTGAGTGGTTTGCCCGCTATTTGCCTGCCGGGAAGTAGGGGGGAATTGCTCGCCATCGGGGCCCTCGGGAGTCTATGGAAGAAGGGGCTGAAGCGCGCGCCGGGGAGCAATCTGCCCGCGGGCGCTCCGTCCTGATACACTTTTCCTTGGAGTTTCAAGAGCGTGCTTCGTCAACCGGCTGCAGGGAACACCGTGGCGCCGGGAGCCGGTCATTTTGAGCGGATTCCACCGGTGGCAGGCCAACCAGGGCGTGTTGACGGGCCGTTTCAGAGAGCGCCCTTTCAATTTCCGGGGTCTTTTCGGACGCCGCGCAAGAGGTTTTTTCGTAAAGAGAGAACCATTTGGGACCGGCAACCACAGGCTGCGGCAATGGAAAGTTCGCTATAACCCAATTTTTCTGACGTAATCGGGAGAGACCGTTCCGCGGCTCGACAAGGCGGGGCGGGGAGGATTCATGCGGCGGTTTTTGACGCTTGTTTGCTTGCTGTGCCTGGCCATTCCAGCCGGGATTTCGATTTCCGGCTGCACCCGTAACCCCGGCGCAAACTATTGCAACGGTGATTATGGATTGAAGGTCACGGAAGTGGCCTCGATCTCGCTGCAGCCCGCGACCACCGGCATCTCCATGGCCTACGGACAGACGCGGCAGGTGGCCTCGCCCTCGGCGCTGACCTGCAAGGGCACCGCGGCCAGCGCCAGCGCGTACACGTACGGCACCACCAACAACCAGTTGGTGGACATTTCGCCGTCGGGGAACATCTGCGCGGGCACCTGGAATCGGAACACTGGCGGCGGCATCGCCAATTACACCATTTGCAACATTCCGAGCCCGTTGCCCACCAGCAAAGAGGGCCTGCCCTACCAGTCCGCCTATATTACGGCTTCGGCTCAATCGGTGGTTTCGAACCCGGTGCAGGTGTTTGTCCACGCCGCGGTGACTTCGCTGTCGCTGGTCGGACCGCAATCCTGCCAGTCGCAGGGCACTTTGTGGCCGACACCGCTGGACGTTCAGGCCTGCTATAGCAGCGGCAACAAGCAGTACGAACTCTGTGCGCCGTCCACCGTGACCAGCACTTCAACTCCCGGCTACGCCTGCACCGGCGGGCTGGCCCCCGGCGTGTCCTCAGTGCCAACGTGCAGCACTGCTGTCGGTACGCTCAGCTTCACGGTGGGCACCGCTTCGATCGCCTCCATCAACAGCGAGACGAACCAGATTACCGCCGGGCAGCCGGGCACCACCGCCATTACCGCCTCGGTGGCCGGATCGGGTTCTTCGGCCGGCTTCTTTTCCACATGCCCGCCGAAGAGCATCAGCGTGACGCTGGCGAGCGGCAAAACGGCCGGCACCATTACCCAGGGCACCACGCAAAATCTGGTCACCACCGTCTACGACAACAACCTTGATCAATGCCCTGGGACTGGATGCCAGATCACCGGTCTGACCCTGGACTATCAGTCCACCGACCCCATCGACATTACGGCGGGCTCCGGCGGAGCAGTGACCACGAACTACCCGGGCGTGGCTTCGATCTACGCCGTCTGCCAGCCCAGCACCTGCAATCCATCCCCGATCAACGAAGTCGGCTTCAATGGCACAGGCCTGTCCATTTCGTCGAACCCGGTAACGGTCACCACGCCCGGAACGGCCAGCGATTATGCCTTTTTCGCGGCCCCCGGCCAGTCGCAATACTTTATCCCGCTGGAGTTGCTGACCGGCACGGTGGGCTCGACCGTACGCCTGCCTTATGTGCCCAACTCTGCGGTGATGGATCGCACCGGCAGCAGCATTTACTTTGGCTCCCAGAAGGAGCTGATGATCTTCAGCGCCAGTTCTTCGAGCCCCAGCAACACCAAGAACGATCCATCTGCCCCGGGCGTGGTGCTGGCCGTGTCGCCGAATAATGGGACGGTGCTGGTCAACGACCAGGTGCGCAAGATCTTCTATCTTTACAGCGCCTCGGGCGGTACCTCGACGACGTTCGGAGGCCTGGGCAGCGCCGCTTCGTGGACTCCCGACTCGAAGACGCTCTACATCACCGACAGCGCGGCATTGAACAACACGCCGGAGAACAAGGCAGCGGGCATCACTGGCCACACCGACACGCTCTACGTTTACAACGCGAACAACAACTGGACCACCTATCCCCTGCCCTGCTCCGTCAGCAGCGCAACCTGCCCCAATCCCTCGATTGGCGCAAAAAGCCTGGCGATCACCATCCCCGGCGTGGGCGCTTATCTGAGCGGCAGCCAGACCACGGCCCACACCTGGTGCCCCACCGGCACGGTTGGAAATTACCTCAGCATGAGCTTTTATCCGGAGAGCGATGTAGTGACCACGCCCACCGATGTTCTGGCCGCCACCACCGATGGCCAGCACATTCTGGGAGCGACAGTCACCGCCGGCGCGATGACGCTGGCCGACATTGGCATCAAGATCCCAACGAACGAATCCGCGGGTATTGCAACCCCGGTCGCCTGCCCAACGACGATCGATTCCACCACCGGTGTTCAGACGCTTCAGGCACTGTCCACGGACCCCACGCTCCAGGCACTGCTCAACGTGACCGGGGTGACCGGCGCAACCGCCATTAACCAAGTGGTGACATCTCCGGCCTCCAACCTGGCATTCATCACCTACAGCGGGTCCATGCCGGGCGCGCCGCTGCCTTATTACCAGCCAGCGAGCAACGGTGGTGCCGGGACTCTGAGCTATCTGACGCTTACTGGAGGCGATGCTGTGACTGCGCCCCTGGCGGGCGCCTTTACTCCAGACGATCAGATCTTCTTCGTCTCCACCGCGGGCGACAACAAGGTCCACTACATCAGCGTGCCGCTGGTCACCAGCAGCCCGGCGACCGCCGACACGCAGCAGATCAGTCCCAACCTGCCGGCCTGCGCACCGACGGACGCTTACTGCACCAACGAGACGACGCCAGCCGGGAACATTGTTCCGGCTACGGTGATTGCCGTGAAGCCGCGCGCCACCACCTAAACAGCGGTTTAACATGCACCATCGAGAAAGGCCGGCCCTGCGCCGGCCTTTCTGCTTTTCAGCCAGCTCCCAGTGGTCGCTGAATCGTGCTCCTGACCCCTCTTCGCGGCAGGAATGCCCCGCCCGCGCACGATAGAATCAAGACATGATCAAGGGGATTTCCTTTCTTCGTCCCGCTGGCAACGCCCTGGTTTATGACCGGCTGGCCAGCTTCTTTTCCGCGCTGGGATTCGCGGCCGGCAGGGGTTGGACCGAAGAAGCCAGCCGCGGCGCATCGTTTCTTGCCCCGCTGGGCAATCTGGAGTTTGTCGATGGCCGGTTCCCCGCCACTGCCGATGTGCTGGTGGAAGTGACGGCGCTGGACGCCGTTTACCAGGCTGCGGAAACCTGGCTGCGGGCCGAGGGCGGCGACGAGGCCGTCGCGCGCCTGGGAGGCCTCGCGGAAACCCACTGGAAGTCTCGCCTTTTTACAGTTGAGCCGGAGCCTGGATTCGCATTCAGCTTCTGGGCCTGGACAGACCCCGCCAAGGGCAAGCCTGTGGCCGTGGAAGGCGATCTCTCGGCCGCCGGCATGAAGTTCGCCCTCGTGGTGGCCCGCTGGAATGCTGTCATCACCGAGCGGCTGCTGGAAGGCGCTCTGGACGCATTGCTGCGCAGCGGCGCGCAACGCACCGACATTGATGTGGTTCGCGTTCCCGGCGCATGGGAAATTCCCGCCGCGGCGCGCACCCTGGCCAATCTGGGCAAAGTCGACGCAATCGTGACCCTTGGTTGCCTGCTGCGCGGCGAGACTGCCCACTACGAGGCCATCTATAACGAAGTAGCTCGCGGCATTGGCCAGTCGCAGCAGGAGACCGGTATTCCCCACAGTTTTGGCGTACTCACATGTGAGACCTTGGAGCAGGCGCTCAATCGGGCCGGCATCAAGGCCGGCAACAAGGGATTTGAGGCCGCAGTTGCGGCCGTTGAGATGGTCAGCTTGAAGCGCAAGCTGGACGGCACGGAGCAAGGCGGCCCAGCTTGACCGCCGGCACGCGACGCAAATCGCGCGAGCTCGCCATGCAGATGCTGTTTCAGGCCGACATTGGCAAACAGACGCCGGACCAGGTGCGCGCAACGTTCTGGAAGGCAGGAGACGAGGTCGAGCCTGAAATTCGGGGCTTTGCCGAGGACCTGTTCCGCGTGGCCATTGCTCACCAGGAACAGATCGACGAGCTGATCGTGGCCAACTCCAAGCACTGGCGGCTGGAGCGCATGCCCGCCGTGGACCGCAACCTGCTGCGCATGGCGGTGGGCGAGATGCTGGGCTTCAAAGGCACGCCGTTCCCCATTGTCATCAACGAAGCTCTTGAGATCGGCCGCCGCTTTTCAGCCCCCGAATCCATTAACTTCCTCAATGGCATGTTGGATGCCATTGCGCGCAGCTTGATCCCCAAATAACAGGGTTTCTGCCGGCGAAGAATTCCGGAGGGTTGAGCCGACGCGCAAGGCAAGGCGCGCCAGCTCAACCTTCGGTCTCCTAAAAAACTGAAGAAATCAGTCTTTGGGCAAAAACACCGTTTTGCCGGTTTGGGAGCTGATGGCCACGGCCAGCCGGCCGTATTCCTGGCGTTCGGCCACCGTGAGCTCGCCGTAGCGGCGGCGATAGAGGAACTTCCAGCGCTCTGCCACCTCCGGGCGCACCTTCACTTCCGCCGGTGCGGTCTGGCCTTCGACAGAGATATAAATGGTCGCCGTCCTGCTTTCGGTCGTAGAGGCCACGCCTTCCTCCAAATACGCCACATTGATATCCGGCCCTTGGCTGGCCACCGACAGGATCATCATCCATTTGGTGCCGTCGGTGCCGACGTGAATTCCCGGGAACACCTCCAGGTCGTCTGCGACTTCGGGGCTGATTTCGTCCGTTGCGACCTTGATCACCGATCTCACTTCGTCCGGCTTCCATGCTCCGTGCGCCCACGCCAGCATTCCAGTCGCATTCCGGCGCGTGCGATGGTCCTGATAAGGGTCCTGCCGGAGGAGCCGCTGAATGAAGACCTTGAGGTCCTCTTCCAGGGTTTCATCATCTCCGCCCTTCACCACATTGAGTCTTGTGTAGTCGCAGGTCACGTAGTTGCCGACGCTGAGGACCTTTCTCCAGTCGGCGATATCGACGTTCTGCATGTCGCCCACCACCTGGGTGACCTCGCGAATCCCGAAAAAGACCGGCAGCAGCGAGGCGTTATTGATCTCGTCGAAGACCACCTTGAAGCCCTTACCCTGGGAGAACTCCTTGGGCACGTTCTCGTTGTAGATGGGCATGGTGGGGCCCTGTTCATACAAGGTCTTGAGGCACGCGACCGCCTTTTTCATGCGGCCCCGGCCCTCGTAGGCAAAGGGCATGGTGACGATCGCGAGAGGGCACTTGTCGAGGCCGTTGGCAATTTTCTGGATGACGGGCAATGCGCCGCTGCCGGTGCCTTTGCCTGCGCCACCGGAGAGGATGACGGTCCGCAGAGGCAGCATCCACTGCTCAATCTCTTCCCGCTTGGCCTCGGTGGCCTTCCTGCCGATTTCAGGATCACCGCCCGCGCCGCTGCCCGACTCGCCCAACTCGAAGATGGTGAGTTGCCTGGTGCTCTCCATCGAAGCGATCCACTTGCTCAGGTTGGACCGTTCGGCTTCGTCGAGGTCATAATTGACAGCCGCCGGGTCAAAGAACTCCTTGAGTTGCGGACCATCGGTATTCATGACCAGGATGAATAGGTAGGGAAACTCTTCAGGCGCGACACTTGCCATGAATCGGCGGGCATTGTTTGTGCCGCAGCCTCCGGCAAAAACAAATCCGAGCACGACTACCCCCGACGTGGGCGGAGTCAATTTCTTCTCGATTTTTTCGTTTGCGCGCGCCATGGCACCCCCTCCATGTTGATGTCGCTTTGGCGTTTGCAGTCCGAATTCGCTCGAAATCAAGCGTGAGGCACGGGATCAGCCATGCCGACGTCCGAACGCGTTAGCCAACAGTTCAACTGCCCTTCTCATCGGCGCGCTCGACCCCATCGAGAGCGCAAAGCCGCTTAGGAAAATACGCGATTTGCAAGGGTGAGATGCGTTCCGAATCCAGATGGTTGCCGCAATTTGGCCGTAAACAAGGCTTCCGGGGCGAAGCGACGCAGAGAGACAGCTAGCGGAAATGCGATCGCCGGCCGGGATGGAGTCGGAGGGCTGCTATGCTTTAGGGGTGATTGCGCGCGCGAAAATCAAAGGATGTGCGGCGATGGCCATGCTTTTGGCCGTTTCCGTGGTGGCCTGCCACAAGGAAGAACAGGCAGTTGTGGGGGTCGCCAAGAACGCGGTCGACGCCGAGCATCAGGCTCAGGTGGCGGCACAGGCGGCCGAGACGGAACGCGACCGGCAGCGGACGGCGCTGGCCGTCATTCCGCTGCCCACCAAGAGCATGTATGTGGACGTGCACGAGGCGGGAGCCTGGGCCAATCCGTTTCTTTCCGTCGACGCCAATGCCCTGAACCTGCGCATTACCATGGCCGACGCCAATCCCAGCGCGGTGGGCCAGGGAACCATGCTGCGCCCGGAGGCGGCCCGCCGTCAGGAGATCCAGGTGCGGCCCGCCGACCTGGCACAGGCCCTGATTGCGCTGCCGGCGGGCGCCTGGCGCTATGGCCGGGTGATCGCCGTGGCCGAGTCGCCGGTGGCCAACGCCAAGGATCGCCCCAAAGTGCGCCGTAACGTGGAAGCCGCCATCCAGCAACTCAACGACCTGGGCATTGTGGTCGAAGAGTGGCCGACGCGGTAATCCGCGTCGATTGCGCGGAGATACAAGTCGTTTTTACGCAAGAAAAGGTGCCCTTCAACGGGCACCTTTTTGTGTGAATATTGGGAGGAATTCGGCATTTTGGGAGACTTGGGAGGCGGCAAAACCACCTTTTATTGATCTCCGCCAAAGATCGAACCCACGATTCCACCCAGCAGCGCTCCACCGGCGGCCGGACCAACTTCTCGGCCCTGGGTGCGCGGCAGGTATTCGGCTATCTGGTGCGCGAGGCGCGAGATGGGCAGGGTCTGCAGCCACACGGTTCCAGGACCTTGGAGTACGGCCAGGAAGATGCCGTCTCCGCCGAAGATCATGTTCTTGATGCCCGGGACTGTGGCGATCTGGAAACCCACAGATGCCTGAAACGCGCCCACGTGGCCGGGATGGACGCGCAGCACTTCGCCGGGCGCCAGATTCTTCACAATCAGCTCGCCGGAGAGTTCCAGCCACGCCGTTCCCTGGCCGCCCACCTTTTGCAGCAGAAACCCGTCGCCGCCAAAGACGCCCGCACCCAGCGACTGCTGAAAGCCCACGCCGATGGTGACCTGCGTGGTGGCGCAGAGAAACCCGTGCCGGTGGATCATGTATTCATTGCCCGGCGTGACCTGGACGGGCACGATGTGACCCGGCACCTTGGTGGCGAACGACACCTCGCCGGGGTACTGGTAGGCGCGGTACTCGGTCATGAACAGGCTGCCACCGCCGGCCACGCGCTTGAGCACGCCGAACAGTCCGCCGCCTCCGCCCATCTGTGTGTGCGTGGTCATCTGGATGGAAGCGGTCATCCAGGAGAGCTCGCCGCTCTCTGAAAAGACGCTCTCGTTGGGGTCGAGCTGCACATCGAGCACGGGCATGGTAGTGCCCTGAATCCGGGTTTGCATGGGGCAGAGTCTCCTGTCAGTGGACAGTGTACCTGCCGCGGGGAGAATCGGGAGTTGGAGAATGCGCGAAGCGCGATAACCCCAAGGTAATACTCATCACCGAATAGTCTTTGGTACTGAAGACGAAGGCGCTATTCTGAGACATACGCGGTGCAAGTTGGATCGGGACGAAAAGGAATAGCCTTTCCCTTTTCTGTGCTGGAGCTCGGGCTAAAGCCGAGGTGCAAGGACGGACCGCCCCGTGTGCGAGTACGAATCGAATGAAGCTCCTTGCCGGGATCCTTGTCTTGATCGTCGGGTTCACCCTGACGCCGCAGGCTCACGCCGGGGATCTGATCCTCTCGCGAAGTGTCCTGGAAGACCCGTCCGGCACACTGACCATTGCCGATGTGGTGGGCCGAGCCTTCACACCGGTTGGCTCCGCACTGCCCCTGGACAGCAGGAATACCGTGCATTGGATATGCGTGCGCGTGCAGGCGCCAGCCAACGGCACCAGGGTCGTGCTCTTCATCCGTCCCACCTATCTCAATGACATTCGCCTGTACGAACCCGGGCCCGGCGATGCTCGGACGTGGAAGACGCGTGCGACTGGCAACTATTACCCCTACAGCACGCGGGATCGCGCCAGCATCAGCCTGGGTTTTGTTGTCGATGTGACCGCGCCCGAGGCAACCTACTATCTTCGCCTGCAAGCCAGGAGCATATCGGGGCTGACTCTGGAGGCCATGGAGCCCGCCGAAGCCGTGGACAAAGAGCACCAGCGGGACCTGGTTCTGGTTTTCTTTGTCACCGCCATGTGCTGCCTGCTTGGCTGGGCAACGCTCAACTTTTTTCTGGACCGTCAGCCGGTGGTGGGACTGTTTGCCCTTCACCAGGCCGTTTATACCCTGTTCGGCATTGGCGCCACGGGCTATTTTGCGCCGTGGATTCCGGCTCGCTATCCCCAATTGGAGGATTGCGCGAACATGGTTCTCTATTGCGCCATCAACTTCACCTCTGTGTTGTTTTGCCGCGCGCTGTTCAAGCCCTATGCGCCGCCGCGCCTGCTGATGCGTGGGCTCAACCTGCTTCTGTGGACATTTCCCGTGTTACTGGCAGCCGCCGCCCTGGGCCACGGCTTCCAGGCGATCCTTGTCAACGCCGCGCTGATCAAAGTCACATGGCTGTATCTGGTTGTGGTCGCCTTTTCGTTGCGCGTGGAGCATACCCCGAGCCGGCGTCTGTTGCAGATCTTCTTCGTTCTGATTCTGGCCGGTAATGTCATTTTCTGGTTGGGCAATCACAACATCCGGATCATCCCCGGATTCCATTTGAGCGCCATTCAAATCCTGAACATCGACGGCCTGGTGATCGGTGGGTTGTACGCCATGATTCTGCACACACGCGCGCGCCAGTTGCAGCGCGAGGGGCAGCAGTCGGCGGTGGATCTGGCCCTGGTGCAGAAGAAGTTCGAGATCGAGCAGGAGCTCAAAGAACGGGCCGAGATGCAGGCCCAGACGGACTACCTGACCGGGCTCTCCAACCGCAGGCACTTTGTGGAACTGGCGAAACGCGAGCTGTCGCGTTCGATCCGCTTCAAGAGGCCGTTGACCCTGTTGGTGATCGACGTCGACTACTTCAAAATAGTCAACGACACCTGGGGGCACAGTGTTGGCGATGTGGTCCTCAAGCGTATCGCGAACCTGATTCGCGATACGCTGCGCGACGAGGACATTTTCGGCCGTACCGGCGGAGAGGAGTTCGCCGCCGTGATCGTTGAAACGGAGGGGGACGGCGCCATCGAGGTTGCGCAGAGATTATGCGAGACCGTGGCGAGTGCCGTGATTGTTCCAGCGGAAGGCGGAAGGATCCAGGTGACGGTTTCGATTGGGCCGGCTCAACTAAACGAGCGGGCGATCGACTTCGAAAGCCTGCTGCACGAGGCGGATCTGGCGATGTACAAGGCCAAGCAGGGAGGACGGAACCGGGTCACACACTGCTAGCAGGGATGGGGCACCATTCTTTGGATGAGCGCTTCAGGAGTCAACCCGCTCCTGCTCCCACTGATCCCTGGATTCGCGGTCGATCCGGTCCTCGCGATTCTCCCGCTCTTCCTGCTCGCGGCGCTTCTCCTGTTCTTCGCGCTCCTCGCGGCCATCGCTCATCGCACACTCCTCACTCCAGTATAAAAGCAGGGCGCACGGAATCCTCCCCGCAGCTTGATCGCGGGCAGAAAAGCAAGCCGGGACGAAGCCCTGGTTAGGTTTCGCCCCGGCTTGCGGGCAGTGGCTTGCCGTTTCCAGCATTCCTCTACTCGATCACCTGGAAGCTGGTTTCTGCCGTGGCCAGAGAGCTGCCGCCGACCCAGATTTTGTAGGTGGTGGGCTCGACCGTGCGCTGGATCGCCGGGTTATAGAAGCTCAGCTCATCAAACCCCAGGGGGAGATCGACGTGCTTGCGCTCGCCGGGAGCCAGGGTGACGCGGGCAAATCCCTTGAGTTCGCGAACCGGCTGCTCGACCGAGGCCGCGGTGTTGCGAATGTAGAGCTGGACGACCTCCGTTCCGGCGACACTCCCTGTATTTTTCACGTCCACGCCGACGGTAACGACAGGAGTGTGCCCGGAGGCCAGGACTTCGCGGACCGGAATCTCGGAGCGGCTGACGGTAGGTTGGGCATAGCTGAAGCGCGTATAGCTGAGGCCCCAGCCGAAGGGATAGAGCGCGGAGTTGTCCTCGTCCATGTAGCGCGAGACGAACTTCTCTTCCGAGTTGCGCGGCAAATGGCTCAGATCGCCCTGCGCCGGGCGGCCGGTGGGGGATTGCGCGTAGTAGAGCGGCTCCTGACCGACGGCGCGAGGCAGGCTGGCGGGCAGTTTGCCGGAGGGATTCACATCGCCGAAAAGCACATCGGCGACGGCGTGGCCGCCCTCGACGCCGGGGCTCCAGGCTTCGAGAAGGACGGGGACGTGTTCGGAGGCCCACTTGAGCTCCAGCGGGCGTCCGGCCACAACCACCAGGATGACCGGCTTGCCGGTAGCTACGACGGCCTCCAGAAGCTGCTGCTGCGCGCCTGTGAAGCCCAGGCGGGTGCGGCTGGCGGCTTCACCTTCCATCCAGTTGCTGCTTTCGCCCAGGGCGAGAATCGCCACGTCGGCTTTTTTCGCCGTTTCGACTGCCTCGGCAATGGTTTTGGCGTCGTCGGGAACGGGCGCATGATCGTCGGCGGCAACCGGGCCGGTGAAGCTGACCCGCCGGAGCACGTTGGCATCTTCGCCGGAGAGCAGATCGCAGCCCTGGGCATAAAGCAGGCGGTCGCCCAGTCGCTCGGAGAGCGCTTTTCTGAGCGTGACCACGTAGCGCGGATCGCCGGTGACGGCCCAGGCGCCCAGCAACTCGCGCTGGTTGTCGGCCAGGGGGCCGATGAGAGCAACCTTTTTGGCCTTGGCGGTGAGAGGAAGCAGCGTGCCGACGCCCTCGACCGGATCGTTTTTGAGCAGGACCAGGGTTTCATCGGCCACCTGACGGGCCGCGGCGCGGCGCTCCGGTGTGGCGTCGTAGGCCGGGCCGGGCTGGGTGTAGGGATGCTCAAACAGGCCCAGCGCAAACTTGACGCGGAGAATGCGGCGGACGGCCTCGTCCACCACGCTCTCGGGAATTTTGCCGGCACGCACCTGGGCGGCGAGAACGGTTCCGTAGAGCCCGCCTTCCATATCCATATCCACGCCGGCTTCGAGGGCCTTGCGGGCCACGGTTGGCCCGTCGCCGATGGAGTGGTTGATCAGCTCGGACACCGCGCCCCAGTCGGAGACAACGAAGCCATCAAAACCCCATTCCCGGCGCAGCACCTGGTTGAGCGTGAAGGGATTGGCCGTGGCGGGAATGCCGTTGATGGAGTTGAACGAAGTCATCATCGTGGCGGCGCCCGCTTCGACCGCGGCGCGATAGGGCTCCAGATAGACCTGGCGGAGGCTGATTTCGCCCATATCCACGGCGTTGTAATCGCGGCCGGCAATGACCGCGCCGTAGGCGGCAAAGTGCTTCACGCTGACGGCAACGGAGTCGGGGCGGGAAAGGTCGCCCTGCTGATAGCCCTTGACCCAGGCGCGGGCCAGGGCCGAACCCAGATAGGGGTCTTCGCCGCTGGACTCGATGATGCGCCCCCAGCGCGGGTCGCGGGCGATGTCGACCATGGGCGAAAACACCCAGGCGACGCCGTCGGCGCGGGCTTCCACGGCGCCATACCGGGCCACCGTCTCGGCTGCGGAGGGGTCCCAGGTGGCGGCCACGGCCAGGGGCACGGGGAAGGTGGTGCGGTGGCCATGAATCACGTCCAGCCCGAACAGGATGGGGATATGGAGCCGCGTCTTTTCAACAGCGATGTGCTGATAGTGGTTGGTGGCGTCGGCCCCCACCACGTTCAGCATGGAACCGACCTGCCCCTTCGCGGCCAGATCGTCATAGCGGAGGTTGGAGGCGCCGGGGCCGGTGGCATAACCTGCCGAAAACTGCACCAACTGGCCGATCTTCTCATCGAGCGTCATCTGCCTGAGGAGCGCATCGACACGCGCGTTCAGGTCTCTCGCCGCCAGTTGGGGATTGGGCGCCACCCTGGTTTGGGCAGCGACAGAAAGCACGCCGGGGACGGCGGACAGGAACAGGAAGCAGAACAAGAAGAGGCTCTTGGAAGAGCGGAGGGAGACAATTTTCATAACAACGCAATGATAAACCGGTTCAATCGCGCGGTCGGCAGATTTTCGACGCACGATTGATCCGGTCCTTAAGGAGTGTCAGGCCTTCCCACCCATTTCGCGATAATGCCTGCGACATGGATGGGGCACGGTGCTTTTATTTTGGGGCGGGATCAATGGGAATCGTGGATGGCGGAGCTTTGATGGCGAGAGCGTTCCGAATGGTTCCTTATCGTGTGGTGGCGCGGTTCCGGCCGGCGGACTTGCTCTCGTAGAGCAGGTCATCTGCGCGTTTGACGAGGCTTCTGAAGGTATCGGCGGAGGAGATCAGAGTTCCTCCGACTGAAACGGAGAGAGAGAGGCGCGCGGACATCTGTTTGGGGAACGCGATCTTCTCCACCATGACGACGCATCGTTCCGCAAGTTCGGCGAGGATCTCGGGGGTCACATTGCGGACGATGGCCAGAAACTCGTCGCCGCCCCAACGGCCGACGGTGTCGGTGGGGCGCAGAGCTCCGGCCAGGGTTCTTGCGGCCACGATCAAGGCACGGTCGCCGCCGCTGTGGCCCAGCGTGTCGTTGACGGTCTTGAAGTTGTCCAGATCGATGAGCAGAACCCCAAAGGAAATGCTGGTGATCTGATATTCGCGGAAGGCCGTCTGAAGAGCCATTTCAAGAAAACGGCGATTGGGCGACTGGGTGAGCCCATCGAGAAAGGCCAGTCGCTCCATCGCTTCGGCCTTGCGCAGGGCATCGTGAGGGGCCGAATCGTCCTTGAAAATCTCTGCGACTCCGATGATCGAGCCGTCTGCCGCCCGAATGGGTTGCACACGAAACACCACAGGAATGCGTCGTCCCTCCTTATGTTGCAGGAAGGCTTTCGCCTCGCGGGTTTCGCCGCTCTTCATGCAGTCCGCGAGGATGCAGTTCTGCGCGCACAAACCGGCGTCAATGTGGCCGATGGGACAACTTTCAAGATCCTGGCACGATTGGCCCTTGATCTCGTCCCAGCGGTAGCCGGTCAGTTGATAGGCGGCGTCATTGCCGTAGAGGAATCGCCTTTCGCGATCGGCGATGTATACGCCATCGCTCATGTGGTCCAGCAACTCCTTGTAGAGTTCAGGATCGGCGGGCGAAATCTGGTTGGCCTTTAGTTCGCGCGGTGCCTTCTGAGGCCCTGCCCCGTCGAAATGATCGTCCCCCACGGGAATAACCTCCGTACGCATTCCTGGAGAGAAGTGCGTTCAAAAATATCAGGGCGAGGACGCGGGTGACATATCTGCGCTCGCACTGGGCCCGGACGGATCTCGTACAACCGGTGATCTCATCCCAAAAACGATGGGCGTTACGCCCCGTGCGGGAGGACGGCCAGACGTGTCCTCCAGTGACGGCGAATCCGCGTCTTGGGACTTGGATGCGGCTGGGAGGAGTGGGGATAGCTGACGCGTGGAAGGAATTCAGGATGCGTTACGGAGATGCTCGGACGGGATGCCCGCTGATGTACCGCGGGGCGAACGGCAAGTCTGTCTGGTACACGGGAGCGCTGAAATCATCGCGCATCCAACCACTAAATCATTGTAGAATGTGGAAGTTCTGTCTGTTTTGACACATCCGCCCCTCGACCTTCCGGCTTGGACCGCGGGCGGAAAGGTCTCTTCCCATCCAGTTGTCCTCGTTGGCCCCCATCGAGCAGGCACAGAGATTTCAACCCCGGCAACGCACCGCAGTCGCCGAAACGCAGCAAATGCACTACTCTTGCCAGTGAATCCTATGGTCCAAATCATCCGCCATTTCCGGAAATCCCTCTGGCTGGCGCTGGAGCACGATGTATTGAACACGGCCAAGGCTGCTGCCTATTCGGGAATGCTGATGCTGTTTCCGGCGCTGGTGGTGCTGACGACGCTGCTGGCCCAGGTACCGGAAGGAACGACGCTGGTGGGCGAGATTCGCGCCTCATTCGAGCAGTTTTTGCCGGCCGACTCGATGGCCCTGCTGCAATCGTCGCTCGAAGCGCGGCACATCCGCTCGGTGCAGTTGATTTTCTCCGCCGCCAGCCTCTCGGTGTTTGCCGGGCTGGGTCTGATGCTGTCGCTGATGGAGGGCTTTCGCCGCGCTTACCGTTTGCCGCGCACGGATTGGGGATTCTGGCAGCGGCGGCTGCGGGCGTTGCTGCTGGTGCCGATCGTCCTGGTTCCGCTTGCGCTGGCCACGCTGGTGCTGGTATTCGGCCGCCAGATCGAAGCGTGGATGATCGACAATTCGGAGCACGACCTGCGCCACTTCGTCCTCATCCTGTGGCGCCTGGTGCGCTGGGGCATCGCTCTGACCACCAGCATCACGGTCCTGGGCGCCCTCTATCACTTCGGCACCAAGCGCACGGAGCATTGGGCGCGCGTGGGTCCGGGCGCCATCGCCGCCACGCTGGTGTGGTTCCCGGCGACCCTGGCCTTCGGCTGGTACGTCACCCGCATTGCCGATTACTCGATGTTTTACGGCTCGTTCAGCACCGGCATTGCGACGCTGGTATGGCTTTATCTCTCGTCGTTCAGCGCGCTGCTGGGCGCGGAGTTGAACGGCGTTCTTTTTCGCGAGCGGCAGGAGCGGAGGTTCGCCTCAGAGGACAGCAGCGCAAACTCCCCTGTTCTGTGATGGTTCTCACCGACGGTTGCGAAGCGTATCTTAGAGGATACATAAAGGGGGGTTGCGGACCCATCCCCCACGGACAGTGAATCGGGCCGCAAACCAACACCGACTTTTCAGCCCCCCGAACCTTATCTATGGAGTAATCCCATGTCGTTTGCAGAACTTAACCTGACTGATGCCGCCGTCCAACGCCGCGCAAAGATCGTTGCCACACTTGGCCCGGCATCCAACACCGAGCCCGTTTTTCGGGACTTGGTACGCGCTGGTGTCGATGTGGTTCGCCTGAATTTTTCTCATGGCACGCATCCTGAGAAGCAGGCCCTGATCAACATGATCCGCAAGGTAAGCCGCGAGGAGCACAAGCCCCTGTGCATTCTGGCCGACCTGCAAGGTCCCAAGATCCGCACCTCGAAGCTGAAGGACCATCAGCCGGTGCTCTTGAAGGCCGGTGACCGGCTGACCATTACGCCGCGCGAAGTGCAAGGCACCGCGTCCCTGGTCGGGACCACCTTCAAGACCCTGGCGGAGAACGTCGAGCAGGGCTCCCGCATTCTGCTTTCCGACGGCCTGATCGAGTTGCGCGTCCACGAAGTGGAAGGCGACGACGTGATCTGCGAGATCATCAACGGCGGCATGCTGGGCGAGAACAAGGGCATCAACCTGCCGGGCATTCCTGTCCGCGTCCCTTCGCTGACGGAAAAGGACACCGAGGACCTGGAGTTTGCGCTCAAGGCCGGTGTGGACGCCATCGCGGTTTCGTTTGTTCGCACCGCCGAGGACGTTCGACTGGTCCGCAACCGGGTTACCGCCTACGGCGGCGAAACCTGGATCATCGCCAAGCTGGAAAAGCCGCAGGCGATCGAGCATCTGGACGCAATTCTCGCCGCAGCCGACGCCATCATGGTTGCCCGCGGCGATCTGGGCGTTGAAGTTCCGCCCGAGCGCGTTCCGGCCATCCAGAAACACATCATCCGCCGCGCTGCCGAGTTCCGCAAGCCGGTCATTACCGCGACGCAGATGCTGGAGTCGATGATCGAAAACCCGCGGCCCACACGCGCCGAGGTTTCCGACGTGGCGAACGCCGTCTATGACGGCACTGACGCCGTGATGCTCTCGGGCGAATCGGCCGTCGGCAAGTACCCCGTGGAAACAGTTGCCATGATGGCTCGCATCGTTGCCGATGCCGAGTATCACATCAAGGAGCAGGGCTTCAACGAAGCGCGCGAGCGCAGGAGCCATTTGTCCATCGCAGAGACCATCTGCGAGGCGACGGCCCACGCAGCTGACGATCTGGACCTGCGCGGCATTGCGCTGTTCACCGAGTCGGGCGTCACCGCACGGCAGCTCTCGAAGTACCACCCGACGGCGCCCATCTTCGCGCTCAGCCCGGTTGAGGTGACCATCAACCGCATGAGCCTGCTGTGGGGAACCACTCCGATCCGCTGCCCCAAGGTGAACTCCACCGAAGCACTGGTGGATTGCGCCGAGGAACTGCTCGACAAGGGCGGATTCGTCCGGCCGCGCGAAGTGATCGCCATCGTGGCCGGCACACGCACCAAGTCCGGTTCGACCAACTTCCTGCGCCTGCACGTGATGGGCGAACAACAGGATGGCGTCCGCTTCTTCGCTCCGCACGAAGAGGACACCGTCCCGGAGGTTGCACCCGACACCGAAACCGAAGCGCCCGCGCCAGTCGTCAAGCGCCGCCGTCCCGCTCCCAAGCCGGCAAAGACAGCCAAAAAGAAGTAAGTCGCTTCAAAACTGTTGCAGCAAAAACGCCACTCCCGATTGGGGGTGGCGTTTTTGTTGCGGCATTCAGGCTGTTGCTCTGCGCTCTTACCGGCCGATCTCCGGGATCGACAAGCCTCGACAAATCTTCCTCGCCAGCAGATCGGCGACCTCTGTGTGCCGGGGAACCGCTTCCGTCCGCCCTGTCTTTGGATTGCACCACAAGGAGTGAGAACCACCTTCGCGCTTGAGATAACACCCATGCAAACGCAAGGTGACGCGAGAGGGATTCGCGCTTCACTGGATGGTGACCGTTTCGCGAAGGGCATCGGCCGGCGCTCCGCGCAGTCCATCCTCGCGGCGGTCTTCCAAAATCAGTTGGATGGCCGCACCCAGGTTTTCACGGCATTCTTCCACACTGCGCCCCTGCCCGTTGGCGCCGGGGATTTCAGGGGACCAGGCGACAAACCACTCGCCGTCGCGCTCAATGACCGCGGTGAACTCGTTTCGCATGGGTCGAGTATAGACCGGAAACTGCTGGCTCCGGCTGGCAAAAGATTCGACTTCAGGGCAATCGCATTTCAAATCTCTTTGCGCGCAACATTTGTCATCCTGAACGTAGTGAAGGATCTGCGGTCGTTTCTTCCTGCTTTGCGGTGAAGTTCGGAGAAGCTAAGAGGTCCATCTTGCCGGAAACAGGCCGAAAGGCAACCGCAGATCCTTCGTCGCGGCGCTCCTCAGGATGACAAATCGATGAGAGCGCCGCGCTACAATGCCCACGGGGAAACTTCGGGCCCTGCTTCTCAACGGAGGATGACCGGCCATGAATTTGAAACGCTGGCATTGCGCGGCTGCTCTTCTGCCCATCTGCTTGCTCTCTGCGCAACAACCGAGTCCGCAAGCGCCGCCGCCAGCGAACCGACCAGGGTTCGTGCAGCCCAACCCCGAGGTCCTGCGCCAGATCTCCGAGCGGCGACAGCGCACGCGCGCTGAGGCCACTGCCATCAATGACCTCGCCGGCCATATCCAGTCACTCGACGACGCGAAAAAGCTCGTCGACCTGATTGCCGCCCACTTCTCCAAAGACCTACCACCCAAGTGGGCCACGCGCTCCATCCGCAACCGCCTCGCCCGCGCAGAATACGAATCCGCGTACGATCCCGGCTCGCTCATTCCCGAGCAGCATATCGCCGATGCCTGGAACGATTACCTCAAGCAAATCGACGCGCCGCAGGAGTCCTACATTACTGCCGCGGAACTCCACACCTTGCGCGACAGCTACTACGTGACTTCGCAGCTCTCCTGGGCGCGCGGCAATCAGAACATCTGGACGGTCCCCAACATCTACGCCATCGGGCAGGACGGCAAGGTCGCCAACGGCTGCCGCGCTCTGGAAGTGCTCAACATTCTGTGGAAGCTCAGCAATGATCCTGAAGCTCTTCCGTGGGGTCGCGAGCTGACCCAGAAAGGCCAGCTCATGTCGGACACGTACAAGAATTCGTCGAAGCCGCTCGCGGCGGGGTCGGAAAAGGGTTACGCGACTTTTGGCATAGTGCAGAGGCCGCCAAACCTTATCGAACAGGCGGCCTTCCGCTACATGCACGACCACGGCGCCCGCGCCTTCAACAAGGCCATCGAGGGCCTGCTCAAGAATCTGTTCGAGGGCTGACGGCGATTTACTTCGCCGCCAACTGCCGCAGGACGTATTGCAAGATGCCGCCGTGTTCGAAGTACTCGATCTCCTGCGGGGTGTCGATGCGGACCACTGCGTGGAGCGTCTTCTTTGCGCCGGTGGGGCTGGTGGCAACCACATCAAGCGTTTTTCCGGACGCGAAGCGGCTGGCCAGCAGGGCCTTCAGGCCGGGAAAGTCATACGTTTCCTCGCCGGTCAGGCCGAGCGATTCGGCGGTTTGGCCAGGCTCGAATTGCAGCGGGAGAATCCCCATACCCACCAGATTTGAACGGTGAATGCGCTCGAAGCTTTCGGCGATGACGGCGCGCACGCCGAGCAGTTTCGGCCCCTTGGCAGCCCAGTCGCGCGACGAGCCGGAACCGTACTCCTTGCCGGCCAGAATAATCAGGGGCACGCCGCGTTCGGCGTATTTCTGGCTGGCGTCGAAGATGGACATTTGCTCGCCTTCGGGAAGCAGGCGCGTGACGCCGCCTTCGGTGCCGGGAGCGAGTTTGTTGCGCAGACGGACGTTGGCGAATGTGCCGCGGACCATGACTTCATGATTGCCGCGCCGCGAGCCGTAACTGTTGAAGTCCGCCTGCTTGACGCCGTGGTCGGCGAGATATTTGCCCGCCGGGCCGTTGGCCTTGATGTTGCCGGCCGGGGAGATGTGGTCGGTGGTGACCGAGTCGCCCAGCACGGCCAGAACGCGTGCGCCGGAAATCTCCTTCACGGGAGCGGGCGTTTTGGTGATGCCGTCGAAGTAAGGCGCCTGGCGGATGTAGGTCGAATCCGGCTCCCACTGGTAGACGTCGCCAGTCGGGAAGCGGAGGCCCTGCCAGTTGGCGTCGCCATCGGAGACGGTGGCGTACTCGCGGCGGAAGCTCTCGCTGCTGACTCCCAGTTCGATGGCGGCAGCGACTTCAGCCTGAGTGGGCCAGATGTCCTTGAGATACACCGGGTGGCCGGCCTGATCGATGCCCAGGGGATCGGTGTCGAAGTTGTGGCCGATTCTGCCGGCTAGGGCGTAGGCGACGACCAGCGGCGGGCTCATGAGGTAGTTGGCGCGCACGTCCACATTCACGCGGCCCTCGAAGTTGCGGTTGCCGGAGAGCACGCTGACCGCGACGAGGCCGTGCTCGTCAATGCTCTTCGAGACGTCGGAGGGCAGCGGGCCGGAGTTGCCAATGCAGGTGGTGCAGCCATAGCCGACCACGTTGAAGCGCAGCTTTTCAAGATAGGGCAGCAGGCCGGCCCGGGTGTAGTAGTCGGTAACCACGCGGGACCCGGGAGCCAGCGAAGTCTTGACCCACGGCGGTACGCTGAGACCCTTTTCGACGGCCTTTTTGGCCAGGATACCGGCGGCAATCATCACGGAAGGATTGGACGTGTTGGTGCAACTGGTGATGGCCGCAATGACCACCGAGCCGTGGTCGAGATACTGGTCTGGATCGACGCCAAAACGCTCCTTGACGGTGGTCGCCACCCGGATCGTGTTGTTTTGCACCTTCAAGGCGCGATCGTCCTGGGCGGCTGAAGCGGCGACTGACGAACTGGAGGGTCCTTCATTCTCTTCCGCGGCGACGGCAACTGCTGAGTCGGTTAAACGAACGCGTTCCCAGGCCTCGGCCGTGCGCGTGCCCAGGGGCTTCGCCGTGGGCGCAAGCAGATTCGGCAACTGTTGCGCGAAGCTGGCGGCTGCGTCCTTGAGGAGAACGCGATCCTGCGGGCGCTTGGGGCCGGCCACGCTGGGCTCGACGGTGGCCAGATCCAGCGCCAGGGTTTGGGTGTACTCGGCCTCAGGCGAGCTGGCGGTGTGGAAGAGGTCCTGCTCCTTGTAATAGGCCTCGACCAGGGCGATCTGCTCTTCGCTGCGGCCGGTGAGTTTGAGGTAGCGCAGGGTTTCGACGTCCACGGGGAAGATGCCGCAGGTGGCTCCGTACTCGGGCGCCATGTTGCTGATGGTAGCGCGATCGGCCAGGGGTAGCGCGGCGACTCCGGGGCCATAAAACTCGACAAACTTGCCGACAACGCCCAGTTTACGCAAGGCCTGGGTGACGGTGAGGACCAGATCGGTGGCCGTTGCGCCTTCGCGCAGCTTGCCGGTCAGCTTGAAGCCGACGACCTGCGGCACCAGCATGGACACGGGCTGGCCGAGCATGGCCGCCTCGGCCTCAATGCCGCCCACGCCCCAACCCAGCACGCCCAGGCCGTTGATCATGGTGGTGTGGGAGTCTGTGCCAACTACCGTGTCTGGATACGCGACTAGCTCGCCGTCAATTTCAGTCGTGAAGACGACGCGGGCCAAATATTCGAGATTGACCTGGTGACAGATGCCCATGCCGGGCGGGACGGCGGAGAAGTTGCGGAAGGCTGTCTGGCCCCACTTGAGGAAGGCGTAGCGCTCGCGGTTGCGCTGGAACTCCAGCAAGGTGTTGGCCGCAAGAGCGCCGGGGGCGCCGAACTCGTCCACCTGGACGGAATGGTCGATGACCAACTCGGCGGGCACCAGCGGATTGACCCGCTCCGGATCGCCGCCCAGGGTCTTGATGGCGTCGCGCATGGCGGCCAGATCGACGATGGCAGGGACACCGGTGAAGTCCTGCATGAGAACGCGAGCGGGCATGTAGGCGATTTCGCGGCTGGGCTCGGCCTTGGCGTCCCAGTTGGCCAAAAACTCGATGTCGGCGGCGGTGACATTCACGCCATCCTCGCGGCGGAGCAGATTCTCCAACAGAATTTTGAGGCTGAAAGGCAGGCGGCCCAGGTTGAAGCCGCGCTCGGCGAGCGCGGGAAGCCGATAGATCGCATAGGTACGGTTGCCGGAGGTGAGGGTAAACCGGCTGTCAAAGCTGTTCATCTCGGGAAAGACCTTTCTATCCGCGCGCCGGCGGATGCACTCTGAGATTCTATTCGCAGACAGTGAGTTTCGGCAGGCAGGAGGTCGCCGGGGTGCGTTCGACGCCCGTCTGGCCGGAAATCCTGCTTCGCCGCAGCGACTATTGATCCGGGCCTAAAAGAGTGCTGCGCCGTCCCACCCATTTCGCCATGAAACCCGCGCAATGGATGGGGCACGGTGCCTCTATTTGGGGGCCGAACCAATAAGACACGGCAGACAGTGGGGCACCCAGTCTTGTTTCGATCGACGGGCGCAGCCCAGGGGGAACGGGATCAGGTTACTCAGCAGGAGGGGCGCCGTCCGCGGTCTGGCCGGCCATGACGAAAGCGCTTGAGCAGAGGCATTGCTTTTGCCGGGTTGGTGGAGCGGCGGAGCATCGAAGATGGAAGGATTTTATCGCACGGCGCAGCGAAAGGAAATGCCGGATTCAACCTGTTTGCTGAGGCTTCCGCCCTTCCCGAAGGAAGCGTGGTCAGGGCGGAAGCTTGTGATCGGGGGCTTGCTTTGGGTCCGTACGAACCCAGGTCTCAGAATCGAGACCTGGGGCACCCGCAACTGGTACGAGGATAACCAGAGGCAGACTTCGGCTTAGGGCAGAGTCACAGTCCACTTGATCAGGGTCGAGGTGACATCGTCGACGGCGGCCAGGATCGCCTGATTGTCGCTGATCTTGTTCACGGCCAAGCCGAACGAGCCTCCCTGCGCCGGATCGACCGGAATCTGCTTCACAAAATCTCCTTGCTTGGTGAATTCGACGATCTCGCTGGGCTGTGTGGGATCGGAGTTGATGCCGTCGCTGTTGGTGACCAGCAGGTGCCCGTTGGGAGCCTCCGCCAACCCCAGCGCACCATGCAGATGCATATCGTCCTTGTAAATGAGGGTCCCCATTCCTGAATCTTTGCGGGTGGTGGTGGCATGCGGAATTGCATAGACGGCATTGTCGCCGGTTGAGGCAACGTAGAGGGTATCGCTCCCTGAGTCGTACACCAATCCCGTGGGGGCAACAAAGAACGTGGCAGGATCGGGCCGGTGGACGTAGCCGGAAGCAATGGTGACGGCGCTGCGGAGTTGGACGGCACCGGCGTCGACCAGGAAACTCAGCCGAACCACCGAGCCGGTGAGGGCGTTGGAGACAAACGCGGTCAAGTGATAACCCTGGTCGAACAGCGTCATGTCCCAGGGGGCCTGGATCAGCGGATTGGTGATGTTATAGACCAGCCGGCCCTGATTGTTGATGAACAGCAGCGACCCTGGCTCTCCCGCCATTCCGGAACTGGAGATCACGGGACTGTTGCCGACCACCACCCACCCGAACTGCGACGTTCCCAGTCCGGTAGACAGGCCCACAGTGCCCAGACTAGGACGGGCCTGGAAGAACAGCGAGGGCGTCCCGGTGGCGGGAATGCGAACGATGGTGGTTCCAGTGCCCTGGATATTCGCCTTGTTGTTGAAGTTCGAGACCAGAACGTCGCCATGCCTCAACGGCCCGCTCCCGATCTGGAAGTTGTCAGGAACAAAGGCGACGCCGTAGGGGTTTACATCTCCATTGGCTGGGACGGTGGAAGCGATGGCCACCGGGTTGGGCAAAAACGCATCATCGGAACTGGATGACTGGGCAAAGCCGGCCGCGGAAACGCCGGCCAGCAGCAGAGCGGCTGGGAGGACTTTGCGCCATCCGAATGAGCTTTCCCGGCCTTGCATGGGCGCAGTGCTTTCGCTTTTGGCGAAAAATTCATCAGTTTGCATGTCATTTTCTCCTCGAGGTTGGGGACTTCAACTTCGCCGGATTCGCAGCCCGCATCGCTCGCCGAGGCGAATTGATTACACGCGCGGCAAAGTGAGAGGTAGGCCCTTGTTTCAATGCGGAACTGTGGGTTCAAGGAGAAGTTGAAATCGGGGAAGGCGGCCTTCTGGGGAGAAAGTGTAATCGTCAAACGCTGCGCCGTACAATTAAATTCTCGCGCTGGGCAGCGGCCGTTTTTCAAAGCTCGGTTTGAGCACCACGAGGCCCGAGTCACCTAACTTCTATACTGGATATGTGACGTTCTTCAGCACTGACGATCCACCACAAGACGGGTATTGGGTTGGCCTCCAGGGCCTGTATGCGAAGTTTCTTGGCTGGCTGATGCGCCGTATGCCCAACGAGCGGCAGCGACTGCTGGCGGTCACCATTCTGGCTGGCGGACTGTGCGGACTGGCAGCCGTGGCCTTTCACCTTTCGATCGCGTGGGGTGAGACGCTTTTCATCGACCGCGCTAATGCCGCCCCCGGCTCAAGCTGGATTTTCTGGACAATTCTGACTCCGGCGATAGGCGGCCTGATGGCCGGGCTGGGCCTGACCTATTTTGCACCCGCGGCCGCCGGCAGCGGCATTCCCCAGGTCAAAGTGGCGTACACCCTCCGCTACGGCCTGATCACCCTGAGAGAAACCATCGGGAAGTTCGTTCTGTGCTCCATCCAGATCGGCTCGGGGGCTTCGCTAGGCCTCGAGGGACCGACGGTGCAGCTTTGCGCCGGCGTCAGCAGCGCGCTGGCGCGGGCCGCGCGGCTGAGCCCCAAAAATCGGCAGCGCATGGCCTCGGTGGGCATGGCGGCCGGCATTGCCGCGGCCTTCAACGCGCCCATTGCCGCGGTTACGTTTACGCTGGAAGAGCTGATCGGCGATCTGGACCAGACCATGCTGTCGGGCGTGATTGTGGCCGCCGCGCTGGCCGCCGTGGTGGAGCACTCGATTCTCGGCTCCAACCCTGTCTTTCATGTGAACCACGCCTACACGCTGACCAAAGCCTCGTCGCTGGTGTGGTATGCCCTGCTGGGGCTTCTGGCGGCGGTGGTTTCCGTGGCCTTCACCGACTCACTGCTTTGGTTGCGCGCCCAGTTCAGGCGGCTGAAGAATGTGCCCAAGTGGGTGCAGCCGTCGATCGGCGGCTTGGCCACGGGCTGCCTGGCGGTGTTGGCGCTGGCGCTGTTTCACTTGAACGGCATCGCCGGCGACCCGTACAAGACGCTGACCCTGGCGCTGACCGGCGCCATGACTTCTCTGCCGGTACAAGCGATGCTGGGCTTTTGCGTCATCAAGCTGTTGGCCACCGTCTGTTCGTATTCGAGCGGCGGGGCGGGCGGCATCTTCGCCCCGGCGCTGTTCATGGGAGCCATGCTGGGCGGATCAGTGGGCTATCTGGACGTGACCGTCTTCCATCACCCGGCCGACTCCATTGGCGCATTCGCCGTGGTGGGGATGGGGGCGGTTTTTGCGGGCATCGTCCGCGCACCCATGACTTCCGTGCTGATTGTCTTTGAAATGACGGGCGGCTACGGCCTGGTGCTGCCGCTGATGATCGCCAATATGATCGGCTTCGCCCTCGCCCGCCACTGGCGGCATGTTCCGGTGTACGAAGCGCTGCTGGCTCAGGATGGGATTTACCTGCCGCATGGAAACGCGCCGCAGAGTCCGCCCGAGAACGGGCAATTGCCGACCCCGGATGCAGCCGCAGAAGCGCAGGCATGAGGGAGCGGCCGCATTCCGACAGAGGCAAGTCGGACCAGCGCGCCCAAACCACGTAGAGCAGCCGCCATTCCGGTATGAGTTCTTCATACTCGTGCTATATTCTTCCTCAGGAGTATTGCGCCATGGCCCCCTCACCCTGTGAAAAACGGACGATCAGCTTGCCGGGCGAGCAAGGCCGATTCATTGACCGGCTGGTAGGCTCCGGAGCCTATGCTTCGGCCAGCGAGGTGGTTCGAGCCGGGTTGCGCGCATTGGAAGAGCGGGATGCCGCCGTAGAGCGCTGGCTTCGTGAAGACGTCGCTGCAGCCTACGATGCGCTCGCAGCCGATCCAGGCCGAGCCATACCAGCAAGCGCCGTTTTTGCCGCCGTTCGCGCACGCCATCAGGAACGAGAAGCGCGCAAGGCGTGAGCCGCGCAGTCGTTTTCACGCCGGAAGCACAGAACGATCTCCTCGATTTGTTCGACTACATCGCCGACCGCAGCAGCCCAAGTCGCGCGCTTGGCTATATGAACCGTATCGAGAAAGTCTGTATGGGCCTCAAGACCCTGCCCGAGCGAGGAACCCGGCGCGATGACCTGCGCCCTGGCTTGCGCGTGATTGGATTTGAACGGCGCGTCTTGATTGCCTTCCGCGTCAGTTCCGACTCGGTGGCGATTCTCCGCATACTCTACGGCGGACGGGACGTCGAGCTCGCGTTTCCGACGCACGAGAGCTGAAGCAGCCGGAGATTTTGACCGATCATGCCGCGGATGCGCCATCCTACTTCGGCATGTCCGTGTTCAACAGGAACAGGTAGCGCAGTTCGAGATACGGTCCGTGAAAGTCCCTGGGCAGTGGCGGGAAGTTGGACCCCGTGATCGCGCCCCAAGCCGAGCGGTCGATGGCCGTGTCGCCGGAGCGGCCCTCCAGCACCATGCTGCCTTCCATTACGCGTCCGTTGGGCAGGATTTTGAAGCGAATCATGACCGTTCCTGACCTGTTGAGCGGAGGTCTGACGGAATCTGGAATCAATGGCGACCAGGTATGCTCGGTCTCGATCACCGTGTGCCGAATATAGGCATTAAAGTCAATACCTTGGGTATCGGACAGAATTTGCGCACCACCCAAGTTGGCGTCTGGACGGAACGGCACTGAGGTTGGCGGCAAACTGCCGGGCGATCCCTGGTTGCGCGCAGAGCCCTTCATGGCGTCGCGCAACTGGTCGGCGGGATTTTGCGAGCCCATGGCAAAGTTGGGCCGGGCGGGCACGGCAGCCGGGCGAGGCGCCTCAAGCTGCGATTGCTGGTTGGGCGGAATGGGCTGCGAGGGCTGTGCCTGCGCCGGGGCAGGTGTCGGGGGCTGTGCAGCGGGAGGGGGCGTGGGCGGCGGAGAAACCCGCTTCATCGCCTCCAACGTTTGCTTGTCGATGACAGTCGGCTTCTCGGGAAGCGGTTTGATGGGTGTCTTGGGCTGCACCTGGCGCAGGGCGTCGGGCGGCAAATCGAGATATTGCAGATCCTTGCGGTTCTTGATGGCTTCGATGGGATCGATGACCTGCGGCACCTTGAACACGTACTTGGGGATCCAGGTCATGGCGGAGATCAGCGCCAAATGCAGCAGGATGGCGATCCAGAAGCCCTCGCGCAGGCGCGCCCAGCGCCGCTCGTCCTCGAGCTCGCTGATCATCTGCATCAGCTCGTGGGTGTCGTAGTCTACCCAGCGCGAGCCGCGCACCACGACCGAGCCGGACTCGACCGACTCTTCCGCCGAGACCCGGGCACCCTCGCCCTGGCTGGCTTCCGTGGGGCCGCCTCCGGTTGCATTCGTTTCCGGGGGCCCGTTGGGCTCGTTCACGTTGGTTGGCGCTTCGCTGGTGGGCATTCGTTCCTAAGGAGCCTTCCCGGGCGCTCGCGCGCACAGCCGCTCCGTTTCGAGTCCTTTGTCTCTATTCTCTCATCCCGCTGAAAGCTGTGCCCAGCGCTCTGGCTCGTACAATGGACTCTGATCAGTAAGACGAAGCAACGGGCGGAAGGGGACCCAGTTTGAAAGCAGTTTTAATTCGCCTGATGGCCAAGTGCAATCTTCTGCTCCTGCCGCTGCTGGCCAAATTCGGCATTTGGGGCGTCGGCGCGGTGGCCCTTCTGGACTCCTCGACCATTCCTGTTCCCATGGATTTCATCCTGGCCGGCTACGTGTGGGCCGACAAGGCCCACTTTTGGATCTACTGCCTGCTGGGCGCAGTCGGATCGGCGATTGGCGGTCTGCTGCCCTACGGGCTGGGCCGCGCCGGCGGCGAGCTGTTCCTGCTCAAGCGCGTCAACCGTGAGCGCTATGAGCGCATGCGCACCCGGTTTGAGAACCAGGAATTCCTGGCCCTGATGATTCCTTCGATGCTGCCGCCGCCCACGCCCTGGAAGGCCTTTGTCTTTGCCGCCGGGGTTTTCGAGATGCAGATTGTGCCGTTCATGCTGGCGGTCTTCTGCGGCCGCATGGTGCGCTGGCTGGTGCTCTCGCTGCTGGTGCTCAAGCTGGGTCCGGGCGCTGTGCAGGTGGTGGCGCATCACGGGCTGGCCGTGCTGGGGATTGTCGGCGGGCTGGCGGCAATCGGGTTTGCCTGGTGGTGGATGCAGCGGAAGCGCGGCGGGCAGTTGGAAGCTTAGAGCTTGTTCAGGCAGCGTTCAATCCAGGAGCTTCTCGATCGCGGCAAGGTCGAAGTGGCAAGCGCTGCCGGGGAGGTCGAACGGCTCCGCAGGCAGAGGTTCCAGGCGGCCGGAGAGATAGCGGTAATTGGGGCCGTTCGGATCGAGAACCAGAATCGCCGGGATTCCCATCTGTTCGTACTCTCGCAGCTTGGTCATCATGCGGGTGACCGTGTCCTCGGGAGAGAGAATCTCAACGACTGCGATGGGCGGATGAGTGATGATCTGCTCGACAGGACGGTTGCGATCAAGGATCGTCACGTCGGGAACTCGGAAGTTGCCGGCAGAGACCTGAACACGTAGCTCGGGGCGAACCCGAATACTCCATTCCTGGGCATGCTGCGCAAACCAAAGCTCAATTGCGTGTTGCCAGGATGAATGGTCGTACTCTCCCATTTGTCGTTCCTCGATCACGCCGTCCACATACTCCGCGTCCGGCTCGTAGGAGCTGTTCAGATAGACCTCGATGGGCACTCGCGACACCTGCGCTGTGGCCACCATGGTTCACCTCCCACGCAAAGCTTCCCTGCGAAATCCGCGAACATCCCACGCCCCGTCCTTGCCGCTTTCATTGTTTGTGCGGCAAGGGCGGAGAATCGAAAAACTACTTTGCTGCCAGCGCCTGTTGCGCGTGAGCGGCATTCAACCGTCTCACCAGCACCGGAACACCAAAGGCCAGGCCGGCAACGATAGCGGTCGAAAGCAGATCGTTGCGATAGAACGGCACCGCTGCGGCGTAGCATGCGACCAGCCCGCCCGCCGTGCGCGGATACATTCCGGCGCTCGCCCACACCGCATAATTCGAAAGGACGAAGAACGACGTCGGTCCCAGCAGAGCACCCGCAGACACGCGCACGAAGCTGGTCCGCGTGTGCAGCAGGATCTGGCCCAGCACCATGGCCGCCAGATACCAGGCCCAGGTGATCACGTAGCCCTGCCATACGAAAGCGTAGTGGTAGCTGAAGACCGTGAGGAAATAGTCGGTGGCCATGAGGGCGGCCAGCGGAACCAGCATCTCGCGCCAGGAGCGCCGCGCGCCGAAGTAAAGCAGCGCGCCGCCCACCGCGGTAAAGTTCCACCAATCGGGATGCGGAACGACACGGCTCAACACGGCAACGAGCAGCAGAAGATAAGCGGGCATGAACACCTCGGCATTTCAGGATTCCGGCGCCAACTACCCGAGTGGGGAACACGCTCCGGCAAGCCGACCAGACTGATTCCATTCTGCGGGTATGTACCGGCCCGGTCAACCCGAGGTTGTTCATAGGGCGAATATTTATTTTGCGTGGACACCGCGGCGTAGGCAGGAAGCTCGAGAAAAACCAGCGTCATCCAGCGGATCGCCAGTTCAAAGGACCCAGGAACAGTGCAAAGCCTGCGATCGAGCCGAAGAGAAAGGATTGTTGCATGAACTGTACTACGTGTTATAGTACACATCATGGTTCCATTCCACATTACCTTTCGCGCCGGCGTCTCGCTCTTTGAGCAGGTCGTCTACGCGTCCAAGAAGGCCATGGTCTCCGGTCAACTGCGCCCGGGCGACCCATTTCCCTCCGTTCGCGCACTGAGCAAAGAGCTCAAGATCAACCCCAACACGGCTCACAAGATCGTTGCCCACCTGATCAGCGAGGGCCTGCTCGATACGCATCCCGGCATCGGCACCGTGGTTGCCGTTCTTCCTGACTCCAACAGGAAAGAACGGACCCAGTTGCTGGGGCACGAAATCGAGGAATTGGTGGTGGAAGCCAAACGGATGGGAATTGAACTTGCGGAAGTCGTCGAAGCGATCTCCGCACACTGGCAAAACCTCAGCGGCGAACTGCGCGCCAGCAACCCCGCCGCCACGCCACCCGATGGAGGAATCTCAAAATGATTGAGCCCACGATTCACACGGAAGACCTGAGCCGGAAGTTCGGCCGCACTTTGGCGGTAGACCATGTTGGTCTGGATGTACCCGAAGGAGCGATTTACGCCCTGGTGGGCGCCAATGGCGCGGGCAAAACCACGCTGATCAAACTGCTGGTGAATATTCTTCGCCCGACGGCGGGCATTGCGCGCGTGCTGGGCATGGATTCCAGCCAACTCAGCGGCAAGGCCTTCAACCGCATCGGCTACGTCTCAGAAAATCAGGAGTTGCCGGAAGGAATGACCGTCGGCGGAATGCTGGACTACTTCCGTGCCTTCTATTCCACATGGGACCGCGACCTGGAAGGGCAATTGGTTCGCCAGTTCGATCTGCCGCGGGGCCGCAAGCTGAGTCAACTCTCGCGCGGCATGAAGATGAAGGCGGCCTTTGCCAGTTCCCTGGCCTATCGGCCGGCGCTGATGGTTCTAGACGAACCGTTCAGCGGGCTCGATCCGCTGGTGCGCGACGAACTGATTGAAGTGCTGCTGGAGCGCGCTATCGAAACCACCATTCTTCTTTCTTCGCACGATCTGGCGGAGATCGAGAGCTTCTCAAGCCACGTTGGTTTTCTCGACTCCGGCAAGCTGCTCTTCTCAGAAGAGATGTCGGTGCTCAGCGAGCGCTTCCGCGAGGTAAGCGTGACGCTCGACAAGCCATCGCCGCTGCCCGACCACCTGCCCGCCTCGTGGCTGCAACCGCAGTCGGCCGACTGCATGCTGCGCTTTGTACATAACCGCTATGAGGAGTTGGCCACGGCGCGGGAAATTTTCGCGCACTTTCCCATGGCCCGCGACATTTCGTTCGATGCCATGCCGCTGCGCGCAATCTTTCTGGCCATCGCCAAAGCGAAACGCGGCGCAGCACACGCAAATTCAGACGCAGCTCAGGAGGTGCATGCATGAAGCAAGTACTGCATATTTTCGCAAAAGATGTTCGCCGCTTCTGGCCGGAGATTCTCGTCTCGCTGGCGATCACGACCGCTCTTGTCTGCGCTGTTTCTCACCTGTATTCGCTTCCCATGCGCACACACTGGATATCTCCTGAAGACGACGCCCGCGAGGGTAAGCTTCGGGCGCTCACCAGCCTTATCACTCTGCTTCTCCCCGTCAGTTGGTGGCTTCTGATTGCTCGCGTCATTTATGCAGAAAGCCTGGTGGGTGATCGCCAGTATTGGCTCACGAGGCCTTATGACTGGAAGAAACTGCTTGGCGCAAAAATGACTTTCATTGCCGCCTTCGTCTATCTTCCGCTGGTACTCGCGCAAGGCGTGATGTTATCCGCAGTTGGATTGAATCCGTTCGCTTCGATTCCGGGAATGCTCTTCAACCTGCTGCTCATCACCGGCGTTTTTGTTTTGCCGGTGGTCGCAATTGCTACCGTCACCTCCAGCTTTTTCCGCATGACGCTCACGCTGCTCTGCGTCCTGATTGGTGTGGGGGCAATGGCCGCGCATTCCAGCGGCAATTCAAACAATGGTTTTTACAGCGAATCTCTGGATGGTGTTTTCTACCAACTGAGGACGTATCTCTCGCCCGCGCACCTGCTGCCTTCCGGGAATCAGCTTTCCCTTGCGTTGCTGCTCCTCGCGGTTTGCAGCATTGCTATCGTGTTGCAATATACCCTGCGCAGGACCTGGCTCTCGCGACTGGTGCTGCTTGGGGCTCCGGTCGTTCTCTGTGTCGTCGTATTCGCCTTTCCCCATCGGGCGCTTTCCGATCAAGCGGAGATGAATCGCGACTTCCCGCCGCCAACGGCGGGAACTCCCGCGCCTGTTCAAATCTCCGATGGCCGGGACGACCATCATCCGCTTATCCGGCACAGGGACAGTCCGTGGGACAACTTTGTCTGGGTCAAGGTTCCGCTTCACTTGTCGCCGATCCCGGAGGGGACGGCAATTGTGTCCGACGATTTGGAGGTAACCGTCACGAACGCCAGCGGCGTGAGTTGGAGTGGCAAGGTACTCGATCTCTATCCGAAGGAATTTCTTCCCAGCAGCAGCAATGTTTCCGGCCATTGGCCCGAGCAAAGCAGGCGGGCGGATTTCAAAATGCCCCTTGATGTCTATGACCGGCTTAAATCCGGACCGGTGAACCTGCATCTCACGCTGGCGCTCACCGAGTTAAAGGCGACGCAAGTAATCCGCATTCCGTTTCCCACGCACGATGTCTTTGTTTCCGGCGTGGGCGTGTGCGGACCAAACGTGGTGGGCGCCGGCAACATTCGGTGCCGCTCCGCTTTTCGCGAGCCCCACTTCACCTACGTCAGCGCGGAGTGGTCGTTTACACCCTGCCCCACCTCCCAGACCGCAGTGGGAGAAGTGCGCGGCCCAACGTGGGCGGGGCTAGTCTACAGCGAACCGGCCGAACTCGGAATCACTCCCATCATGTCTTCTTGGGTCGATTTCATGCCGGACCACAACAACCCGACCGGGGGCGAGTATCTGTGCACCGGCACACCGATCACGTTTAGCCAGTACAAGCCGGTGCGACGGACGCAAGCCAGTCTTACCATCCGCAATCTTGATCTATCAGAGCAGCAGTAAGCCGGGACCGGCGGGAGCGGCGCTCTAGCGCTGCTCCCGCCCGTTCATGACCTCACCGGCGTCGTCGCGGCCGTCCACAATGTAGACCGAGCCGCTGAGGGGCGGTCGGCCTGTAGGTTTGCCCACGCCGATGAAGGAATAATCGAAGCGCAGGTCGGTGAACTCGACGGTGGTCCACGGACGGCCGGGAGGCAACTGCGGCGGCGCCAGACCGGGCACCGGCTCCTGCCCCACATCGCGCACCACGGCCCACGTGCCCCAGTCCAGATAAACCTGCCCGAGCGGCGTGCGCTTGGCGGCCTCGGCGGCCGGGGTTAGCTGCGGCTTGAAGATCACGTCGGTCTGCGGATCGCTGTCGATGGAGCCGGTGCGGGTGTCGATTTCGGCGGTCTGGTAAGAATTCTCCGTTTCCAGAATCGCGTGCCAGCGAAAGGGGTTGATGGGATAAGGCTCGAGGACCATGCGCTTCACCGGGGCGGTGGCGATCTGCGTGTTTTCGACCAGGGAGATGCCATGGGCGTGCTCCGACCAGCGCCAGCACCACAGCAAAACCATGCCGCATAATGCGAAAATTGCCCATCCACGGCCGCGAAATTGCACTTTATGCGCGCCGATTTCGCCGCCTATCAGGCCCAGAAGCCCCGGGATCAGCAGCGCGGATGCGAGCAGCACCCATAGTACCGGCTCGGCGATGAACACAAGGCTGCCCGCATACCAGCGGGGATTGAAGGGAAAAAAGGGGCGCAGGCCGTAGTCGTTGGTCCAGTCAAGCAGCAGGTGGCTGAGCGCGGAGAGCAGCGCCGTGGCATAGAGCCAGCCCCAGTGGATCGGCTGCCGCGGCCTTGGGCCGGGGGCGCCAGAATCAGGTGCCGAGGGCACTTTTGCGCTTTGAACAGATGCATCGGACTTGCGAATTTGTCGCCGCTCGCGCCAACGGTGGAAGAGCCACACGACACCAACGACTACCGCGGCAACTGCCGGAGCAGCGAGAAAGGTGTGAGTGATGCCGCGGTGGTGCTTCAGTTCTTCGACAGGGCCGCGCAGCCCCCACAGAATGTCCACGTCGGCGGCTTCGGCGGCCAGCACGGCGGCGAGGGTGGCGTAGGCCGTTTTGCGGTTCAATCCCGCGCGGCCGATGCAGGCTCCAGTCAAAAAATGGGTTATCGGTTCCATGGCCTTCTGCCAACCATAGTATCTTGCCCCGCTTCCCTGCCCCGCGGCCTCCTATAATTCTGCCCATGGGCGAAAAGGACAACCCAAAACTGGACGCGTCGGAACGGGCTGCGGAACTGCGCGCCGAGCTGCGCCGCCACGAGCATCTTTACTACGTCATGGACGCGCCGGAGATCGACGACGCCGCGTACGACGCCCTGATGAACGAGCTCAAACGCATCGAAGCGGCGCACCCGGAGCTGGTAACGGCGGACTCGCCGACGCAGCGCGTGGGCGGCAAGCCGGCCGTGGGCTTCAAGAAGGTTCGCCACTCGCGGCCCATGCTGAGCCTGGACAACGCCTACTCCGCCGAGGAACTGGCGGACTGGGACCGCAGGGTTCGTGAACTGGCTGACGGCCTGCCTGTTGAGTACGTGGCCGAGCTGAAGATGGACGGGCTGAGCGTGGCGCTGCGCTACGAGCCGACGCCCAACGGGGGAGCGCGGCTGACGACGGGAATTACGCGCGGCGACGGGCAGGTCGGCGAGGACGTGACCTCGAACATTCGCACCATCCGCAGCGTGCCGTTGACGATCTCCGCGGGTCAACTCGCAAAGGTAGGCCTGCCGCAGGCATTTGAAGTGCGCGGCGAGGCGGTGATGCCGGAGGCCGCGTTTCTGCGCTTGAATGAGGAGCGCGAACAGCAGGGACTGGCGCTGGCCGTCAATCCGCGCAACGCCGCCGCTGGCACGCTGCGCACGCTGGAGCCGAGCATCGTCGCCAATCGCCGGCTGGACGTTTACGCCTATTTTCTGCTGGTGGAAGGCGAGTTCTGGCCGCAAGGCCAACAGGCCACGCTGGACGCGCTGACGGCGCTGGGCTTTCGCGTGAATCCGCACCGCAATTTGATGGCGACCGTCGATGAAATGGTCAGCTTCATCGACCAGGCGGAAACCAAGCGCGCCACGCTGGGCTATGAGATCGACGGGGTCGTCCTGAAGGTGGACGCCTACGCGACGCAGCAGCGCCTGGGATACACCGGCCGCGCGCCGCGCTGGGCCATCGCGTACAAATTCACCGCCAAGTCAGGCGTGACGCAAGTGGACCGCATTACCGTGCAGGTGGGCCGCACCGGAAAGCTGACGCCGGTGGCGGAGCTGACGCCGGTCTTTATTGGCGGCACCACGGTGAGCCGCGCCACGCTGCACAACCCGGACTTCATCGAGCGGCTGGGACTGCTGGTGGGCGACTGGGTCAAGGTCGAGCGCGGCGGCGACGTGATTCCCAAAGTGGTCGAGGTGATTGAGGACGCCGAGCACCCGCGCGGGGCGGATCGCTTCGTTTTTCCGACAGAATGCCCGGAGTGCAAGAGCGCCGTGGTCCGCGCCGAGGGCGAAGTGGACTTTCGCTGCGTGAACCTCGACTGCCCGGCCAAGCTGCGCGAAAGCCTGCTGCACTTTGGCCGTCGCGGCGTAATGAACATTGAGGGGCTGGGCGATGCGGTGGTGCAGCAGTTGCTCGATCGCGGGCTTGTGCAGAGCGTGGCCGATCTCTACACGCTCACCGAGGAACAGTTGACCGCGCTCGAGCGCTTTGCGGAGAAATCTGCGCGGGCGCTGCTGGCGGAGATCGAAGGCTCAAAACGCGCCGGACTGGCTCGCGTGCTGATGGGTTTGGGCATTCGCTTTGTGGGCGAACGCACGGCCGAACTGTTGGCGGAGGAGTTTGGCTCCATCGAAGAGCTGGAGAAGGCGAACGCTGAGGAACTGGAGCGCGTGGAGGAGGTGGGTCCGCGCATTTCCCAGGCGATTCTGGAGTTTTTTGCGCAGCCGGCCAATCGGGCGCTGGTCAAAAGCCTGAAAGACGCCGGGGTCAACATGACGGCGGAACGCAAGCAGCGCTCGGCGCAGTTGGCGGGGCTGACCTTTGTGCTGACCGGTACACTGCCCACACTGACCCGCGATGAAGCCAAGGCAAAGATCGAAGCGGCCGGAGGCAAGACTGCCGGATCCGTCAGCAAGAAAACGAGCTACGTGGTGGCGGGTGAAGAGGCGGGCTCCAAGCTGGATAAGGCGCACAGTCTCAAGGTTCCGGTAATCGACGAGGCGGGGTTGCTGGCTCTGCTTGAGGGCGGAGCGGTTACGAAGTGAGCGGGCTCTGCACCGAGGCGCCTGTCGGCTGACGTCTTCTCCAAACAAACCCGGCAAAACGGGTGCGAGTCAGGTTCGAAATGCGCAGACTGCGGCTTGGTGGGATAAATGCAGCGAGTTAGCCCCGCTTCGCGGGATAGCAAGTTGGCTAGTTAGCCGGTTCGCGGGTTAGCGGACGGCGCTGGACAATACTGGTTTGCATTCCCCCCAACACTGGCTTGCAATCCCGGGAGTTGGGCGAAGACGGGACGGGATTCAAGCGAAGTTCCGGATCGCGCGTCAGCGGAAGAACGGCCAGAAGAATCAACAACAGGTCCATCCACACGGCAGTCTCACTTTCTCGCGCCTGCGGGTTATGGTGACTTTCTACGGGGCCGGCATGGGCGACGTGAAATCGCCAAGCGCAGCCGGCATGTGACCGCTAAGCCCCGGAGCGGCGGCGGGCGGCTTTATCGGGACGGCGCTCGACAGCGCGCAACTCGCGTTCGCGTTCGCGCTCCCAGGCTTCGGCGCGCCAACTGCGCGAGGCAAAGCGCGGCGGCTCTTCGGCCGGAATCGCAACTTCGGCGCGCAACGTCACCGGCGCGGAAACCAGTTCCACGGGAGCCCGCATCGGCAGACACACAGGCGGAACGGGAACGGGCGAGACCGAGCCAGGTGAAACCGGGATGGGCTCTCGGACGGGCGTCGGAATCAGGCGCGCGGAGGACTCGAAATCCTGATAGGCGGAGTCCGAAGTCAGACTTGTGTCGGTGCGGTGGACCAGTTCTTCGACCTCGCTGTCGGCATCGCTTTGAGTCGACGACTCAGCGCGCACCGCCAGGATCTTGGCCAGGAAGTCGTCCACCAGCTTGTGCAGGCAGGTTTGCCCGCACAGATGCTTCGACCCGGGACGCAGGCGGTTGCGCGAGTTCCACCCACTCACCCGCAACTCGCCGCCGTGGTCCCACACCACGAACCAGCGGTTGGTCTGCTTCTTTTCCGCACCGCAAATGTCGCACGAGATTGCCTGCCGAATCACCGGAGTCTCCCTCCCTGTCCGCACAGTGGACCGCGGCCCGGCGAATTCCCCCTCCCTCACAAGCAGCCACCAGCCCTGCCGGCGGACTCATTGGAGAACTCTTGGAATCGCCTCCTCCATTTCATCGCGCTGGGAGAGAAATGGGTGAGAGAAGACGAAGAAGAAATCGGGAGTGGAGCAAATGAGGACAACGGGAAGGGGAAGTGTCCTGAAATGGAACGGATGGGAAACGTGGATTAGCAATTCAAAAGGAGCAACAGAGGGGCTGTCTCCATGGAATCGAGGATGGATAGCGGTCTTCTCATGTGCCAAAACGCGGATGAAGCACAACGGGCGCTGCTTGCGCAGCGCCCGTTCAACGAACAGACTTTGTTTCGCCCCTGGCGGCGGCCGGCGATCCTACTGCCGCGGCGCGAAGTAGCCCTTTTTGGCGCGAACCTGGTAGCGGCGGTCATTGCAATAGAGATAGATGGTGCGGAAGGCGCCGTCGTATTTGAAGTCGGCCGGCGTATAGGTGAGCGCGTATTGGCTGCGCAGTTCCTCTTCAATGGAGTGGAAGCTGTTCGACATTTCTTCGACCGATGGCGGAAAGAAGACCTGGCCGCCGGTGGCTTCGGCCATCTGGCTCAGCACCTTGTCACCCTGACCGCGGCTGGGAGTCCAGTTGGTGCTGATGGCGTAGATGATGGTCTCCGCCCGCTGGCACATTTTGATGGCCTCATCGGGATGGACGCGGCTCTGGTTGTCGTCGCCGTCGGAAATAAGGACCATGGCCTTGCGTACTGGTTCCCTGCCCCGCTCGCTGAGCAGTTTGTCGCGGCAACCGGTGTAGACGGCGTCAAACAGAGCAGTGCCGCCGCCGGGACGCAGCCGGTTGATGCCCGTTTCCAGGCCGTCGATGTTGTTGGTCCAGTCCTGGGTCACCGTGGGTGTGACGTCGAAGCCCATCACGAAGGCGCGGTCGCTCTTGGCCTTGAGGATCTGCAACAGGAACTCGGTCGCCGAC
>Ga0224529_1000030_pt1 | contig 100529 bp, 69 predicted proteins | sample CBST50metaG_FD_179893 | JGI IMG/M metagenome (GOLD analysis project Ga0224529, IMG submission 179893) | Peat soil microbial communities from Stordalen Mire, Sweden - C.B.S.T50 | ecosystem: Environmental > Terrestrial > Soil > Wetlands > Peat | place: Sweden: Norrbotten County, Stordalen Mire...
CCAAAAATCGTACCTTTTCCTTCATGACCGGTTCCTCTCCGCTTGTGGCTCTGAACTGTGCCTCATTCCTGAATCACAGCCTAACCCACGGTCAGCGCAGTGGACCGGTCACTCCATGATGACTAACCCTGCGCAAGCAGGGGCCGGTGTCCTGTCCTAAAAAACTCCTGACAAAATTACCGCTGTCATTCTGAGCGAACGGGGCCCCGAACGTTTTTCAGTTCGGGGGTGGTGAGCGAAGAATCTGCTTCTGTATCTCCTGATTTCTAGTAAGAACTTCTGAGTCCGGTTCCCAAGCAAATCCTGAGAAAAATCCAATCGGATTTCTGCGCTCTACAGGACGCGATGCGGTGAAGTTGGCCGATTCCATGCCGATTGAGAGAGTAAGGGGATGGAATGACAGACCGGACGGAACTTCTGGAAGCCGCGCTGGACAGTTGGCCCGATGGGATTGCCCTGGTGGACGCCGAGGGGTTGGTCGTCTTCTGGAACCAGGCGGCGGAGGCCATCACCGGCTATGTGGGCGTAGAGGTGCTGGCGCGTCCGGCGCCGGACGCGCTGGAGCCGCTGCTGCGGGCCGAAGCACGGCCCGAGGGGCCGGAAAGTGGCGCGCCGGCCGGCGGCGGGGTATTGGTCGCGCTCCGGCACAAGCTGGGGCACCAGGCACAGGCGATGGCTCGGACCCTGCTGCTGCGCGACGGGTTGGGCGAGCGCATCGGCACCATCACGGTTTTTCACCCCACCGAGGGACTGGATGCGCTGCCGCGCGGCGAGTCCGGCAAAGACACCGCGGTCGAGGCCAGCCAGGCGGAGATGGAAGAAAGGCTGCAGACGGAGTTCGAGGACCTGATGCGCGGAGGTCCGCCGTTCGGGGTTCTGTGGGTGATGGTCGATCAGGCGCACGAACTGCGCAAGACCCACGGCGTGCAGGCCTGTGCGGCCATGCTGGAAAAGGTGGAGCATGCGCTGGCCAACGGGCTGCGGCCGGCGGAGCAGCTGGGCCGCTGGGGAGAAGACGAGTTTCTGGTGCTCTCCCACGAGCGCACGCCGGAGATGCTGGCGGCGCACGCGCAGAAGCTGGCCGGATTGGCCAGGACGGCGGATTTCCGCTGGTGGGGCGACCGGCTCTCCATCACCGTAAGCATGGGCGCGGCGCAGGCGGATAGGGAATCGAGCCTGGCGGCGCTGCTGGAAAGGGCGCGGGGAGCGATGCTGGTGAGTTTCGATGCGGGAGGAAACCAGATGACATCCGCGCCGGGGGGGCAGACATGTTCGCGATCGTAGGCATTGTCGTGGTCTTTGGGGCAGTGATCGGAGGCTTTCTCATGGAGAAGGGGCACATCGAGGTGCTTCTTCAACCAGCCGAGTTGCTGATCATCGCGGGCGCGGCCACCGGCACGCTGCTGGTGGCGAATCCGGTGCATGTGTTGAAAGAGATCGTGGCCGGACTCACGGGGGTTCTGAAAGGGTCGAAGTTTGGCAAGGATCGCTATCTGAGCACGCTGAAGATGATGTACCAGTTTCTGAACAAGGTGCGGAAAGAGGGGCTGCTCAGTGTAGAAAATGACGTGGAAAAGCCAGGGGAGAGCTCGATCTTCAAGAACTACCCGGATTTTCTGGGAGACCATCATGCGCGGGACTTTGTGTGCGACACGCTGCGCATGGCCATCACTGGGGGCGTGGACCCTTTCGACATGGACCAGATGATGGAGCTGGACATGGAGGTGTGCCACCACGACTCGATGGAGCCGGTGAGCGCTCTGACCACCATGGCGGACGCGCTGCCGGGGTTGGGAATTGTGGCGGCGGTGCTGGGGGTGGTGATCACCATGGGCGCGCTGGGCGGCCCTCCGGAGGCGATCGGACACAAGGTGGCGGCGGCGCTGGTGGGCACCTTTCTGGGGATTCTGCTGTGCTACGGCGTGGCCGGGCCGCTGAGCGCGAACATGGGCAAGAGCGCCGAGGAACACGACAGCTACCTGCATGTGCTCAGGGTGTTGATGCTTTCGTTTCTCAAGGGATCGGCGCCGATGATCGCCATCGAGATCGGGCGGCGCGCGATTCCGGCGCATGTGCGGCCCAGCTTCGATGAGATGGAGAAGTGCTGCAAAAACCACGCGCCGGCGGCGGAGCCAGCGCCGGCCATTGCGGCGTAAGGAGAGCGCGGTTCCATGACGGCCAAGACGCAACCGATCATCGTCATCAAGCGAAAGGGCGGGCACGCCGGGCACCACGGCGGGGCGTGGAAGGTGGCTTACGCGGATTTTGTGACCGCGCTGATGGCGCTGTTCATCGTGCTGTGGCTGATGAACTCCAGCGATCAGGTAAAAAAGGCGGTGGCCGGCTACTTCAACGACCCCAAGGGCACCGCCAACCTGCTGGGCACCACCATGGCCGGAAACGGGGTCGCGGTGACCACCGAACGCGGCGACAACATGCAGAAGTTGAAGGAGAAACTGGAACAGGGGATCCAGGCGCGAAAGGATCTGGAGAAGCTCTCCAAGCAAATCGAGATTTCGATCACGCAGGAAGGTCTGCGCGTGGAACTGCTGGAGGACAAGAACGGAACCTTTTACGAGATGGGCAGCGCGCGGCTGAGCGGGAGCGGACAGGAATTGCTGGCGCTGCTGGCGGCGGAGTTGAAGACCCTGCCGAATGCCCTGCTGATCGAGGGCCACACCGACGCGGCGCCGTACTCGAACGACGTCAGCTACAGCAACTGGGAGCTTTCGGCGGACCGCGCCAACGCCGCGCGGCGGCTGCTGCAGCAGGATGGCGTGCGCTCCGACCAGGTAACGCAGGTGCGCGGCTACGCCGACCAGCTTTTGCGGGTGAAGGAGAATCCCTACGACCCGTCAAACCGGAGAATCTCGATTCTGGTGAAGAACAGCGAGGGACCGGCGCCGAGTCTGCCGGGAAGCAAGGGGTTGAATGGGCCGGCGATGGCCTCGACGGGCGCTGCGCTCCCTCCCGCGGCGGGCGCGGCTAAGAGCGGCGCGAAGGCGCCAGCGGCGCAAAAGTCCGCGGCCAGCGCACCGGCGAGCAAGCCCGGACTGATGGACAGACTCAGGGGCATGTGGCCGGGAAAGGGAAAGTAGAGGGAGGGCGGCGCGGAGAACGGGCGATGGTGTAATCTGTAATGCAAATCTGGAAAGCGTTTACTTAGGAGTGTCTCCATGACCATCGTCGCCGGGGTGGATTTCGGCACATTGAGCGTTCGCGTCACGCTGGTGGACAGCGTGAAGGGTCCCATCGGCACGGCCTCCGCCTCTTACCCGCTGCACCGCCGCCGCGAGGATCCGAATTTTGCCACCCAGTCCCATGCGGACCAGATGGCGGCGCTGGCAGAGGCCACGCGCGACGCCCTGAAGTCGACCGGCGTGGCCGGGGACGCAGTGGAAGCCATTGCACTGGACACCACCGGGTCGAGCGTAATTCCGGTAGGCGAAGGCCTGGAGCCCCTGGACGACTATTACCTGTGGTGCGACCATCGCGCCTTTGCCGAGGCCGAGGAGATTACGGCCAAGGCGCACCAGATGAAGCTCGAAGCCATCCAGTGGTGCGGCGGGGTCTATTCGCATGAGTGGGGATTCGCCAAGCTGCTGCACTGGCTCCGGCACAACCCGGAAAAACGCGACAAATTTGTGACGGCTCTCGAACACTGCGACATGGTGGCCGCCACGCTGGCCGGGGTGAAGAAGGTAAGCGATCTGAAGCGCTCGGTCTGCGCCATGGGGCACAAGTGGATGTGGAACCCCAAGTGGGACGGGCTGCCGCCGGAGGAGTTTCTGGTGGCCGTGGACCCGCTTTTCACCGGGGTGCGGGCCAAGATGGGCGGCGAGTACCTGACCAGCGACCATCTGGCCGGGCGACTTTCGGCCGAGTGGGCGGCGAAGCTGGGGCTCAAGGCAGGAATTCCGATTCCCGTGGGAGCGTTTGACGCGCACTGGGACGCGCTGGGCTCGAACATCCGCGAGGGCGACGCGGTCAACGTGGTGGGCACCTCCACCTGCATCATCGCCATGGCGCGCAAGGCGGAACTGATTCCGGGAGTCTGCGGCGTGGTTCCGGGCAGCGTGCATCCTGCGTACACCGGCATCGAGGCCGGGCTTTCGGCCACAGGAGACATTTTCGACGCGGTGGCCCGGCGGGCGGGAACCACGGTGGCCGCGCTCTCGGAAGGTCTGGAGAGCTACAAGGCCGGGCAGACCGGCCTCTTGCGGCTGAGCTGGGACAACGGCGACCGCACCGTTTTGGTGAATCCCGAATTGGGCGGCGTAACCCTGGGCTGGAACCTGATTCACACCGCGCAGGACGAGCTGTTCGCGGCCATCGAGGGAACGGCCTTCCACACCCGCATCATTCTGGAGCGGATGGCGGAGCACGGGGTAAAGGTGGACCGTGTGATCAATGCCGGGGGCATTCCGCAGAAGAACGAAGTGCTGAACCGGGTGTACGCCAACGTGCTGAACAAGCCGGTACTGGTTCCGGCGGGGATTCCCACCAGCCTGGGGTCGGGCATCATCGCGCTGGTGGCGGCCGGAGCCTACAAGACGATCGAAGAAGCCCAGGCGGCGGTTTGCCTGCCCCTGCGGACGGTCGAGCCGGAACCCGAGGCGGCGGCAGTCTACGAGCAGCTTTACCGGCTCTATCGCGATGTGTACTTTGCACTGGGCCTGAGGGATGCGAAGCCAGTGGCCCTGGGTCGGGTTCTGCCGGAGTTACGGCGGATTGCGGCCGAGGTGCAGAAGGCGAAGTAAGGCGGATGGCCCACCTCCCCACACAACAATCTGGATGCCCCAGGTGCCTCGCTTTTGGGTGCCTGGGAAGCACAGACTTTCCCTTCCAGCCGTTTGCAATCCGCGCACCTTCCCACCCATGAAGAGGCAGCCCACCTCCCAACCTGCCGGCCAGCACCGCAATCAGAGATAAATCGCGACCCCAAGATTTTTGCAGAAAATTAAGTTCATTCGGCGCACTCTATCCATAGGGGAGAATCCACCAAAGCCTCAAAAAAGCGCCTGATCCCACCCCCCTACCTGCAAAAACGGTTTTTCGGCTCGATAATTTCAAGTAAAGTACATATATTCAACTACATACAATTTAACATAGTTAACTAGTAAGTAACCACAAACTGCGAATTTTGCCCCTGTTTTGCCTGATAACTAGCCGATTTGCCTCAAAAAGGGCCGTTTTTATGCTGAAAATTGTCGAGTTTTTTCTATTCCATTTTTGGAATTTTGGAGAGAGACTCCTACTTCCCAATCACATCGATGGGCACAGTAATGGTTCGCGGCGGCATGCAGGCGTTGTTGTCGCAAGCCTGGTAGCGGAGCTTGGCTTCGACCAGGTGGTCGCCGGCCGCAGCCACCATGCGCGCCTGGATGGTGAACTCGCCCGTGTAGACGCTGAGCTTATCCTTCGGGTCCAGCGGCAGCGTGAACTCCGTTCCAGTCGGGTAGACCGCTCCGTCCAGCCGTACGCCGGAGCCCTCTGGAATCGACAGCGTGGTGGGGATCAGCTCTTCTTCCCTTGGCGCGTGGGAGTTGATGTGCATTCCCGCCGCGATGCGGAAGTGCAGCGCCACCGTCGCCGTCTTGCCCGCGGGAACCGTGACCTGCTCGGGAAAAAGAAATTCGACCGCCGCTGCCTTGGGAATGGAGCGCGCCTGCCCACTGCTCTGCCCGAAAGCCGCAACTGAAACCAATCCGAAGGCCAAAGCGCCAGCAATCCGGACACTACCGTTCAAACCAATCATCAATCTCAATCCTTTTCGCCAACTCGCTGCCTTGCTGACTAGCTGACCCGCTGACTTGCTACTTTCCCGTCCCCAGCGCCTTCCTGACATTGGCTTCGATCTCGTCCTTCGAAGTCAGGCCAAGCTGCGCCGCAACCACCGTTCCGTCGCGGTCGACAAAGTAGGATGTTGGCAACTCGTCCAGGCCGCCGTAGGGCTTGCTGATGGAGTCGGCGTCAATCAGCACCGGGTAAGGCATCTTCATCTTCTGGACGAAGCGCCCGATCTCACCCTTCTCCGCTCTCAGCTTCTCCGGGTCGCCGCGGTCCAGATCGTCGGCTGAGATGCCCAGAATCTCAAAGCCCTGCGCGGCATACTGGGTACGCAACTCGATCAGCCAGGGGGTCTCGATCTTGCACGGCCCGCACCAGGTGGCCCAGAAGTTGATCAGCACGGCCTTGCCCTTGTAGTCCGCCAGCGAAACCTTCTTGCCGCTCAAGTCTTCAAGAACAAAGGCCGGCGCAGCTTTGCCAACGAGTGGGGAAACGAATTTGGCCGAACCGGAGGCATCCACCACCAGTTCGCCGCGCGCCGCGGTGGCCAGCAGACGGTCGGCAACCTGGCGGCGATATTCCCAGTTGGCCCATCCGGCCCAGGCAAAGGCCGCCAGGATGAACAGCGTGACGAAAAGAACGAGCGTATTGCGCTTCACTGCGAATTGACCTCTCGGCTTCATTGTAAGGGTATCGCGGCCACCAGCCGATGCTCCCGCAGGTGCCCGTACTCCGCACTGCATTCAATCCCGCGCCTTCTTTTTGGCGCGGACCGGCCGAAGGCGGTTGGCCCCACCGCAGGTGGCGCACCGCAGGTGGTGGTACCATCAAAAGCCGATGGACAAGCCAGAAATTCAGTCAGTTCCCGGCACGCGGGAAGCAGCACGCACGGAACCCGCAGCACTCGTCCGCACCGAGGCCGCGGCCCTGGAAGCCCTTGCCGAGCGGCTCGAAGGCCCTATGGCTGCGGATTTCGAGCGCGCCGTCGAGATGATCCTTCGCTGCGGCGAAGAGCGCGGACGGGTGGTGGTTACCGGCATGGGAAAAAGCGGGATTATCGCGCAGAAAATCGCCGCCACGCTCAGTTCCACCGGTTCTCCTGCCCTGTTTCTGCACCCCGCCGAGGCGGTCCACGGCGACCTGGGCGTGCTGATGCCCGGCGACGTCGTGGTGGCTCTGTCGGCCTCCGGCGAAACCGAGGAGATTCTGCGCCTGCTGGCCACTCTGAAGCGCAAGGGCGACGGGCTGGTGAGCTTCTGCTGCCGGATGGACTCCACGCTGGCCCAGTCGAGCGATGTGGCTCTCGATTGCTGCGTGGAGCGCGAGGCCTGCGGGCTGAACCTGGCTCCCACCGCCTCCACGACGACCATGCTGGCCCTGGGCGACGCCCTGGCCATCGCGGTGAGCCTGCGCAAGGGCTTCCGCGCCGAAGATTTCGCCGAACTCCACCCCGGCGGCAAGCTGGGCAAGCGCCTCGCCAAGGTCCGCGACCTGATGCACGCGGGAGAGGAAGTGCCCGTGGTCGCGCCCACCACCTCCATGACCGACGTGATTTACGAGATGTCGTCGAAAAAGCTGGGCCTGACCACCGTGCAGCAGGGGGGCCGGCTATGCGGCGTCATCAGCGATGGCGACCTGCGCCGGCTGCTTGAACGCGAAGGCGGCGCGGCCCTCAGCCGCACAGCCGGCGAGGCCATGAACGCCCATCCGCGCACGATATCCGCAACGGAACTCGGGGCCAAGGCCCTGGCCATTCTCGAAGAGCGAAAAATCACCTCGCTGGTCGTCGTCGATGCCAACCAGACCGTCGAGGGCGTGCTGCACCTCCACGATCTCTGGGGCGTGGAATTGATTTAAAGGCAGGGATCAGGGATCAGAAAAACCGGTCTGGTTGAGTGTTTGTGGTCTCTCTGGTCTCAAAATCGAGACCTGGGGCATCCAGAAGTTCCCCTGATACAAGCCGGACAGGGGTGCGCTCGTCATCGCCGCTCAAGCGCCTCGGCCATCACGCCGCTATGTCAACCGCTCACCCGCGCTGCGGAGCCAGCAGCGCCACCATCTCAATATCGCGATCGAGAATCACCGACTGATCCGGCTTCGCTGGGTTGTACCGTATCTGTAGCAGCTTGTCTTTGATCTGTCGTATGAATTCGTCTGCTTCTTCTTCCTTGCGAAAGCGATGCACATGCGTCCCCGAGCGATACTCCTCCACATAGTAGGAGTAAGTCAGTTCTGCCCAGTGTTGCCTCGGACCTTCCGTATGCACCTTGCCATACAGAACCGTGGCCTCCGTTGACGGCCACCCGGCAAAAGCGCGGTTCTGGCGCCACTTTTGGTAGAGCCGCTTCAGGCCAAAGGCGGCAATCGTACCGGGGATAATTCCAAATTTAGCGAGCACCTTGAAGGCCGCAAAGATAATCAGCCGCCACGGGAGGTAGTGCAGATTCATGATTGCGAGTATCGCATATGAATTTGCTTCTTAAAATCACTCGGAAAGGAGCGGCGTCTGAGAACATTTAGAATAGAAGCTGTCGAAAAATTGTCTTGCGCCGGCGTACCGGCGGGAAAGCACGCAATCATCCCTATGCATCGCTGGTCCAAGCTCTTCGTCCCGACTCTTCGCGAGGCCCCGGCAGACGCCGAAGTGGCCAGCCACAAGTTCCTCATCCGCGCCGGCTACATCCGCCAGCTCGGCGCGGGCCTCTACAACTACCTTTTCCTCGGCCAGCGCTCGCTCAACAAGATCATCGGCATTGTGCGCCAGGAGATGGACCAGATCGGCCAGGAATTCTTCCTCCCGGCCCTGCTTCCCAAGGAGCCGTGGGAGCAGAGCGGCCGCTGGACCGTCATGGGCGACAACATGTTCCGCCTCAAGGACCGCAAGGGCGCCGATCTCTGCCTGGGCATGACCCACGAAGAGATCATGACCACCATCGCCAGCAACGAGTTGCGCAGCTACAAGCAGTTGCCGCAGATCTGGTACCAGATCCAGACCAAGTTCCGCGACGAGGCGCGGCCCAAGTCGGGCCTGTTGCGCGTGCGCCAGTTCACCATGAAGGACAGCTACTCCTTCGACATCGACACGGCCGGCCTGGACAAGAGCTTCGACCTGCACGACGCGGTCTACCGCAGAATTTTCTCCCGCTGCGGCCTCAAATTCGTCGCCGTGGAGGCGGATTCCGGCTCCATGGGCGGCTCGCAGTCGCAGGAATTCATGGTCTACACCGACGCCGGCGAGGACCTGATCGCCAGTTGCCCGGTCTGCGGCTACGCGGCCAACACGGAAAAAGCCGTTTCACGGCTTGATCCTTTGGTTGAGCTTGAGGCCACAGGAGACGGCACGCCGGAGCTGATTCACACGCCCGGCATGGGCGCCATCGCCGACATTTCGGCCTTCCTCAAGATGGCCGAGTCCTCGGACATCAAGTGCGTGGCCTATATGGCGCTGAAGCGTGGCGCAATCGAAAAGACGGGGACTAAGCCGGATACCTGGCACGGCGTGGCAGCCTTCCTGCGCGGCGACCACCAAGTCAATGAAACCAAGCTGATGGGCGCTACAGGCGCGGCGGAACTCCGTACCATGCAGGCCGAGGAGTTGGAGCAGTACCTTCACGCCCCGGCGGGCTTCCTCGGGCCGGTCGGTCTGAAGCCGGACGCGAAACCCCTGGAAGACGGCCTGACGGTCGTCGTGGACAAGGCTCTCGAAGGCCGCAAGAACATGGTCTGCGGCGCCAACAAGCTTGACTACCACCTGCGCAACATCCAACCGGGCCGCGACTTTTCGTGGACCCTTACGGCCGACATCCGCGGCGTGAACGAGGGCGAAGGCTGCCCGAAAGAGGGCTGCGAAGGCAAGCTGGTCGTGGGCAAGGCGGTCGAGATCGGCCACATCTTCAAGCTGGGCCGCAAGTACACCGAGAGTATGGGCGCGCGGGTGCTCGATCCCAATGGCAAGGAAGTCACGCCCATCATGGGCTGCTACGGTATTGGCATCGAGCGCATTCTCACCGCGGCCATCGAGCAGTCCAACGATCAAAACGGCTTCTGGCTCCCGGCCTCGATCGCTCCTTTCACCGTCGTGGTGTCGGTGACAGATATGCGCGACGCCTTGCTCGTGGAAACCGGCGAAAAACTGGCGGCAGATCTCGAATCCGCGGGTATCGACGTGCTTCTGGATGACCGCAAGGAACGCGCCGGCGTCAAATTCAAGGATGCGGACCTGATCGGCATTCCCTACCGCATCAACGTGGGCAGGAATGCTGCCGCCGGACAGGTGGAGCTGGTGACGCGAGCCACGGCAACCAGCGTGGATGTAGCGTTGAATGATGTGGTGGCGCTGGTAAAAGAGCGCGTTCAGGAAGATGCTCTGCTGACGGAAGTTGGAGTGTAAGGACAGCTTCCAGTTGTTCTTGTTCGAATGCGGAGCTTTCGTTTCCCAACCCGGCTCTCCTCGGTTGGAGAGAGCTGGCAGCTAGCGGCTAGAAGCTAGAAGCTGAATAGAAGGAGTTGCAATGGCGTTGAAGATCAGACTGGCCCGGCCCACAGGAGCTCACCCCTGGGCGACGCTGGTTCTGCGCGGGGCTCTGGTGGCGTTCGCTGCCATCGCCCTCGTGTTTTTTGTGGTTGGCGGCTATTTCTACATAAAATATCAGCGCATTGTGGACGAGCGGCTGAAGCAGCCGATCTTTGCCTCGACGGCCAAGATCTACGCTGCGCCGCGCGAGGTTCGTCCGGGACAAAAGCTCGGCATCCATCTCCTCGTCAACGAACTGCGCGAGGCGGGCTACTCCGCCGACGGCGCTTCCCAGGTCTCCGAGATGGGCACCTTCACGGAGGGCGCGCTCTCCATCACCGTGCGCCCCGGCCCGCAGTCCTTTCACGCCCAGGACAGCGCAGTCGTCCACATTGCCGATGGCGTCGTCCAGTCCATCACCGACGACCACGGGCAGCCGCTCGCCAGCTACGAGCTGGAGCCGCTGCTCATCACCGGCCTGAGCGAGGACGCCGCGCGCACCAAGCGCCGCCTGATCGCCTACAACGAGATTCCGCAGAATGTGGTGCAATCGGTTCTGGCCATCGAGGACCGCCGCTTCTTCGAACACGGTGGCGTCAATTTTGTCAGCATGGTCGGTTGGGCCTGGCACGATGTGATTGGCGACCGCAAGCATCGCGGCGGAGCCTCCACCCTGACCATGCAACTGGCCAAGCTGCTCTTCCTCTCCGACACCGGAACCATCAAGTACAAGCTGCTCCAGATCATGGTTTCCTTCCAGCTCGAACATCGCTTCAACAAGCAGCAGATCTTCGAGATGTACGCCAACCAGATCAACCTGGGACAGCGCGGCAGCTTCTCCATCGACGGCTTCGGCGAGGCCGCACAGTCCTACTTCGGCAAGGACGTGCGCCAGCTCGACCTGGCCGAGTGCGCCCTGCTGGCCGGCATGATTCAGCGGCCCAACTACTTCACGCCCTTCCGCCATCCCGACCGGGCCATCGAGCGTCGCAACCTGGTCCTGGACTCCATGGTCGAAACCGGCGCCATCACCAAAGATCAGGCCGAACGCGCCAAGGCCGAGTCCCTGCATCTCGCCACGGCGAGCGTGGATGCCAGCGAGGCGCCCTATTTTGTCGATCTGGTGCACGAGCAGCTCATGCAGAAACTGGGCGAGCGCGACATCAATCACGAGGGCCTGCGCATCTACACCTCGCTCGACCCCGACCTGCAACGCGTCGCCGCCGATGCCGTTGAAGTCGGCATGAAGAATGTGGACGACCTGGTCAACAAGTCGCATCCGCACCCCAAGCCCGGCGAAACCATCCTCTATCCGCAGGTGGCGCTCATCGCGCTCAATCCCCACACCGGCCAGGTGCTGGCGCTCATCGGCGGACGCAACTACGGCAACTCGCAATTGAATCACGCCGTCGCCAAGCGCCCCACCGGCTCCATCTTCAAGCCCTTCGTCTACGCCACCGCCTTCAACACCGCGGTCGCGGGAACGATTCTGCCCGGACAGGACAGGCCGTTCTCCTCCATCACCATGCTCAACGACGAGCAGACCACCTACGACGTGGGCGGCCAGGAGTATTCTCCGCGCAACTACAAGGACGAATACCACGGCCAGGTGACGGCCATGTACGCGCTGGCGCACTCGCTGAACAACGCCACCATCAGCTTGGCCTCCGAAGTCGGTTTCGACAATGTGGCCGCGCTGGCCCGCGAATCCGGCGTCAAAAACGCGCGCGGAACGCCGTCGGTGGCCCTCGGCTCCTATGACGCCACGCCCATCGACATGGCGGGCGCTTACACCGTCTTCGCCAACAACGGCATGCATCTGGATCCCTGGATGCTGGCCAGCGTGCGCACCTCCTCCGGCGATGTGGTCACCGACTTCACGCCCTCCTCCAAGCAAGTACTGGACCCGCGCGTGGCCTACCTGACCACGAATCTGATGGAAGGCGTGATGAACTTCGGTTATGGCTACGAAGCGCGCCGCCGCGGATTCATGGACCCGGCCGCTGGTAAAACCGGAACCAGCCACGATGCCTGGTTTGCCGGCTTTACCAGCAACCTGATCTGCATTGTCTGGGTGGGCAACGACGACTACACCGATGTGAAGCTCTCGGGAGCACTGGCCGCCGCTCCCATCTGGGCCGAATTCATGAAGCGCGCCGTGAAACTGCCGCAATACTCCGACACGCACAGCTTCTCGCCCCCGAACGGCATCGAAGTCGTGAAAATCGACAAGGTCAGCAACCTGCTCAGCGACGATACCTGCCCGGACGCCTACGACGCGGCCTTCCTGGCTGGCACCGCGCCCCTGGAAACCTGCGACCATCCTTCCGCCGACCATCGCAACCTCCTGCAAAAGATCTTCGGGGTCGGCAAATCTGCAAATTGAGCATCTTTCATGAAACCACTGCGATTGGGTGCCCCATCCTTTCCGCGTTTTGTGCGGAAAGGGTGGGAAACCACTTTTGAATTCGTTTCATGCCGGATCAATATTGAATCCTCTTGCATGGCCTGGATTGCGTAAAATGCAATCCAGGCCATGAGAGTTTTTGACTTTGTTTTCACACCTACCCATCGATCTCCGACCCATCCGGCATTGGCTGGCAGCGCGGACACCAGAAGGTAACCCGCGCGTCCGGCCCTTGCAGGCGCCTGCGGATCAGCTCGCCGCAGCGTCGGCAAGGCTCTCCCTTGCGGCCATAGACCCACAAGCTCTCGCCAGGATCCGATTCATGCGTGGTGCGCCGCTTCCGGCCGCCATACGTCACAATGCTGTCGCCGGAATCTTCCAGCACATTGGCGGTAAGCAACCGTCGCGCCGCCGCAATCAACCCGTCAGCCTGTTCCGCCGTGAGCGCGGCGACCGTGCAAAATGGATTCATCCCAGTGACAAAACAAACTTCTGACTTGAAGACGTTGCCCACGCCGGCCATGACCTCCTGATGGAGCAGCACATCGCCGATCTCTTCGTCCCCATGCGCAAGCAGGCGGCGCGCGGCGGCATCGGCATCGAATGCCTCGCTCAGTACGTCCATTTCGGATCGAGGGATTTTGCGGTTGCGCGCCAACGAAAGCGCCGTGTGCATCTCGGCCACCGGAACGCGAAAACCGACCGCGATGTACTCACTGTTTTCGATCACAATGCGCATGTTCGCACGCGGCTGCTGCCAGCGCTCGCCCGGACGATAGATGTGCCAACTCCCGCTCATCAGCATGTGCGTCGCCAGCGTGCCGCCTCCGGAAAAATGAATCAGCAGCCATTTGCCGCGCGACTCCACGCGTTCGACGAGTTGCCCAATGAGCGGCGTGTCGTCGTCAAACCGCGTCAGCAGCGGATAGGTCGAGCGGAAGCCCGTGATGGACCTGCCAACCAGTGCGCGGCCCAGGGCGCGCGCGGTGCGGAAGATGGTGTCGCCCTCAGGCATGGTCTATTGCAACTCCTCCGCCGCGGGCTCGCCGTGCGCCAGGGCCAGCGGAATGCGGCGCAGGTGCATGCCCAGCGGGCCGGGATGAAACCCCGCGTCCATCAGGAAGCGGGCCATCGGGTGCGCCGCGACCGCCTGGCCGTTGATGGTGGTGATGAGCACGCCCTCGTGGCTTGAGCGGTGCATTCGCTGCTGTCCGCGCGCACAGAGAAAATGCGCCAGCCCCGCGGCCGTCTGCGAACGCTCCGGCTCTTCGGCGGGCAGAAAAACCAGCAGGTTGGGATTGCCGCGCCGCAGCCACGCCACCAATTGCCCGTTGCGCAGAATCACCTCGGCATAAGCCGCGCGCGTCAGCAGCCGCGGAGCCGACTCCGCGTCTTCCTCCGCAACCGGAAGATCGGGCCAGCGCAGCACCGAACCATACGGATTGGCCGGATCGGTGGCCGCCAATTGCACAAACTCCGGACGCTCCTGCGGCGGTTCGGTGCGCAACTGGCGCAGCAAATCCACGGCAGCGGGAAGCGCAAACTGCGTGGCGCCGAGTCCGGCCACAAAGTAGCCGCGCCGGATGCGCCCGCTCTCTTCCAGAGCCTTCAACACGTCGTAGACCGCGCTGAATCCGCCCGGCACGTTTTCCGCCGCCACCGATTCCCGTAGCAAGACGCCGTAGCGGTTGAGCAGTTGCAGCGCCAGTGCGTGGCTGGCTTCGGTTGCCGTCGGAGTCGCATCGCTTCCCTTCCCCGCACGCACCGGCAGCAGCGACCAGCGTCCCTGCGCGGTCGGCGGCGTAGTTCTTCGCGAACGGAAAACCTGTCCAGTCTGCAAACGCCTTGGCGTGCGCGCGTTCTCCGGCCGCGCAGTGTAGGCGCGCAGGGCGTGGAGCGAGTCGTTGGTCACAAGGCCGCGCCAGACCAGGCTCCACAGCGCGTCAATGGTCTCGCCCGGATAGCCGCCGCCCACCGCCTGATGCAGCGGATCGAAGAAGCTTGCGCCTGCGGATTCGAGAACGGCACGAAGTGCCTCTTCGCGCTCGCTGAGCGGCTCCGCATTCGGCCGTTGCTGCAAAAGCAAAGGCAGCTTGTCGGCCAGGAAGAGAGCGATGCGTCCGTCCCGCTCGCCGATGGGTTCAACGCCCGCCCAGGCTACTTCCCCGGCGGCGATCAGCGTGTCCAGGCCGGCTGGCGCGTACTCCGCAATGCGCGCGGGAAGGATGGCGCTCTCCACCAGCGACGCGGGCAACGGCGCGCCCTGCAGGCTCTCGATGGCGTCCAGCAGCGCGTCCAGAGTTGCGCCCCGCCGCGGCGTAAGCAGCCCCTGCCAGTGAGTGAGAAAGCGCGCCAGCGTCTGCTGCTCCACCGGCTCGACCTCGCGGCGCAGCTTGGCCAGCGACTTGCGGCGAATCTGGCGCAGAATCTCCGCATCGCACCACTCGCGATGCAGCCCGCCTGGCCGGAAACCGCCCTCCAGCACGCGCCCCTCGTGAGCGAGTTGCCGCAATGCTTCCTCCACAACCGTCGTGTCCAGCGCGAATCGTTCTGCCGGCTCGCGCAGCGTGAAGGGCCCGTGAGTGCGCGCGTAGCGGCGAACCAGTTCCAGGACCGGATGTGCCACCGGCTCCATCAGCGCCGCGGGCAGCCCCGGAGGCAGCGGAATCCCCAACCCATCACGGTAGCGCGCCGCATCTTCGGCGGCAATCAGGCGGCGTTCGCCGGCAATGCGCAGGTCCAGCAAGCGCCGCGAGCGAACCAGCCGGTCCACATGCACCATCAAATCCTGCGAAACCACCCGCCGGGCAAGCTCTTCGCGTGACAAATCGCCCAGCCTCAAACACAGATCGTGCATGGCGTCGGCCGAACGGGCTCGGTAGGACTCGACCAGGCACTGCGCCGTCTCTTCCACCTCGGCAATGGCGTTGGCGTCGAGCAGTTCGCGCAGGTCGGCTTCGCCCATGATCTCGCGCAACTGGTCTTGATCAATCGTGAGTGCCTGGGCACGGCGCTCGGCCAGCGGCGCATCGCCATCGTAGAGGAAGTTGGCCACGTAACTGAACAAGAGCGACGCGGCAAACGGCGAAGGCTTGCGCGTCTCCACCACGTGCACGCGGAGCTTGCGCTCTTCGATCTCCTTCAGGATTTCTACCAGTGCGGGCATGTCAAAGACATCGCGCAGGCACTCGCGATACGCCTCCAGCAGCAGCGGAAACGCCGGATAGCGTGAGGCCACGCTCAGCAAATCGTACGAACGCTTGCGCAACTGCCACAGCGGCGAACGGGCATCGGCGCGGCGGCGCGGCAACAGGAGCGCCCGTCCGGCAGCCTCGCGGAAGCGCCCGGCAAACAGCGCGGTCGAGCCCAACTGCCGCAGCACCAGCTGCATAACCTCTGCCGATTCCACCAGGAACCAGTCCGGATCGGGCGGCTCGTCGGTGTCGGGAAAGCGCAGCACAAAACCGTCGTCGCCCCACAGCGTTTCCACCTCCGGTCCGCCCGCGGCGCGGATGCGTGCACTGACGGCCATGGCCCAGGGAATGTGAATGCGGCTGCCGAAGGGCGTCAGCACGCAAACCCGCCAGTCGCCCAACTCATCCCGGCAACGCTCGATCACCACGGTCCGGTCGTCGGGAACCTGTACGGTGGCTGCCTCCTGGTCGGCAAGAAACTCCATCAAGTTCTCCGCCGCGCCGGGGTCCAGGTCGTGCTCGGTAACCAGGCGAGTCAGGGCGGCCGGCTTGGGCAGGGCGCGAAGCTCCCGCACCAGCGCTCCGATGCGGCGGCCGAACTCCAATGGCCGACCCGGACCATCCCCTTTCCAGAAAGGCATCTTGCCCGGCTCACCAGGCGCAGGCGTCACCAAGACACGGTCGTGGGTGATCTCGTCGATGCGCCATGTGGAGGCGCCCAGGATGAAGGTTTCCCCGGGATGCGACTCGAAGACCATCTCCTCGTCCAGTTCGCCGACGCGCACCGACTTGCCCTCCGAATGGGCCAGGAAGACGCCGTAGAGGCCGCGGTCGGGGATGGTTCCGGCGTTGAGAATGGCCAGCCGGGCCGCGCCGTCGCGGGCTGTAACCACATTGCGAATCCGGTCCCAGGTCAGGCGCGGACGAAGTTCGGCAAACTCGTCCGAGGGGTAACGCCCGCTGAGCAGATCCAGAACCCCTTCAAACGTCGAACGGGTCAGCCCGCCAAACGGAGCGGCGCGGCGGACCAGATCGAAGAGCGCATCGACGCTCACTTCGGGCTTCGGTTCGGCGCCCAATTCGACTCCCGGAAGAATGACCCTGGGCTTTTTCGGGCGAACAGGTTTGGCCGCCGAGGGTGGGTGAGCAATGATCGCCACCAACTGCTGGGCCAGCACGTCCAGCGGATTGCGCGGGAAGCGGGTGGACTCGATGTGTCCCTCGTGCATGGCCCGGGTGACGGCGGCGCAGGCCACCAGGTCGGCGCGGTACTTGGGAAAGAGAATCCCCTCGCTGACCGCATCAACATGGTGCCCGGCGCGGCCGATGCGCTGCATGCCGCTGGCCACCGAAGGCGGAGCCTCGATCTGGATCACCAGGTCGACGGCGCCCATGTCGATGCCCAGCTCCAGCGTGGAGGTGGCACAGAGGGCGCGGATCTGCCCGGCCTTCAACTGCTCCTCGATGATGGAGCGCTGCGCCGCCGCCAGGGAGCCGTGATGGGCGCGGGCAATCGCCTCGCCGGCCAGTTCGTTCAGCGCTCCGGCCAACCGCTCTGCTACCTGCCGGCTGTTGACGAAGAGAATGGTGGAGTTGCGTTCCCGGATCAGTTCGAGCAGGCGCGGGTGGATGGCGTTCCAGATGGAGACGCGGCGCGGCGCCTGCGAGGCGGGTCCGCTGGGCAGTTCTTCCTGCGCCGTGAGCCGTGCCATATCTTCAACCGGAACTTCAATTCTCAGCTTCAACTGCTTCAGAGCGCTGGCGTTGACGATGGTGACCGGACGGTAGCGCAGCTCGCCTGCGGGCGAGCCAGGGAACTCGGAACAGGAATCGGGAATCGTGGAGGAGGACGAACTTGCGGAGCCGTCGAGGGTCAATCCCCCTTCGTTGGATTCGATTCGGACCCCCGAAGCGCTGGCGAGGGACGGCTCACTCTGGAGTGCTGCAAAAAGGTCTCCAGTCCCTGCCGCCTGAACAGGGACTTCTGATCCCTGATCCCTGTTCCCTGATCCCTGTATTTCCACCCCGCCCAGAAAGCGTGCGACTTCCTCCAGCGGGCGCTGGGTGGCGGAGAGGCCAATGCGCTGGAGCCGGCGCTGGGTCAGAGCCTCCAGCCGCTCCAGCGAAAGCGCTAGGTGCGCGCCGCGCTTGGTCGGAACCAGCGCGTGAATCTCGTCGATGATCACCGTGTCCACGGTGCGCAGGGCTTCGGATGCCTGCGAGGTCAACAGCAGGTAGAGGGATTCCGGCGTAGTGATCAAAATCTCCGCCGGGTGCCTCAGGAAACGCGCCCGCTCCCGCTGCGGCGTGTCGCCGGTGCGGACGGCGATGGACGGCTCATGGAAAGGGATGCCCCGGCGTCGGGCCATATTGGCGATGCCCGCCAAGGGCGAACGCAGGTTGCGCTCCACGTCCACTGCCAGCGCCTTCAGCGGCGAGACGTAGACGATGCGGCAGCCTTCTTGTTCCCCCTCCGGCCTCGGATGCAGCATCAGCCGGTCGAGGCACCAGAGGAAGGCGGCGAGCGTCTTGCCGGTTCCAGTGGGAGCCAGAATCAGAGCGCTCTCGCCGCGCGCAATCGCCGGCCAACCCATCCGCTGCGGCGCGGTGGGGGCGTCGAAGACCGCCTGGAACCACTCCGCCGTGACGGGGTGAAAGCAGGCGAACGGGTCGAGAGTTTCGTCCGGTTTGGCCTGGCGGGATGACATGCTGCTCTTGAGAATAGCGCGGGAATCGATGGGTTTGGGCGTCCGGTTGGGATTGGTCGGGGTTTGCGGCTTTCAGTCCTCTCCACAAAGAGAGTGCGGAATACCAAAAGTCGCGCCGGCAATCCCCGCCGTAGCGAGGAGCCTGCCTCCGCGCTGCTACCATGAGGGGGTTTGGAGATGCCATGCGCGATCATCTGGCTACACTCCTTGAGGATTTTCGGCGGTTTGACCGCCAGATTGCCGTGGTTCGCACTCAGGGCAACCGGCGGCGGGCAAGCACGTACGGGGAAATTGCACGGCTGGCGGGGCGGTTTGCGGCGCTGCTGGCCAGTCACGGCATTGGGCCGGGCGACCGCGTGCTCCTCTGGGCCGAAAACAGCGCGGAGTGGATTGCCGCTTTCTACGGAATCATGCTGCGCGGCGCCCTGGCGGTGCCGCTGGACGCCTATGGGACGTTGGAGTTTGCCGCGCGCGTGGCGGCGGACGTGCGCCCCAAACTGGCGGTGGGAGACGAACTGCTGGTGAAGCAATTGGCTGAGGACTGGCCGGCGCTGGCCTTCGAGGATTGGCTCGGCCTGCTGCCTGCCGAAGAGTCCGGACCCATTCAGGGGCTGTCGCGCGAGACGCCACTTGAAATTCTCTTCACCTCTGGAACCACGGGCGAGCCCAAGGGGGTGGTGCTGACCCACGGCAACGTCTTGGCCAGCGTGGGGCCGATCGAGCAGGGAGCGCAGCCCTACATGCGCTACGAGCGGCTCATCCATCCGCTGCGCATTCTGCACACGCTGCCTTTGAGCCATGTTTTCGGGCAGACGATGGGGCTGTGGGTTCCGCCCATCTTTGCCGCGCAGATTCACTTCGAGAGCCGTCTGGTGGCGCCACGTCTGATCGAGACCATCCGGCGGGAACGCATCTCGGTGCTGGCAGCGGTGCCGCGCGTCTTCGCGCTTCTGAAAACCTATTTGGAAACCAGCCGGCCGGGGCTGGCGGAGCAGTTGGATGCCTCCGAAGGCATTCGGGCGTGGACGCGCTGGTGGCGCTTCCGCGCCGTACACCGGGCCTTCGGGCTGAAGTTCTGGGCGCTGGTCTCGGGCGGAGGGGCGCTGACCGGGCCTTTGGAACAGTTCTGGAACCGGCTGGGGTTTGTGGTGATCCAGGGTTATGGCATGACGGAAACCTCCGCGCTGATCACGCTAAACCACCCCTTTCACGTGGCCCGAGGCAGCATCGGAAAGCCCCTGGCGGGGCGCGAAGTAAAGCTGGGCGAGGATGGCGAGGTCCTGGTGCGGGGAGCGACCATCTCCGGCGCAACCTGGGCCGGCGGAGAGCTGCGGCCCCGCGCAGAGGAGTGGCTGGCCACCGGCGACCTGGCCGAGGCGCAACCCGGCGGAGGACTGCGCTTTGTGGGCCGCAAGAGCGAAGTGATTGTGACCGCGGCGGGGGTGAATCTGCATCCCGAGGACCTGGAAGCGGCCATCGAGCAGGAACCGGCCGTGACGGCCTGCGCTGTGGTGGCGATGGAAACCCCGTCCGGACCGGAGCCCTGCGCGGTGCTGGCGATACACGGCACGGAAGACCACGCCGCGGCGGCGATCGAGCGGGCCAACCAGAGGCTGGCCGAGTTCCAAAGGGTGCGGCGGTGGATGCTGTGGCCTGAGCCGGATTTGCCGCGCACTTCGACAGGCAAGGTGCGGCGCAGGGCGGTTGCGGAATGGCTGAAGAAAATCCAGGCAGCCAGTGCCAGCGGAGCGGCTGGCCGCGGAGACTCCTTTGGAGCCTCGGCCGACTGGCTGCTGAAGCTGATAGCCGAGATCTCCGGCGAGACCCCGCATGGCGTGGGAGACGAGCTGCGCCTCAGCGAGGATTTGCAGTTGGACAGCCTGGGGCGTGTGCAGTTGGCGGCGGCGCTGGAGGAGCGGCTGGGAATGGCGCCGGAGAGTGGCCTGCTGGAAGAGGTGAGGACGCTTGGGGAACTCCGCGCTCTGGTGACAGGGGAAGAAGCTGCGGACAAGTGGCTGAGCTCTCCCACCCTTTCCGCAGAAAAAAGCGGAAAGCATGGGGCATGGAGCTTTTCTCCCCCCCCAGGTGAGAACCGCAACGATGACGTGGTTCACGCCTCACCCGTCGAATTGCCGGAACAAGCGACCGAGGAAAGCCGGGAGCGCAACATCTATCCCCATTGGCCGTGGTGGAAGCTGTTTTGCTGGGTGCGGATCGCCTTCATCGAGGCCGTGATGCGGCCGCTGGTCGGTCTGCTGGCGGCGCCGAAGGTGGTCATGCCGGAGATTCCGGCCGGCGCGGAACCGATGCTCATTGTGGCCAACCACGTGACGGCCTACGACGGGCCGCTGATCCAGTACGCACTGCCGGGACCGGTGCGGCGGAGGATGGCGGCGGCCATGTCCGGCGAAATGCTGGAGGATTACCGGCACTTCCGCAATCCGGAACGGAAGGCCGGAGAAAAGGGCTTCCTGCTCCTGGGACCGGCGGCGTGGCTGCTGTTGACCGCTCTGTTCAACGTCTTTCCGCTACCCCGGCGCAGGGATTTCCAGCGCAGCTTTGCCCACGCCGGCGAGGCGCTGGACCGGGGCTTCCACGTGCTGGTCTTTCCCGAAGGAACGCGCTCGGCCGCGGGCGAGCTGGCACGCTTCCGTGGGGGCATCGGGCTGCTGGTCAAGCAGTCGGGGACCGCGGTGCTGCCGGTGGCGTTGCGCGGCCTGGGCCAGTTGAAAGCCGGACGACGCAGATGGTTCCGCTCCGGAAGCATTGAAGTGCGCGTGGGCCAACCGATCCGCTTCGCTCCCGAAGAATCGGAGGCGGCCATTACGGCACGGCTGCACGCGGAGGTGGAGAAGCTGCTGACAGGTAGTAGGAAGTAGGGAACAACTGACGGCGAACGATGGATGATTCAGCGCACCATCCCGGCTATTCCCTACTCCCTATTCCCTGTTTTCCCTCATTTCGGCCGGAAGTAGCATGTGCCGCCAGCAAGGACCGGGGTCCAGAGGGAGGGATCGGCGGGCTGCTCGCTGGAACCGAGGATGAGGATGCCGTCCGGCGACAGCAGGCGATGCATGACGCCCAGCAGTGTCTTGCGCGTCTCCTGCGAGAAATAGAGCATGACGTTGCGCAGGAAGATGAGGTCAAATCTCAAGTCGGCGCGGTGGAAGGGCGGCGGAGTGGCGCAGAGGTTGGCCTGGCGGAAGTGACACATGGAGCGAATCTCCGGCCGCGCCACCCAGTCCTCGCCTACATGGTCGAAGTAGCGGACCGCCATGCGGGCGGGCAGTCCGCGGCTCATTTCGATGCGGTGGTAGACGCCTTTCCGGGCCCGTTCGACCACCTCGGCGGAGATGTCGGTGCCCTCGATGCGAATCTCCCAGCCGGCCAGCATGGGGAAGGACTCGCGCAGGAGAATGGCCAGGCTGTACGCCTCCTGGCCGGTGGAGCAGGCAGCGCTCCAGAAGCGCAGGCAGCGGGTCGCCCGGCGGGCTTCGATGAGCCGGGGCAGCAGTTCGGTGCGCAACAGTTCGAAGGGGCGTCCATCGCGAAAGAAGCTGGTTTCGTTGATGGTCATGGCCTCGGAGATGGCCCGCTCGATGGCTGGGTTTCTGCCCTGTTTCAGGCACTCGACCAGTTCATTCACGCCGTTCATGCCCTGGTCGCGCACCAGCTTGATGAGGCGGCTCTCGAAGAGGTAGTCGCGGGAGGGGTCAAGCAGGTTCTGGGAGAGCCCCAGAACGAGTTGGCGCAGAAAGCCGTAGTCGGCGCTGGCGTCTGATTCCATGGCTAGACCACCGCTTCTCTGGGTGCGCTGGCTTCCAGACCGGTGCGGGCTGCGAGACGAAGAATTTCAGGAACCAGGTCGTTGAGCGGGAGAATGCGGTCGGCCAGGCCGGCGCGCACCACCGCTCCCGGCATGCCCCAGACCGCGCTGGTGGCCTGGTCCTGAGCCAGAACGCTGCCGCCATACGCGCGGACCACGCGGCATCCGGCCAACCCATCGGAACCCATGCCGGTGAGGATCACGGCCAGCACCCTGGGGCCATAGGCCATGGCCGCTGAGCGGAAAAGAACGTCCGCCGAGGGGCGGCAGTGGTTTTCCGGCGCTGCCTGGTTGAGGCGCAGGATGGCCGGAGAACCCGCGCGCGCTGTGGCCAGCACCTCCATGTGCCAGTTGCCGCGCGCGATGTACACCGTGCCGGGCCGCACCGCTTCGCCCTCCACCGCTTCGCGCACCGGGAGCTGGCAGCGCCCGTTGAGACGCTCGGCAAAGAGCCCGGTAAACATCTCCGGCATGTGCTGCACAATGAGAACCGGGAGAGGAAAATCGGCCGGCAGCCTGGGAAGAAGCAGGTCGAGCGCCGCGGGCCCACCCGTGGAGACGCCGATGGTCACGACCTCCACAGCGGCGAAGAACGGCGGACCCTTGCGCGGAAGCGCCAGGGGAAGCATCGGCGGAGCACGCCGGGCGTCGGGAATCTGGCTTTGTCCGGGGCTCCGAGCGGGGGTCTGCTGCCACGCCAGTGGCCGGCTGGTGAGCGCGTGAATCTTGGGAATCAGATCCTGCGCCAACGCCTGAATAGCGCTCTCGCGGCCCGCCTGATGGGTGGGCTTGGCCACATAATCCGAAGCGCCTCCCGCCAGCGCCTCCAGGGTCACCCTGGCCCCGCGCTGGGTGAGCGCACTGCACATGATCACCGGCATCCGGTGGCCGCGTGCGCGCAGTTTCTTCAGCGTCACCAGTCCGTCCATTACCGGCATTTCAACATCCAGCAAAACCAGGTCGGGGCGGAGGTTTTCCACCGCGTTCAACGCCGATTCGCCATTGGCCGCGGAGCCGGCCACCTCTAGGCCAGCTCCGGTGCAGACCACAGAGCGCAGCAGGCAGCGCATAACAGCGGAGTCATCGACGATGAGAATGCGGGTGGGCCGCGCAGCATCCATCTCTCAAGCCTCCACTCGGCCGTGCAGAGAACCCCTGACGCAGCGTGAGCCGTATCCAATGAGCGTTCGCATGATTTCCTCCGGGGAGCGGGTCCCCTGCTATGCGGCCAGCGCCGCGCCCAGGCGCATGGGGTCCATGCGTTCCGGGTCCAACATCACCAGCAGACTGCCCTTGAGTTTGTAGGCGCCTGCAAACAAGTTCTTTTTGCGCTCGTCCAGAATGGAAGGATTGGCCTCGTGCTCGGCCGAGGAGACGGTCAGCACTTCGCCAACCGAATCCACCAGCAGTCCGAAGCAACCGCCCGAGCTTTCCAGAACCAGGATGTCCTGAGGACCGTCCCGGGGCGGCAATCCAAGCAACTGGCGCAGGCTGACCGTGGTCAGCACATCGCCGCGGTAGTGGACCAGCCCGCCGACAAAGGCCGGAGCCAGCGGAACGGGTTGGGGCCGCGCCGAGCCAACGATTTCGAGAATGTGGGCGATGGGCACGCCGTACAAGGCCTGCCCCACGCGCACCGAACACATCTCCACCAGCGCCGCCTCTTGGGGAACGGCAACTCCGCTTGCGCTCATTCGACTGCCTCCGCCATCTGGCTCCACTCGGCGGGAGCCTCGTCTTCGCCCGGCAGCGCGGGCACGCCGCCCAGGTCCACCACGCTGGTTACGCGCTGTTTCAGAAGGGTGACGCCGCCGGTGCGCCGGGCCGTGCCCGATTCAAAGAGATCGCCACCCGAGGCCACATCCAGGACATGCGAAACCGCGATGCCTACATGGCGATTGCCCTCGCGGCAGACCACCACGACAATCTGCTTCTGCGGATCGCCCTCGGCCGCGGCCAGAACGCCCCCGGAATCCTCAATCGGCAGCAGTTGCCCCTCAAAGTTGAGCACCGGGCGATAGCCGATGTACTCGATGCGGGAGAGCGGAATCTGCTCGATGCGCAGCACCTCGGCCAACGGCACCGCGGCGCGGCTTCCGGCAGCTTCCACCAGCAGGTATTCGAGACTCTTCCGGGCCTCTTCGCCGGCTTCCTCTTCGGCCGTCCGCCCGGTCTCTTCTTCCGCGCTCATTGAGACTCCGGCGCGCAGGGCGATGGCTCCGGGGTCCAGAATCAGCGCCAGATCGGCGTTCCCCAGCACGGTTGCGCCGGAGTAAAGGCCGATCTCCTTCAGCACCCCGGACAGAGGCTTGACCACAATCTCCTCCGGGTCGGCAAGGCCATCGACCACCAGGCCGAAGCGGCGCCCATCGGCGTCCAGAACGGCAATGAAGTTGTCTCGCTCGGCAGCCATGCGTTGCTCCGCGGAGGGCTGCAGCAGGCGATCCAGAAAGACCAGCGGCAGCAGCTTGCCGCGCAGCCGGTAGAGGGGCGCGTTCTCCATCCATTCGATGGCCGTCGCAGCGTGGCCCGGAGGAATATGGACCAGTTCCGAGAGCGCGCCCTGGGGCAGCGCGAAGCTTTGGCCGACACTGCGCACAATCAGCGCTGGAATAATGGCCAGGGTGAGCGGAATGCGCAGCCGCAGCGTGGTCCCCTTGCCCACTTTCGAGTCGATTTCAACCTTGCCGCCGATCCTCTCCACGTTGGTTCGCACCACGTCCATGCCCACCCCGCGGCCGCTGACGTTGGTGATGGCCGCCGCCGTCGAAAAGCCAGGCACGAAGATCAGTTGCAGCAGCTCGCGCTCGGACTGGTGCTCGGCCCGCTCGCGGGTGATGAAGCCGCGTTCGATCGCCTTCTGGCGGATCTTTTCGACGGCTATGCCGGCGCCGTCGTCGGAGATTTCGACCAGGACGTGGCTCCCCTCCTGATAGGCCCGCAATTTGAGAATTCCCTCGGGGTCCTTGCCCGCCGCCAGGCGCACCTCGGGAGTCTCGATGCCGTGATCGAGCGCGTTCCTCACCGCATGGGTCAGCGGATCCTTGATGGCTTCCAACAGGCTCTTGTCCAGCTCCGTATCCTGCCCCTCCATCTGCAGCCGGACACGGCGGCCCAGCGCCTGGGTCAGGTCGCGGACCATGCGCGGCATCTTGGAGAAGACATTTGAAACCGGCTGCATGCGGGCCTTCATCACCGCCTCGCGCAGGTCGGCAGTCACCATGTCCAGGCGGCGGGAGAGCATGGTCAGATTGGGGTCGGCGGCCGTGGCCTGCAACACCTGGTTGCGGGTCAGCACCAGTTCGCCCACCAGGTTCATCATGCGGTTCAGCAGGGTCACGTCCACCCGCAGCGTGCTTTCCGTGGCCGTTCCCTGGGGACGTGAACGAACCGGTTCGGCTTCGGCAGCAGCTTTGGCGGCAGGCTGCGGGGCCTGCACCGGTTTGGCCGTATCAACCGGCTCCGGCGACGGCGCAGCAGAGGACGTGGAGGCGGGTTCGGCGACAGGGCCGGCGGCCTCCAGGGCGTCTTGGACCCGTTGCGGCGCGCCAATCGTGGCCGGAACCTGCAATTCCTCCATGCGGGCGATGAGCGCACCGTCTCCGCCCTCTCCTTCGTTGCTGTCCGTCTCAATCGTCTTGAGGATGGAGCGCAGCCCGTCCAGCAGTTCGAGCAGCCCGGTCACGATGGGGCCGGTGGCTTGGAGTTTGCCCTCGCGCAGCAGACCCAGCAGGTTTTCTCCGGCGTGGGCCAGTTTTTCCAGCCGTTTGAAGCCCAGAAACCCGGTCGTCCCCTTGATGGTGTGCACCGAACGGAAGATCTCCGCCAGCAAGCCCGTATCCTGCGGCCGCTCCTCCAGATCGGTCAGGCAGCGCTCCATACGATCCAGCCCTTCCTGGCTCTCGATCAGGAATTCCCTCGTCAATTCATCCATTTCGCCCACTTATCCACCCGGCCGGAGCGGAAGCTCCGGCGCAGCGCGCACTCAAGATGTTTATCGGAGCGAAGGGGCGGGACTTGAGGAACGAGGAAACAGAGATCAGGGATCAGGGGGGGGAGCGAGCCGCGTGCTTGCCGTTGAAGGTGTACAGCCAGCGCAGTAATGCTTTAGCCTCAAGCTGCGAACCAAGGGAGAGTCAGATGAACGCTGAAACCGCACCGGCCTCGCCGCTTGCCAGTCTTCTCGACCACGCGCGGCAGGCAGCGCTCCATTCCTACTCGCCCTACTCGGGCTTCCGGGTGGGCGCGGCGCTCAGGCTGACCAATGGCGAGACCGTGACCGGAACCAACGTGGAGAACGTGAGCTACGGGCTGACCATCTGCGCGGAGCGGGCGGCGCTGGTGCGGGCGGTCACCCAGTTCGGCCCGGAAATCCGCATCGAGGCAGTGGCAATTGCCAATCTGAACGGCTCGGCAAGCCCGCCCTGTGGCGCCTGCCGCCAGGTGCTGGCCGAGTTCATTCAACCGGAAGCGCCGGTGCTCTTCCCCGCCGCGGACGGAGTGCGCACCATGGCTTTCTCTGCCCTTCTGCCGCTGGCTTTCGAAATGAAATTGAAGTAAGAGACCGCCGGAATCCGCTCGGCCGACGTTCGAAACAAGCTAAATCAGCTCGATTGAAACACGACGGCCAACCATTGCTGCGGCGCGCTGGAGACTGGACAGCGTGATGTCGTTTTTCGGGTCGAGCAGGCGATCGACCTGCGTACGGCTGGTCTTGAGCAGTGTGGCCATTTTGTTCTTGGAGATTTTTCGCTCCTTCATCGCTTCGGCAAGCTGCCACGCCACGACCTCCTTGACCGCCTGCGCCTGCGCCTCTTCGAAGATTCCTTCTTCTTTGAGAAAATCGTCGATGCTGGAACCCAAATGTTTTTTGCTCATCGCTCCAACTCCCTGCGGCGTTTTCGCGCCAGTTCCAAATCGGCTTCCGGCGCCGTCCGGGTCTTCTTGATGAACCCATGCAGCGCGACGAGATGTCCGTGGTAAAGGCAGATCAGAACGCGCGCGGTTCGCTTCGTCGTCAGATCCGTCCGTATCTCCCACAATCCATCGCCCAAGGGGCGACAGAGCGGCATTCCTACGGGCCACCGCCATTGCGCACGCAGCAGGTCCTTTCCAACGGCCTGACGCTCATCTTCCGGCAACTCCTTGAGCCACCCGCGCACCGGCTCGGCTCCGGAATCCGTGCGATAAAAAACCAGCGGAATTTTGTGCGGCTGCGGGTCTTCTGCCATCCTGCACCTTATCTAGCATAACTGTACCTTAAAAGGTACAGTTATGCAACAAGCAAGTTTCTCCTGACGCCTTTGCGATAATCTCAAGAGTCAACTTCTGGAGGCTCAGCTCGCCATGCCCGCACTTTCTCCCGCCCCACTGCACATGATCGACCTGATCCGCAAGAAGCGGGATGGGAGCGCTCTGGACGCGCGCGAGATCGGCTTCCTGGTGGCTGGCGCCGCCACGGGGTCCATTCCACCGGAACAGCTTGCGGCTTGGCTCATGGCGGCGTGGCTGCGCGGGCTCTCGGTCGAGGAGACGCGCGCGCTCACCGTGGCCATGCGCGACTCGGGGGAGAAGTTTTCGCCCGCGCGGCTGGGGAAAGTGGCCGTGGACAAGCACTCGACCGGCGGCGTGGGAGACAAGACCAGCTTCCTGGTGGCTCCGCTGGCCGCGGCCTGCGGCCTGGTGGTGCCCATGATCAGCGGCCGCGCCCTCGGCCACACCGGCGGCACGCTGGACAAGCTGGAGGCTATTCCGGGCTTCCGTACGGCGTTGACCCTGACGGAGTTTGAGGCTGTGCTGGGCAAGTGCGGCGCATCGATCGTGAGCCAGACGCCGGCGCTGGTTCCCGCCGACCGCGCGCTCTATGCCCTGCGCGACCGCACCGGGACGGTGGAGAGCCCTGGGCTGATCTGCGCGTCGATCCTGAGCAAGAAGCTGGCCGCGGGCCTGGACGCGCTAGTTCTGGACGTGAAGACGGGCTCGGGAGCCTTCCTGCGCAAGCGGGAGGACGCCGAGTATCTGGCCGCCCTGATGGTGGCTACGGCCGAGGCTGCCGGGACGCGCACCGTGGCGCTGATGACCGACATGGGCCAGCCGCTGGGACGGATGGCCGGCAACTGGGTTGAACTGATCGAGTCTGTCGAGCTGCTGCGCGGAGAGCGCCCTGCGGGCAGCGAGGACGTGCGCGAGCTCTCGCTCCGGCTGGCGGGCTGGATGGTTCACCTTGCCGGCAAGGCCGCTTCGGCAGAGGCGGGCCACATCCAGGCTGAAGCTGCATTGGTCGACGGATCGGGCTTGCGCGTCTTTCTCGCCATGGTCGAGGCGCAGGGCGGAGACGTGCGCGTCTTCGACAACCTGAGCGGATTTCACAAGCCGGGAGCGACGCGTGTTGTCGAGGCCTGGGAAAGCGGCTGGGTGGCGGAGATGGACACCACCGCGCTGGGATGGGCCGTGCAGCGGCTGGGCGCAGGGCGCGAAAAGGCCGGCGAGCCGGTCGATCCGCATGCCGGTATCGAGTTCCATGCCCGGCGCGGCGCACGAGTCCAGAAGGGCCAACCCCTCGCCACTCTTTACGCCACCCGCGCGGCGCTTCTGGCCGAGCCCGAGGCGATTCTGAAAAGAGCAGTCACTTTCTCCGCAACCCCGCCCCACGCAGTCGTGCCCTTGATCAGCCGCATCTTCACCCGCGAGACGGCGGAAGCCCATCTGCGCGATGCTATAAGGTAATTCGATAGAGATCAGAGATCAGGGAACAGGGATCAGGGATCAGCTTCCAGTTGCCGGGAATGTCAGGCCTGCCTTGACGACAGAGTTGTCGAGGCCGCAAGAACCTGCCTGAGATCAATCAGGGCAGAGCGACACCCGGATGGCTTCGCACCGGCACGTTGATTGGAAACTGATCTCTGTTCCCTGCTTTTCAAGGAGTGCCCGTTTTGGATCGATTCACCGGAGTACTGGGGATTTTGGCCGTTCTTTTCGCGGCGTGGCTGGGCTCGACGGACCGCAAGCACATTCGCTGGCGCACGGTGGCCTGGGGGTTGGGGTTGCAGTGGCTCTTTGCCTTCCTGGTGCTGCGCTTCGACTTCGGGCAGCGGGCCATGGCCTGGGCGGGCGGCGTGGTGACCAACATGCTGGGCGCTACGGCTGCCGGCACCAAAGTTCTCTTCGGCGCGCTGGGCACTCCCAACACATCTCTGGGGTCTATCTTCGCCTTCCAGGTGCTGCCGACCATCATCTTCATCTCGGCGTTTTTCGCAGTGATGTACCACATCGGCGTGATGCAGATCATCATCCGCGCCTTTGCCTGGGTCATGCTCAAGACCATGCGCATCTCGGGCGCAGAGAGCATGAACGTGGCCGCCTCCATCTTCATGGGGCAAACTGAGGCGCCTCTGACTATCCGCCCGTTTCTCAAGGGCGCCACCCGCAGCGAATTGATGACCATCATGACCAGCGGCATGGCCCACGTCTCGGGCGGCATCATGGCCATGTACATTGCGCAGGGCGTCGAGGCGCGCCACCTCCTCTCGGCGGTCATCATGACCTCGCCGGGCACCATTTTGATCGCCAAGATGCTGGTTCCGGAGACTGAGGTCCCGGCCACCGAAGGCCGGGTGGTGATTCCCCTGGATGAGGCGCACAAGGAAGAGAACCTGATCGGCGCCATTGCCCGCGGCACCATCGACGGCGGCAAGCTGGCCATGAACGTGGCCATTATGCTCATCAGTTTTCTGGCCCTGGTGGCCCTGCTCGACGGGCTTCTGGGATGGGCGCACGGGCTCTACGGCATGTATTGGGTTCCTTCGAGCCTGGGGCAGATCCTGGGATTCTTCTTCGCTCCCGTGGCCTGGCTGATCGGTGTGCCCTGGCGCGATTGCGGCGCGATCGGCAACCTGCTCGGCACCCGCATGGCTCTCAACGAAGTCATCGCTTATATCTCGCTCGGCGCACAAAAAGCGACGCTGCTGCCGCGCTCATTCACCATCGGCACCTTTGCGCTGTGCGGCTTTGCGAATCTCGGCTCGATCGGTATGCAGATCGGCGGCATCGGCGCGCTGGTTCCGGAGCGGCGCAACGATCTGGCCAGGCTGGGCGTGCGGGCCATGCTGGCCGGCACCATGGCCAACCTGATTTCCGCGTCGATTGCCGGAATGTTTCTTGGATAAGCTTCATTGCATGGCTGCTCGGCAGCGCGATAACATCCTCCCGTTCGCGGGAAAAGAAGTTATCCTTCTCCCGAACCGGAAAGGACGCCTCAGGTGCCGTCGCTTTCAGAACCCGCAGATCGAGACTTATCGGTTTCATGTTTGTCCAAAAGTTTTCCTGCCTGGACATTGTTTTTGTCCGCCTTCCTGTGCGCAAGCCCGGCCTTGGTCCACTGCCAGCCGCATGAACTCCTGTGCAGCGGTGGATTCGGTAACTTCTCCTGGCAATCTCCAACTGGAGTTACCGTAACCGTGCGAGCCCATAGAAATGGGGAGTTTGCCAGTCGCGCCTGTGAAGCTACACTCCGCTGGGGCCGGAATGAGTTATCGGTTGTGCCCGAGGCATCGCAGGTCGATATCGATGTGATGGGCGCCGACCTGGGCCTGGGCGCGCCGGTGGTCGCTTTCCAGATCAGGAACTCCGACAGCGATCCGCTCATGACTTACGAGATATTCTCCCTGAAAGGACCGCCGCATCTTCTGCGCACCATTCGGGGCGGAAATTTCTTCAGCGCCGCCGACACGAATCTGGAGGGCCGCAACGAAATCTGGACCGGCGATCCCGGCGCCGTGGCTGGATTCGAGGGTCTTCCCCTGGCCAGCTTCGACTTTGTTCCAACCGTAGTGCTTCGCTTTGATAAGAAGCGCCTGATCGATGTAAGCTCCGAATTTCCATCGCATTTCGACCGACAGATTGCGGAACTGCGGTCCCAACTCGACGCCCGGATGTTGAGCGATTTCAAGAACAGCGATGGCAGGCTGGGGTCGATCTTCCCTTTGTCCGCGAAGGAACTGCACCTTCTTGAGACCACAAAGATCAAGGTGCTTGAAATTGTCTGGTCTTATCTTTATAGCGGCCGTCCGGAGGAGGCGTGGCGCGAGCTTGCCGTCCTGTGGCCCCCTGCTGATTTCGACCGGATTCGCGCCTCCATCCTGAGCGCGCGAGCAAGCGGTATCCTCACCCAGGTCGATGGCGTTTCCGGGCCGGACTCCCGTCCGCCTCACAAAGGACATGCGGCGATCTTCAACTCAGTCTCCGAAGAAGCAACCCACGCAGCAACCAACACCTCACCAGGCGACCCTTTGTCAGCCAACTTGGAAGACAGAAGGAATCCATCGGCTGAAAAGAGAGCTGGGGATTCATCCACTGTCGACATCAAGCCGAAAGCCTTCTTTCTCCGCACCCTGCCTACCCAGGGCGGTGCGCCGGTCTTGCCGAACTCGGAGGTCTTCCTCGACCTGGTCATCGATGCAGCGGGAAAGGTGCGGTTGGCTCAATTGGTCAACACGGCAGACAAGGGCCCCGTCGGCGATGCCTTGATAAGCGCCTCGGCTATATGGAAGTTCGTCCCCGCGTTCAAAGACGGCCATGCCGTGGCAAGCCGTTTGCGCCTATCTGTCGCCCCCACGCGATGAGCTTTGCGTCAAAGCCCTCCTCCGCCTCACCCGGTAAAACACCGTCAATGCCGTGACCGTTCCGCAGGTCAGCAGGCTGGCCGTCATACCCAGAATCAGCGAAGGGTCGCGCTGGTAGAGCCCATGCACGATCCCCACCACTTGCAGCACGCTGAAGCCGCCGAAGGTGACCAGCGAAATGCCTTCGTCCGTCTTCTTGCGCCACACCGCGAAAATCTGCGGGACAAAGAGCAGGGCATTGCCGATCAGGCCCAGACCGAAGAGGACGGCCACAATCTCTTTCATTCGTATGCTCTCCCAGGGGCCGCAGCGGGCCGGTGATTTCATCCTCTCACCGCCAGGGCTGGCCTGGAATGGGCGGCTGCACGTCAAACAAACGCCGCCTCGATTGGTGCTAGATTTTCTCCCAAAAAAGCCGATTCCACGGGGGCAAAACGCGAAGGAGCTACGATGGCAAACATGTCCCAGCAGCCAGTATCCGTCTGGTGAAATGCGGCTGCCAGATCGTCAGGGATCAGCCGGAATTTCCCCGATGCTACATCCGGAACCCCTTCGGATCGATCTACAACCTGAGGAGTGGGAGCGCGATTCTTCCGTAAATGCGCCCCCTTTGCGCCAGCCGCCGGTCGCGCGCCGTTCCCCCTCAGATTGCGTCGCCAGCGAGCCTGAGGACATGGAGTCGAATGTCCACGGGCCAATCGGCAATCAGCCCTTCCAGGCGGCCGCGGTCTTTCTGGTAAAGTGCCCGAGTCGCTTCCTCAAATCCCGCAAGATTGCCCGCCATGGCGGACATGAACCGGCTCGCCGCTTCCAGCGCATGCCGCGCGCTGCTGCTCCCCTGATCCTGGCTTCTGGCCTGATCCACCAGCCTGCGCAACGCCGCCGATGCGCCGTTCGGCTGTTCCTCCAGCCACTCCCAGTGGCGAGGCAGCAAGGAAATCTCGCGGCTAACCACGCCCAGCTTGGGACGCCCAGGACCTGTGCGTGGAGGCGGCGGAGCCACACGCGCTAACACTTCATCAAGAGGTCCGCGCAGGTCAAAGTCCACCTGGCGGCCGGTCCGATCCTCGAAAATCAGAATCGCGGCACTCTCGCCTCGGTCGAAACGCCCCTTCAGCGTGGGAAGCACTTGGTCGAGCGGGCCGGAAGCGATCCTCACCTGGTCCGCAAATGCGGTGTAATCTGCACATTCACTCATGAACTGAATTTACCCAGGCAAAATACATTTGTCAATAACATCCGGGTAAAATTACTACCGCATCCCTCGCAGATTCTCCAAATCCGATAGAGTATTCTTCATGGGCTCCTCGTATTTCGATCAAGTCACAGAGGCCGCGGCCTTCCTGAAAGCTCGCCTGGGTTCGCTCGAGCCCCGCGTGGGAATGGTGCTCGGCTCCGGTCTGGGAGCAGTGGCGGAAGCGGTCAAAGAGCCTGTCGTGGTTCCCTGCGGCGAGATTCCGCATTTCCCGCAATCGACCGTCGAAGGACACTCGGGGCGGATCGTGGCCGGACTCGTCGGCGGAGCTCCAGTGGTGATTCTGCAAGGCCGCGTGCATTTCTACGAGGGCTATTCGCCCGCGCAGGTGACCTTCCCGATGCGCGTCCTGGGGGCTCTGGGCATCCAGTCCGTCGTGCTGACCAATGCGGCCGGCGGCATCCGGGAAGGCTACCGCGTGGGGCAACTGGTGGCTCTTGCCGACCACATCAACCTCATGGGCTGGAATCCGCTGGTGGGCCCGAACGAAGCGCGATTCGGCTTTCAGCCGGGCGCCGGGCTCCGCTTTTTCGACATGACCGAGGCCTACTCGAAGGCGCTTCGCACTTTGGCGAAGGAAGCCGCAGAGGCCGAGGGAGAAACGCTCGACGAGGGGGTTTACATCGCCGTGAGCGGGCCGAGCTTCGAGACGCCGGCCGAGATTCGCGCCTTCCGCACCATGGGGGCGACGCTGGTGGGCATGTCCACGGTGCCGGAGACGATCGTGGCGCGGCACATGGGAATCGAAGTGCTGGGCCTGAGCTGCGTCACCAACCTGGCTGCGGGGTTGAACTCGGCGCCGCTCAGCCACGAAGAGGTCTTCGAGACCGGCCGCCAGGTGGAGCAGAGACTGGCGCGGCTGCTGGAACGTCTGGCGACCCTGATGGCCGCACGCGCCGAGACAGTTTCAGAGGCGCGGGATTGAGCACCGGCGGCGAGAACGCGGCGCGGCTTCCCTTTCCGCCAGTGGTGGTGGCCATCGCCGGCTGCTCCGGGTCGGGCAAGACCACGCTGGCCGGCGAGCTGGCGCGAACCCTGGGTGGCGTTCCCTTCCCTCTCGACAACTACTACCGCGACCTCGGCCACTTGCCGCTGGCTGAACGCGCCGGGCAGAATCTGGACGATCCGGCGATGATTGAGAGCCCCCTGCTGGCGGCCCACATTGCGGCGCTCGCCCAGGGCGAGGCGATTGAGCGGCCGCTCTATGACTTCGCGACCTATGTCCGGATTGCGGGGCAAACGGAGACGGTGCGGGCCGGGGCGTTTCTGGTGATCGAGGGAATTTTCGCCCTCTACTACCCCGAGATTCTGCCCCTCTGTCACCTGCGCGTCTATGTGGACACACCCGATGAGCTTTGCTTCGCACGGCGTCTGAAGCGGGACATCGAGCAGAGGGAACGGACGCCGGAGTCGGTGCGGCGTCAGTACGACGCGACGGTGCGGCCCGCGAGTTTGGCCTTTGTACGGCCTTCAGCGGTGAATGCGCATCTTACCGTGGACGGAACCGCGGCGCTGGACTGGAAGGTGGAACAGGTGCTGTCGGAAATGGGGAAGCGCGGATTGCGGCGCTTTCCGGGCTGAAGTTCGCCAGCTCTTTTGCTCCCCGATCCAGTTCATTCACCCGATTTTCATTTGAGAACTATCCGCAAGCGACATTCGTACTCCTAAGGTAAGCGTGATGTGGAAGAGAGCCCTGGCAACGATGAAGCGCAATGCGGCCGTCTGGCTGCGGCAGGGAATCTCGCCCCGGCGCCTGGCGCTGACGCTGGCTCTGGGCTTTGCCATCGGCTGCATTCCGGTGGTGGGGATTCCCACCCTGCTGTGCGCGGGTCTGGCGCTGGCGCTGAAGCTGAACCTGCCCGCGATTCAGGCCGCCAACTACGTAGTGATGCCCCTGCAGATCGCGCTGATCGTGCCCTTTGTGCGCCTGGGCGACTGGCTGTTTCACTTCGGTTCAAGCCGGGCTGTCCAGAGCAGGCCGTTGCTGCACACGCCCCCACTCGAACTGCTATTGCGCATGGGCGGATTGGCCGGGCAGGCGATGCTGGGCTGGCTGGTGATTGCCCTGCCGGCCGTGGCTCTCATGACAGTAACCCTGACCTTGGTGCTGCGCCGAGTGCCCGCCGTCGCAGCAGCCGAGCTGGCGACAACTAACAGCCAATAACTGCAGGTGCGGCAGACAGTCGATTACGGACAAAGCTCTTCGCACCAACGCCGCGGCAGCTATTCCCTATTCCCTACGCCCTACTCCCTATTCCCTACGCCCTACTACTTCCCCGCATACGGATCGGCCACGGGAATCGCGCTCTGCTGCCAGGCGGAGTAGATCATGTCGCGCAACATGCTGGCGCCGGCAGCAAGGCGTTCGGCGGTAAAGGCGCGCGACTCGGCCGAGCCCGCGCCTTTGAAACCTCCCACCTTTTCCAGTTGATAGACCTTCTCGACATAGGTCGCCGTGTGGCGCAGATAGGCCACGTATGCATCGAATATCTCTCCGCCGATGGATTGGACCGGAGTCATTTTGGCGCGTACCTCGGGCTCGTGGAGATTGGCGGCGACAAAAGGCCCTTCGAACTGCCAGTGGATGCGATGTTCCGTGGTGTAGCCGTTGGGATTGGGTCCAACCCATCCGTTGTACTGGATGGTGGTGTGCAGCGGTTGCGAGGCGTCGCCGGCATAGTGCCCGAGCCATCCGGCATAGAACAGGATGGCCTGCTCGACGGGTCGGGTGTCTTGATGCTCAGCGGCCAGATGACGGTACTCGCGCAGAGCGGCCTTCAGGCGCTCCCAGACTTCGGTCGCCTCCCAGGGCTGGAGGCCGATCTTCTCGGGGCGCTCCCCGGCGGCGAAGACCTTGGCCTCGAAGTCCAGGCGGCGGCGCGGCAGGGGGCCAAGCGCGTCGGCCGGTTCCAGGTTGATGAAATGCTCGGGTGCCTGCGCGGCCGACAGTTCCGGCTCGACAGCCGAGCGCCAGCGGTCCGGCTCCGGGCCCAGGTACTCGATTTCCGCGACAGCCTCCGGAGAGCGCAGAAAAGCTGGCACATCGGCGGGTAGCGAGGTTGCGGCCAGGCGATTGATGAGGCGATGGCCCTCATTGCCCCAGGCGTGGGCCATGGGCGGCTGGAGGAGAAGGCAGACAAAACCGGCGGCGGTCACTATCGGAAAGAGCAGGCTGCGCACGGCAGGCAGAAGCGGCATGAGCCAAGTATAGGTTGGCGGTAAAGTATGAAATTTGTAAATTCGCCCTGGCCTGCCCCGCAACCTCCTCGCTTGTATCAAAGGTTTCTGCAATGAAATCTGTGGGATGCGGCGACAATTCCCTTTCAGTGGCGACAATTCCCTTTCAGTGAAAACGAGCAGCGGATTGGTTCCAAGGTTCAGTCGACGGTTCTGGAGTAACATAAACTCAAAACTGGAGTAACATACTCTCAAAACGGTGTAGGGTATTGAACAATAAGCAAGCGCTTGCTAACCAAGGTACTCCGACGGCCGATTCTGGCGCTGGATGTGGAATGGGTCCCCAGGAAAATGGGGCGACTCTCCGAGGTTGATGCGGCGGCGCGAAACGAGGTTTCATTCCTCGCCGGGAAAGCCGGAAACGCACCTTTCTCCGGCTCATGCGATGGGAAGAAGAAGACCTCCAGGAGACGCATGCGAGACGGGGTCAACGCGGAGAAAACGACCGGAAGCAAGCACCCTATGGAAACGCTGAGGGGTGGGTTTTTCCTGAGCTGGTCGGCGGTGGCGGGGCTGTGGCTGCTTCTAGCCGCAGTAACCGTTGCGGCGCGCCTGGCCATTGGGCCACAGTTCGATGGGCTGATGATGGCAGCCGCTGCAGTCGGGGCCATCGTCGTAGCGGTTCGCATTTATCTCGACAAGACAGAATCCCGGGCTTCGGCTGCCGGCCAGCGGATGAAGGATCTGCTGGACTCGGCTGGCCCCATGGTGATGGCCGCAAACCTTGAAGGGCGGTTCACCTATGTGAACCCGGCCATGGAGAGGGTTCTCGGCTACCACGCACCCGAACTCATGGAGATGGTGAACGCAGGGTTGATTTTTGCTCCGGGCGAAGGGGAGCGCCTGGTTCATGAGATTGTGAAAATCGCCGGCGTGCATCGGGGCGGGCCTTCCCCGAATGGCACACTGGCAGAATTCCTGGAGAGCGTTCGAGCTCTGCCTCCCAGCCAGGTGCCCAGCTTTGACGCGCAGATGCGCAGCAAGGATGGCGTCTCGGTCCCGGTGACCCTCCACATCTCCGCAATGCGCGACAGCACAGGTGCGCTGACCGGAATGGCGGCTGTGGCCCTGGACCGCAGCTCGACCCTCCACCAGGAGCAGGCGCTGCGGGAGTCGCAGGAGCGTTACCGCGACCTGTTTGAAAACTCCACCGAGATGATTGCCACGCTCAGCCCTGCGGGACAGTTTCTGTACGCCAATCCTGCATGGAAGCGCTGTTTCGGAATCGACTCAGCTGCTCTGCTGGCGCTGGGCACGTTTGAGGAAGTCTTCGGACCAGGATGCCGCGCCGAAGCTGGGGCGCTCTTCCGCCGCGTACTGGACGGGGAAGCGGTAGACCGTGCCCCCCTGCGCAACCACACCGAGGACGGGCGCGTACTGGAATTCGAGTTGAGCCTCAGCCAGCGTCAGAAGGCGGGCAATCCGCTGGCTGTGCGTTGCCTTCTGAGCGATGTAACCCAGCAAAAGCGGCGCGAGCACCGCTTGGCCCTGCAACTGGTGGTGAGCCAGATTGTGGGCGAGAATACCTCCCCGGAACTGGCGTCGATGCGGATTCTCGAGGCCCTGTGCGTTTCGCTGGACTGGGATTTGGCAGTGAATTGGACGGTGGACGCCGAAGAAAACCAATTGGAATTCAGTTCGGCCTGGGGCGCTCCGGGCTCGCACTCGGAAGCTTTGATCCACCAGAGCATGGGACTGAAGCTGGACAAGGGAGTCGACCTCCCCGGACGGGTTTGGAAGGAGGGCCGCACGGTTTGGATCGCCGACCTGGCAACCCTGCCGTCCTCTGCGCGCATGGAGTGCGCCCGGCGTCAGGAAATGGTCTCAGGCTGGGCTGTGCCGGTGCGGGCGGGCAACAAAATTCTGGCCGTCCTCGAGTTCTATTGCCACTTCCGGTATCGCGAAGACCGTGAGGCCATCGCCGCGATGGAAACCGTGGCGGCCACGCTGGGACAGATGGTAGCGCGCACCCATGAGCGCGGCCGGGCCGAGGGCCTTTACCGCCAGCAGAAGATCCTGCTCGATTCGGTGGCCGACGGTATTTGCGGAGTGGATCGCAGAGGGCTGGTGAGCTTTGCCAACCCCGCCGCGGCGCTGTTGCTGGGCACCGAGGCCGAAAGACTCGCCGGCAAGCCGGTACACGAACTGTTGCACGGCGCGGCCGGGCCGGGGAACAAGTGCAACCTGGATTGTCCGCTGCGCCTCGCCACGGAACACCACATGGCTTCGGCCGGCGAGGACAGCATCTTTCGCGCCAACGGGACCAGCTTTCCCGTCGAGTATTGCCTCACGCCGATTCTCGACCAGGGACGGTTTTCGGGCTCGGTTCTCAGCTTCCGCGACATCAGCCAGCGTTTCGCGCTGGACCGCCTCAAGGACGAGTTCATCTCCACCGTAAGCCATGAATTGAGGACGCCCCTGACCTCCATTCGCGGGGCGCTGGGGCTGCTCTCCTCGGGAATACTGGGCGAGGTCAACCCCAAGGCAGCCAACCTGTTGCGCATCGCCCTCACCAACTCCGACCGCCTGGTGCGCCTGATCAACGATATTCTCGACCTGGAGCGGATTCAGAGCGGGCGCGAACCGCTCGCCTTCCGTCCCGTGCAGTTGGGCGAGATCGTGCGCCAGGCCATCGACGGAATGCAGCCGGTGGCCGACGCCGCGGGAGTGCAACTGATCCACGACACCACGCTGGTGGAACTGGCCGCCGACCCCGATCGCCTGGTACAGGTGCTCACCAACCTGCTGTCGAACGCGGTCAAGTTCTCGCCGCCCAACTCGACCGTCTCGGTGATGCTGCAGCCCGGCGCGAACGGCGTCACCCTTTCCGTCATCGACCATGGGCGGGGGATTCCGGCCGACAAGCTGGAAGCCATCTTCGGACGCTTCCAGCAGGTGGACGCCTCGGACTCCAAGCAGAAGGGCGGCAGCGGACTCGGCCTGGCCATCTGCCGCACCATCGTGCTACAGCACTCTGGGCGGATCTGGGCTGAACGCAACCCGGTGCGCGGTTCCACGTTTCGCGTCTACCTGCCCTACGCGCCAGGACCAGCCGCCGTGCCCACCGGCAAGCCCGACAGCGCGGAGGAAAAGAACACGGTCTTGCTGGCCGACGCCCACGACTCCACCCGGCCGATGATCGCCGCCAAGTTGAGCCGCCACGGCTACCGCGTGGTGGAAGCGGCCACCGTCGAGCAGACCCTGGCCGCTGCCCACCAGGGCGTGCAGGCCATCCTGCTGGATACCTCGCTGGACGGGATGAACGGATGGGAGATTCTGCCCCTGCTGCGCCAAATGGACCCGGAGGCCCGCACCCCGGTGGTGCTGTTGAGCATTGAAGGCCAGAACAGCCCGGCCAATCTGCCCACCACTGCCGATGGCCTGGTGACCAGGCCGCTGGAAGAAAGCGCTCTGCTGGGCGAACTGGCCCGCGTACTCTGCGGCCCTGGAGAAAGGGTCCGCATCCTGGTGGTCGAAGACGACGTGGACCTGGCGCACATCATCGCAGAGGTCTTCTTGCATAACAACATCGATGTGGAGATCGCCTACACCCGCCAGACCGCGCAGGACGCGTGCTTTGCCTTTCAGCCACACCTCCTGGTGCTGGATATTGGACTGCCCGATGGCGACGGCTTCAACGTGGTGGACTGGCTGCGCCAGCACGAGGAATTGTCCTGCCTGCCGCTGGTGGTCTATTCCGGCCGCGAGCTGACCTCGGACGAACGCCGCCAACTCACCCTCGGCCCCACCCACTTTCTTGCCAAGGCGCGGGTGCAGCCCCAACAGCTCGAAGCGCTGGTCCTCACCATGCTGCGCAGTTCGCGGCAAATGGAAGAGGTTCCCGCCGCAGGGCCGGCAGCCCGGTAGCCGCCGCCGCGGCGCAAGCCCGGCGGCCTGTTGTTTCCGCTGAAATCACCCCGTGCGCGGAGTTTTCTGAAACGTGCAGGCGTCCGCCGCCGGGATGCTGCAAAATGACAGTAGAGGGGTTTCCCAGGTGGCGCATCGCATTCTGATCATCGACGACGAAGAAGACATTCGCGAAGTGGCCGCTCTGAGCCTCGAGACCGTGGCCGGCTGGGACGTGATGATGGCCAGTTCCGGCGCGCAGGGCCTGGCCCGCGCCATCGAGTACCAGCCCGATGCCATTCTTCTCGATGTGATGATGCCTGGCATGGACGGCCCTTCCACCTTTCGCGAGTTGCGCAAGAATCCCGCCACGGCGCGCATCCCGGTCTTGCTGCTCACCGCCAAGGTGCAGGCCTCCGACCAGCGCCGCTTTGCCGACCTGGGCGTGGATGCCGTGCTCTTCAAACCCTTCGACCCGATGACCCTGTCCACGCAGATTGCCAGCGTGCTGGGCTGGAACTGAGAATCTCAAGAGGCATCCGCCATGGAACCCATCGCTCAGCCCGACCTTACCCAGGCCCTCGACCGCATGTGGGACAAATTCCTTCCGGAACTCGAGCAACGCGTTGCCTTCCTCGAACGCGCCAACGCCGCGCTGGCTGCCGGCACGCTCAACGTTGACCTGCGCGCGGCGGCCAACGCAGCCGCGCACAAGCTGGCCGGCGTCCTGGGCACCTTCGGGCTCACCAGGGGCACGGTTCTGGCCCAGGAGGCGGAGATCATCTACTCTGGCGAACCGGATACCGATCCCTCCAACGCAGCCCGCCTCCAACAGATCGCCGCCGAACTGCGAGCCACCCTGGCCAGCAGAAAGTGACGCTCTTGTCCTGAGTCTGAAGTTCGCATCAGAATTGCACTGTCATCTTGAGCAGCCCGACTCGCCTCAACGAGTTACGGCTGGAATGAACTGCCGCCAACTCGCTAACTCGCGATTTCCGCGAAGCGGAAGCTAACTTGCTGATTTTGTTCATAAAACTCTTCATTCAACCTTTTTGTTCACAGGAGCGTAGTTTGGCCGGCTTTTTGGCCAAACGGAGTCGAAAGATCTGCAGTTGTTCTTCAATGAACTTCGGATTCGCCACGCTCTGTCGTTCCGGCATGAAAACACTGCCATTGGGTGCCCCAGGTCTCGATTTTGAGACCTGGGAAACCACCAGGCCAGAGCCCCAGCTCGGCGCGCCTTTCCCTCCTGCCCACAAAGATCGGGGTTGCCGCCAGTCGCACATAGCCCCCTTTCCCCGCCCCAGCAATTACACTCGAAAGTGGTGATTTCCCGCGATCCATTTGCGCCGCAGCTCGACCTCAGCTTCGAGGAGCCGCGCAGCTCCCGCCGCGTCTGGCCCGTGCGGGAGCTGGTCGGACAGGTCCGCGAACTGGTCGAGCAGGAGTACGGCGACGTGTGGGTGGAAGGCGAAATCTCCAACTTCCGCCCCGCTCCCTCCGGCCACGTCTACTTCACTCTGAAGGACGCCGACGCCCAACTCCCCATCGTTCTCTTCCGCCGCCAGGCCATGCTCCTCCGCTTCCGCCCCGAGGATGGCTTGCACGTCCTTGTGCGCGGCCGGGTCAGCGTCTATGAGCAGCGCGGCCAGATGCAACTGGTGGCCGAAACCATGGAGCCAGTCGGCGCCGGCTCGCTGCAACTGGCCTTTGAGCAACTCAAGGCGCGGCTCAAGGCCGAAGGCCTCTTCGACGCGGACCGCAAACAGCCTCTGCCCGCCTTTCCCCGCACAGTGGGTATCGTCACCTCGCCAACCGGCGCCGTGATTCGCGACTTTCTGAACATCGTCGGCCGCCGTCACTCGGGCCTGAACGTGCTGCTTTGCCCGGTTTCGGTGCAGGGCGATTCGGCGCCCGCCGAGATTGAAGCGGCGCTGGCCGAACTAAACGCCTCGGGCCTCGTCGACGCCATTGTCCTGGCGCGCGGCGGAGGCTCTCTCGAAGACCTGGCCGCCTTCAACAGCGAGCGCGTAGCCCGCGCCATCGCGGCCTCGCGGCTGCCGGTGGTTTCGGCCATCGGCCACGAAACGGACTTCACCATTGCGGATTTTGTGGCCGACCTGCGCGCGCCCACGCCGTCAGCCGCCGCCGAACTGATTACCGAAGCGCAGCACAAGATCGCCGAGTACCTCGCCGACCAGTCGCACCGCCTGGAACGCGCGGCCCGCTATCAGATTCTCCAGGCCCGACAGCGGCTCACGCGCCTGCCTGACAGCCGCGCCGAAGGCCGCATGGCCGCCCTCCTGCACCGTCTGGAACAGCGCCGCGACGAACTCGCCTTCCGTTTGGAGACGGCGCTGACCGGCCAACTGCGCCAGCGCCAGCGCCAGGTTGCGGAGCTCGCAGCGGCCGTCCTGCGCCACGACCCGCGGCAGAACCTGGCCCAGGCCCGCGAGCGCCTGCAAGCCTGCCGCACGCGCCTTGACCGCACCATGGAGCGGATGCTGCACACCGCTGCCTCCTCGGTCAGCGCCCTCGATGCCCGCCTCCATTCCCTCTCGCCTCTCGCGGTGCTGGAGCGCGGCTATGCGCTGGTGCTGGACGCCGAGGGCGGATTGGTCCGCTCCACCGCGCAGCTCGCGCCGGGCAACCTCGTCACCACCCGCCTCTCCGACGGCGCTTTCACCAGCCGCGTGGAAACCACCGCTCCCAACCCGGGCGCAAATCCATCTGCAAGTCAGCCGGCCGGCCCAAGAGCGCCGCGAAAATTACAAAAGAAATGAGCCTATGACCACAGCTACCAAACGCAGACTCTTCGGCACCGACGGCATTCGCGCCGTCGCCGGCGAAACGCCCCTGGACCCAGCCACCATCTTTGCCTGCGGCCTGGCGCTGGGCCACTCGCTGCCAAAGGAAGGCGCGGCGTCCAAAGTGATTCTGGGCCGCGATACGCGCGCCTCCGGCCCCTGGATTGCCGACACCATGGCAGCCGGCCTGCGCCAGGCTGGCGCGCGCGTTGAAAGCGCCGGCGTCATCACTACTCCGGCCGTCGCCTATCTGGCCCACACTCATGGCTTCGACGCGGGCGTGGTCATCTCCGCCTCCCACAATCCCTGGCAAGACAACGGCATCAAGCTCTTCGGCGGCGACGGCTTCAAGCTGGCCGATGCGGTGGAACTGGCCATCGAGGACGAGATTCGGCGTCAGGTGGCGCAGATCGCCGCGCCCGATCCGGCTTCCCTGCCCCCCGTCGAGGACAACCCGGCGTTTCAGGCCGATTACATCCAGTTTCTGATCAATTGCGTGCCGAAACTCAGCCTGAAAGGCCTGCGCATCGTTGCAGATTGCGCCAATGGCGCGTCGGCGGCGGTGGCCCCGGAGCTCTTCCGCCGCCTGGGCGGCGATGTGACCCTGCTCAACATCGCTCCCAACGGCCAGAACATCAACCTGGGTTGTGGCGCGCTGCACCCGGATTGGGTGGCCGCCGAAGTCACGTCGCGCGGCGCGGACCTGGGCCTGACCTTCGATGGCGACGCCGACCGCTGCATGTTGACCGGCGCTCACTCCAACGTGGTCAACGGCGACGCGATCCTGCTGATGGCCGCGCGCGACCTCAAGACTCGCGGCATGTTGACCGGCGACCTGGTGGTGGCCACCACCATGTCGAACATGGGCCTGGAAGCCGCTCTGAAGCGCAGCGGCATCAAAATGCTCCGCGCCCCGGTAGGCGACCGCTACGTCCTCGAACAGATGCAGCAGAACCATGCCGCTCTGGGCGGCGAACAGTCGGGACACATCCTCCTCCCCCACTTGGCCACCACCGGCGACGGCCTGCTCACCGCGCTTGTCGTTCTGGATTTGATCGCCCGCACCGGAAAGAGCATTGAGGAGTTGACCGCGGATTTGAAGGTCTTTCCGCAGGTCATCGTGAATATCAAAGTGCGCGAGAAGAAGCCGCTAGAGTCGATTCCTGCCGTGGCCGCGGCCATCCGCGCCGCCGAAGAAGAATTGAAAGACTCCGGCCGCGTGGTCATTCGCTACTCCGGCACCGAACCTCTGGCCCGCGTCATGATCGAAGCCGAAAGCGAAGAAGCGATGAATCGACTGGCCGAGTCCATCGCCGATGCCATTCGGCACGAGCTCGGAATATAACATCGCAAAATCAACTGATCGAACCTGCGCATTACTCTCCATGACCAAGCAGAGTAATGCGCACAGGTTCGATGATTGATCCGGCCCCAAACAATTGCATTACCGCAAAGTTGTCATCTTGAATCGCAGCAGCGAGTTGCGACTGGAATGAACTGCCGCCAACTCGCTAACTCGCGATTTCCGCGAAGCGGAAGCTACAGCGGAATCAGAATAGATGTACCCGGATGCAAGCCCCTCAAGTGGCTTTTTCCTTAAGAAAAAGCCACCTTCAAGAGTCTAACCAAGAGCACGGTTATTCTGATTCCGCTCTAACTTGCTGATTTTGTTTATAAAACTCTTCACTCAACCTTTTTGTTCATAGGGAGACCTGGAAAAGCAGGAATCTACAAATCCCGCCAGTTCGCCCCAAAGCCCAAATCCGCCACCAGCGGCACGTTCAGCTTCACCACGCCCTCCATCTCCGTGCGCACCAGCTCTTCCACTTCCGCAGCCTCGTCGGCGGGAACTTCGAAGAGCAGTTCGTCGTGAACCTGCAGCACCATGCGTGTCTTCAGCTTGCGCTCTGCCAGCTTGCGGTCCAGAGCAATCATCGCCAGCTTGATCAGGTCGGCGGCGGTGCCTTGCAGCGGCGTATTGACGGCCGTGCGCTCGGCAAAGCCTCTCTGGTTGGCATTGCGACTCTCGATGTCCGGGATGGGCCGCACCCGCCCGTAGAGCGTGCGCACGCTGCCCGTCTTTCTGGTCTCCTCCAGCGTCTTCTCAATGAACGCCTTCACCCCCACGTAACGCGCAAAGTACCGCTCGATATAATCCTTCGCTTCGGACTGCGGAATGCCTAACTGCGTGGCCAGTCCGAAAGCCGAGATACCGTACACGATGCCGAAATTCACGGCCTTGGCGCGGTTGCGAGTTACCTTGTCCATGGTCTCGGCCGGCACGCCGAAGACTTCGCTGGCGGTCAGCGTGTGGATGTCATCGTTGTTCTGGTAGGCGTGGACAAGCAGCGGGTCCCCGCTGAAATGAGCCAGCAGCCGCAGCTCGATCTGCGAGTAATCGGCCGAAAGCAGTTGCGTGCCGGGCGCGGAAATGAACGCGGCTCGAATCTCGCGGCCCAGCTCGGTCTTGACGGGAATGTTCTGCAAATTCGGGTTGATCGAGGAGAGCCGGCCAGTGGCTGTGGCCGCCGCCATGAACGTGGTGTGGACGCGCGAATCCGCATCGGCCAGCAGAGGCAGCGCGTCGATGTACGTCGATTTCAACTTCGACAAATGGCGGAACTCAAGCACCAGTTGCGGTACTTCGTGCTGCTCGGCCAGGTTCTCCAGCACGCCCTGCGCAGTGGAGACGGACTTCGATTTGCCGCGCGCCGCGGGAGCCGTCAAACCCAGATGCGTGAACAACACTTCGCCAAGCTGCTTGGGCGAATTGATATTGAAGCGGCGTCCAGCCAGCGTGAAAATCTTTTCCCCCACGCGCTCCATCTCGATGGCAAAGCGCTTGGAAAGACCATCCAGAACGGAGAGATCGATGCGCACCCCGGCCTGTTCCATGCGGAAGAGAACCGGCGCCAGCGGCAGATCGATTTCGGCGTAGACGCGCGTGACTCCCGCCTTTTCCACCTCCGCCTTCAGCACCGGAACCATCGCATGAATGGCCCCTGCGCCAGTGGCAAGCGTTGCGGGCGCGGGCTGGCTGCTGCGCGCGCACACGTCGGCCAGCGACTGCGTCGAGTGGGTCGGGTTCAGCGCGTACGAGAGCAGCATGGTATCGTCCACAGCTCCGCGCAACGTGACTCCCTGCGCGCTGAACAGATGCAGCGCGGACTTCCAGTCGTGCGTGCTCTTTTGAACCTTTGCGTCTTCAAGCAGTGTGCGTAACTCGGGCGTGAGTGCGAGACGCAAGGCACGCTCCGGCTCGGCGCAAACGCCCACGCTGAAGAGGGTCTTCTTTTCCGTGGCTTCAAACGCCTCCAGAAAAGACAGGTTCCGCGGTGCTTCGTCTTCTGCTTCTTCGACCGGCGCTTTCGTATCCAGAGCGAAGGCAAATCCATGCGCGCGCGCTGCGGCGTAGAAGGCATCGGCCTGCGCGGCACTCGGCTCTTCGATCAGCTCGACGGCAACGGCCGGCTCGGCCGGCGTCAGTTCCTTGAGCATCGACGTGAACTCAAGCTCGGTAAACAGCTCGCGGCAGGCCTCCACATCGGGCGCGCACGTTTCCATCGCCGCCAGATCGAGCGGCAGCGGCACGTGACAATCTATGGTGACAAGTTCCTTGGATAAGAGAACGGAGTTCCGATTCTGCTCCAGCGACTCGCGATAACTCTTGCGCTTGACCTCGGCGGCACGGTCGAGAACCGCTTCGACAGAGCCGAATTCGCGGATCAGATCCACCGAACCCTTGTCGCCGATGCCCGGCGCGCCGGGAATGTTATCCACCGCATCGCCGCGCAGCGCCATCACGTCCACCACCTTCTCCGGAGGCACGCCCAGGGTTTCCGTCACCTTGGCGGGGTCCAGAATCAGGTTGTCCTTTTGCGGATTGAGGATCTTCACTTGGTGGCTGACCAGCTGCATCATGTCCTTGTCACCGGAGACGATGAAGACCGGGTGTTCGCGCTCGGCAGCTTCGCGGGCCAGCGTGCCGATCACGTCGTCGGCCTCGAACCCTTCCGCTTCAAGAATCGGGATGCGCAGCGCTTCAAGGGCGCGGCGAATGTAGGGAATCTGCCGCCGCAGATCCTCGGGCATCGGCGCGCGATTGGCCTTGTAGCCCTCGTAGTCCACTTCGTCGAAGCTCTGCGTTTTGCCGTTCCACTTGCGCAGCGGACCCATGGTGCGCGCCCGCTCGTCGCGGAAGACCTCGCCGCTCACGTCGAAGACAGCCGCAAAGTAGCGCGGCTGAAAATCGTCGCGCAGCTTCTTGATCATGTTCACGAAGACGAAGACCGCGGCCGTGGGTAGCCCCGCGCGGGTAGACATGGGCCGTGAGCGCTGCATCGCGTGGTAGGCGCGGAAGATGAACGACATGGTGTCGAGCAGGAAAACGGGCTGTTTGGATTCTTCAGGCACGGTTCAGAGTTTAGCAGGGAGCGAGGGGCAGTGAACCAGCAAGTCGGCGGGATCTAGCGTCACGAAAGAAACATGCAATCCCCGTAGCTGAAGAAGCGGTACTTCTGCTCGACGGCGTGCCCGTAGGCGGCCAGAACCCGCTCCCGCCCGGCAAAAGCCGAAACCAGCATCAGCAGGCTCGACTGCGGCAAATGGAAGTTGGTCAGCAGCGCCTGGACCAGCCGGAATTGGAAGCCGGGAGAAATAAAAATCTCGGTCGAGCCGGAATGTGCTTCAAGCGGGCGTCCCTCGGCCTGCAGGGCGCAGTGCTCCAGCGTCCGCACCACCGTAGTCCCCACGGCGACGATGCGGCGTCCTTCCCGGCTGGCGCGGTTGATGGCTTCCGCGATCTCTGCGGAGAGCGTGTAGCGCTCGCGGTGAAGATGGACCTCGTCCACCCGCTCCACGCGCAGCGGAGCGAAGGTGCCGAGCCCGACGTGCAGCGTGACGCGGGCAATTTCCACGCCCCGGGCTGCGATGGCTTCCAAAATTTCCGGCGTAAAGTGCAGGCCTGCGGTAGGCGCGGCGACCGAACCGCGGTCGTGCGAGTAGACGGTCTGGTAGCGCTCACGGTCGGCGTCCGCATCGTCGCGGCGGATGTAGGGCGGCAGCGGCATGTGGCCGATGCGGTCGAGGACGGCGAAGAAATCGTCCACCGGCTCGAAGCGCAGCAGTCGCTCGCCGAATTGCCCGCGCTCCAGCACCTCGGCTTTCAGTTCAATGGAACCGGAGGGCGATGGAAAAACCAGAACCTCACCGATGGCAACTTTCCTGCCTGGACGGACCAGGGCGCGCCATAGGTTTTCGCCCCCGCCTTGCGTGTCCTGTTCTGTAAGCAGAACTTCGATTTGCCCGGTGGGTTTCTCATGGTCGCGAATCAGGGTGCGGTGGGCGTAGAGCCGCGCCGGAATCACACGCGAGTCGTTGAGCACCAGCAAATCGCCCGGCTGAAGCAGCGAGGGAAAATCGGCGAACAGGCCGTCGCGCAGGGAGCCGCTCGAGCGGTCGACGGCCAACATGCGGCTCTGTCCGCGCTGGGCGGGCGGCTGCTGGGCGATCAGTTCCGGAGGCAGGTGAAAATCGAAGTCGGCAACGCGAAGGCCGGGCTCCGCCGCGGTCGAAACAGGCTGGATTGGCTCTGCGGCGCTCATTGGGCGGCCTTTCCGAAGTGCGCGTAGGCGCGCAGCCGGGCGCGCTCGATGGCGTCGTTCAGCTCCGCTCTCTTTCCTTCAAATTCCTCAGTCGGCAGATCGATGGGAACGCTGGTCCATTGCGCCCAACTCACGCAGATGCGCGTAAAAGGCTTGGGAATCAGGAACCGGTCCCAGGAACCGATCACCCAGGCGTGTTCGGGCTCCAGGTGGAAGGCGCCGATGGGCGCGCCGGTCATCTGCGCCAGCTTGATGGGGCCCATTTTGGTCTGGTAGATGGGGCCGAGAGGGCCGTCGGCGGTAAAGATCGCGGTGCGGCCGGTTTCAATCACGTTTGCCAGCCCCATCAATCCGCCACGCCCTCCCCGTGAGCTGGAGCCGCGCACCGCGTCGAAGCCGAACTTCCTGAGGATGCGCGTGATCAGTTCCCCGTCGAAGCTGCGGCTGATCAGAATGACGGCGCGGGAGCGGCGGAAGTAGACCGTGCAGGGCAGAACGCACTGGTGCCAGAAGCAGAAAATCTTTGCCGGCGACTTTTCACCGAAGAGAACCGGCGTAACGCCTTCCTCCGAGATCACCTCGAAGCGCCAGGTGAGCCCGCAAATCCAGACCAGCGCCGACACCACTGGAGGGCCAATGGCCAGCACAAGGCGCTGAACGAAGGTGAAGCGAGGAGTGGGTTTGGCGGTCACTCCTCTGATTTTAGCGGAGGCAGCGGCGTTAGCGGAGTTAGCGTGGCTAGCGGGGTTAGTGGAGCGGACGGGCAAGCTGCTTCAAGAGGCTTGCCCGCGCGTGAAGTCGCCCGTTCTAGCTATACCGCAACCACCGCACCAGTTCCGGCAGCGTAGCGCGCTTGCCATACATCAGGATCCCGACGCGATAAAGCCGCGACGAGAACCAGAGAAGCCCCCAAATGCTCAGCATCAGCAGGCCAATCGAAGTTCCAATCTGCCACAGCGGAGGCGTCTCCGAGCCCATGCGCAGGAACATGACGATGGGCGCGGTGGGCGGAAACAGCGAGACGGCGATCGACCAGATCGAGTTGGGGTCGTTGACGATCAGCCAGATGAGGGACATGCTCAGCCAGATGGGCACGGCGGCCAGCGGCGTGTACATCTGCAGTTCCTGCTCGGTTTCGCAGGTGGCGGCCAGGCCGGCAAACAGAGAGCTGTAGAACAGGTAGCCGAGGATGAAGTAAATCGGGAAGAGAATGCCCTCGGTCCAGGAAAGATGCAGGGCGAAGTTGCCGGAGAGCGTTGCAATGGCGGCCGGATAGGCGGTAATGGCCGCGCCGGCCACGGCCCAGATGCCGATCTGCGTCAGCCCCACCGCGCCCACACCAATCAGCTTGCCGGCCAGCAGGTCGCTGGGCTTGGCGATGGCCAACATGACCTCGAAAATGCGCGAAGTCTTCTCCTGGATGATGGAGCGGGCCACATTTAGCCCGTAGATCATGGTGGTCATGGAGAGCAGGAAAGCCATGATGTAGCCATTGATGTGCGAGTTGGCCGCGTTGCTTTTGGTTTCCTTGCCTTCCTTGTTCACCTGTTCGGTGTCGATCTTGATGCTTTTCAGGAGCTGGTCCACATCCCCGCCCTTGATGCCTTGGGCGGTCAACCGCTCCCGGACGACGGCCCGGTTGAGGGCCGAGCCGAGACGGGCATTGGTGACGAAGTCGCCCGAGTTCTGCGACTCGTAAAGAGCCGTGGGCGCCTTGCCGGGCGTGGCGTCGATCCACAGGAATCCGTCGATGGACTTGGCCTTCACGCGGCCGATCAGGGCGGCGCGGTCTTCGGGCTTCGCCGCGGCCATCACTTCCACGCTGGTCTTGGCGTCCTTGTCGGCGGCAAGCTGGCCGTAGATATCCTTGGCCAGCGCGGCATCGGTGGTGGCGATCACCAGGTGCTTCCCGGTGCTCGAGCCGCGGTGCGAAAATTCTGCCACGCCGATGAGCCCGACAAAGACCAGCGGCAGCAGAATCGTGGTCAGCCGGAAGGAGCGGCCGCGAATCTGTTCAAGATACTCGCGTTTGGCGACCAGAAGAGTGTTACGCATCGGCTTTGCCTCCCACGGTCTGGATGAAGATCTCTTCAAGAGAAGGCTCGACCAGCTCGAAGCGATAGATGGTGGCCATGGATGCGGCCTCATGAAGAAGTTTCTGCGCATCGCCGTGGGGATGCAGCTTGATTTCCGCGTGGCCGGAGTAGTTCTTCGCTTCCGCAATCTCTTCACTGTTTAAGAAAGCGGAGCTTCCTTCAAACTCGACGAACACGCGGTTGCGCTCGTAGGTGGCCTTGATCTCGCGCACCCGCCCGCTGAGCACGGCCGCGCCGTTGTTGATCAGGCAAATCGTGTCGCAAAGCTTCTCCACCTGGTCCATGCGGTGCGTCGAAAACAGAATCGCCCTGCCCTGGTCCTTCAGTTCCAGCAGCGTGTCCTGCAGCAGCGCCGTGTTTACCGGATCCAGGCCGCTGAAGGGCTCGTCCATCACGATCAGTCCCGGCTCGTGCAGCAGCGAGGCGATGAACTGAATCTTCTGCTGCATGCCCTTGGAGAGCTCTTCGGTTTTTTTTTGCAGGGAGTCGGCGATCTCCAGCTTCTTGGCCCAGGCGATGGCGCGTTTGCGCGCTTCTTCCCTGCCCAGGTTGTGCAGTTCGCCGAAAAAAACCAGCTGGTCCAGGACCTTCATCTTCCTGTAGAGCCCGCGCTCCTCGGGCAGGTAGCCCACGCTCTCCAGGCTCTTGCGGTCAAAGGGCTTTTCGAAGAGGCGGATCTGCCCCGAATCCGGCAGGATGATGCCCATCATCATGCGGATGGAGCTGGTTTTCCCCGCCCCGTTGGGCCCGAGCAGGCCAAACATCTGGCCCGCATCAATGGACAGGCTGAGGTTGTTGACGGCAACTTTGTTCTCGTAGGCCTTGGTCACTCCCGCGAGTTCGACAACTGGCATGGATTCTCCCGCAGTTCAAATCGCAGTTCGTTGCAGTTTGGATCGTTCAAAACCGGGGACCGATCTTTGGAGAAGTGTAGCAAACAGCGCCGCATGTGCACCGCGCTCCGAGCCTGGTTCGCCGGCAAGCGCGGAAAGGTTCCCGGCCGGCAGACGAATGACAGAGATCAGAACTGAAGAGGTGTAAGTGCGTAGCTTGTGCTTCTTCCTCCTGCAGGGTTGCGACACAGAACGCCCAACTCAACCAGGATCTGAATGTCTCGTGCGGCGGTGTCCTGCGAGCACTTTGCCAGTTTTGCCCATTTTGAAGTCGTGAGCTTTCCCTCCAAGCCATCGAGAACCTGGTTGAGCACAAGCCTCTGACGGCTGTTGAGAGAAACTGTGGCCACCCTCTCCCAAAAGCGCGCCTTTGCCAGCACACCCGCAAGCGTCTTCTGCGCGCCTTCAATGGCACGGCCGAGACACTCAAGAAACCAGTTCATCCAGTCGGTAACATCCATTGTTCCTTTCTGGGTATGTTCCAGGCAATCGTAGTACGCGGCGCGCTCCACACGGATTTGCGACGACATCGAGTAGAAGCGCTGCGGGCTATTCTCAGACCGCGCCAACGCCATGTCGGCGATCGCCCGGGCCATGCGGCCATTTCCGTCCTCAAACGGATGCACGGTGACAAACCAAAGATGTGCGAGGGCCGCCTTCACCACCCCGTCCATTCCCGTGGGCTGATTGAACCAACTTAGAAAAACCTCCATCTCGCGATTCAGGCGTGCGGCTGCCGGCGCTTCAAAATGCACGCGCTCACGGCCCATCGGACCCGAGACAACCTGCATGGGGCCGTCGTTATCCTGTCGCCATGCTCCGGCGACAATCCGCTTCATCCCACTGCGCCCCGCTGGAAACAACAACGCGTGCCAGGCGAAAATACGTTCCGCGGTGAGGGGCTGTGCGTAGTTTCCGGTCGCGTCGAGCATCATCTCGACCACTCCGTCCACATTGCGATCCGCCACGGGCAAGCCGCCAATCTCCATACCCAGGCGCCGAGCAACCGAAGAGCGAACCTGCTCCATTTCCAGCTTCTCTCCCTCAATCTCGCTGCTTTTCAGTACGTCAGACGTCAGCGTGTCCAGCACCGCCGCCTGGCGCTGGGAAAAGCCAAGGCTCTCCATGCATCCCAACAATCGGCCCTGCTCATGACGGACCAGCGCCAGCTTCTCGGCCAGCCCTTCGCGGTTCCAGCGAAATTGGGGCCAGTCCGGCAATGTATGGATATAGGACATCATTCTCCGCACTTCCTGCGGATATTATAGGCGACTATCTCCGCAATGGATCACTAATCTCCGCATTTCTGCGGACATTATCCTGCCTATTCTCCGCATCCGTTGCGGCGGCCGGATATTGCAGGCTCGCCCTCTTCATTCGCGCCCGGTTTGTGCCCCCGCCCGTAAGCCATTTAGCATCCGGAGTGTGGCTGGCCTCGATACTCCGGTAATGTACGTGCGCGGCGTCGGTCCGCGCGTGGCGGAAATGCTCGCCCCCAAGGGCATCGAAACCGCCGAGGACCTGCTCTACCACCTGCCCTTCCGCTATGAAGACCGCCAGCATCCGCGCAGCCTCGACGAGTTGCAACCGGGCGAAACCGCCAGCGTGATTGCCGAGGTGCGCGGCTCGGCGCTCCTCCGCACCCGCAAAATGCCCATCTTCGAGATGACGGTGGGACAAGGCCGCCTCTCTCTGAAATGCATCTGGTTCAACGGCAGCTACCTGGAGGGCAGGTTTCACGCCGGACAGACCGTGGCGCTCTACGGGCGCATCGAGCCCTCGCGATCCACCAACAATCTCAAAATGATCCAGCCCCAGTTCGAGCTGCTCCCCGACGACTCGGACGATGCGGAAACGCGCCTGCTTGAAGTGGGCCGCATCACGCCGGTCTACGAGTCGCTCGGCGGAGCGCGCCTGGCCTCGCGCTGGCAGCGCAAGGTGATCTTTCGCCTGCTCGAATCGTTGCACGGCGCGGTGCCGGAGTGCCTGCCGCAAGCCATGGTGGAGCGGCTCAGCCTGCCGGACCGCGAGACGGCTCTGCGTGAGGTGCACTATCCGCCCGAAGGCACGTCCTTTGACCAACTGCAAAGCTCCTCCACCCCAGCCCACCGCCGCCTGATCTTCGAAGAGCTTTTCTTCCTCGAACTGGGCCTGGAGCTGAAGCGGCGTCGGATGCGGCAGCGCGTGGGCATCGGCTTTGCCACTACGGACAAGGTGCGCGAGGCCATCCGCGAGGTGCTGCCCTTCCATCCCACCAAGGCGCAGAAGCGCGCGCTGGGCGAGATTGTGGCCGACATGCGCACCCCCAGCCCCATGCGCCGCCTGCTCCAGGGTGACGTCGGCTCGGGCAAGACGATCGTCGCCTTGCAGGCCATGATCGTGGCCATGGAAAACGGCTACCAGGCCGCGCTGATGGCCCCCACGGAAATCCTGGCCACGCAGCATTTTCTCAGCCTTCGCAAACTGCTGGAAAAGTCCTCGCGCAAGCCGCGCATCGTGCTCCTCACCGGCTCGCTCAGTGAGGACCGCAAGCGAACCACACGCCGCCAAATCAACAACGGCGAAGCGCAACTGGTCATCGGAACCCATGCGCTGATCGAGGAGAAAGTCGAGTTCGACAAGTTGGGCCTCGTGGTCGTTGACGAGCAGCACCGCTTCGGCGTCTTGCAACGCTTCAAGCTGATGAAGAAGCCCAATATGGCGGAGCCGGATGTGCTGGTGATGACCGCCACGCCCATTCCCCGCACCCTCGCCCTCTCGCTCTACGGCGACATGGACGTGAGCGTGCTCGACGAGCTGCCCCCGGGCCGCACGCCCATCGTCACCCGCCGCGTCTCCGGTGAGCGATCCGAAGAGGTGTGGGATTTTGTGCGCAAACAGGCCGCGCTGGGCCGCCAGGCCTATATCGTCTACCCGGTCATCGAGGGCACAAAGGACGACCAGCCGGAGCTGGATTTCTCCCGCGACGACGCCGATGCCGGCCTGGAACCGCCTGCTTCGCCGCGCAAAAAAGCCGCTAAAAAAGGAAAAAACGCGGAGCTCTTTCCGAAGGCTGCGCAGGAGGCCAATCCGGCGGCGAAGTTGGGCTTGAAATCGGCCGTGGATATGCACGAGAAGCTCAGCAAAGGGCCCCTGGCCGACCTGCGCGTGGGCCTCCTGCACGGGCGTCTCGACGCGGACGAGAAGGAAGTCATCATGCGCCGCTTCCAGCGCGGCGAAATCGACGTGCTGGTCGCCACCACGGTCATTGAGGTCGGCGTAGACGTGGCCAACGCCACCGTCATGGTGGTGGAGCACGCGGAGCGCTTCGGCCTGGCGCAGTTGCACCAGTTGCGCGGACGCGTCGGTCGCGGCGCGGCCAAAAGCTACTGCATTCTCATCACCGGGCCGCGCGTTTCCCCGCTGGGAGAAGAGCGGCTCAACGCCATGGTTCGCACCCAGGACGGATTTGAGCTGGCGGAGCTGGACCTGGCGCAGCGCGGGCCGGGCGAGTTCTTCGGGACCCGCCAGGCGGGGTTGCCGGATTTCCGCGTCGCCAACCTGGTGCGCGACCGGCAGTTGCTGGAGCTGGCCAAGATGGAGGCGGCGCGCTTTGCCAATCTGCCGCCTTCGGGCCGAGGCGCCGAGGGAACCGAAGCCGAGCGCGCCCGCGTCTGGGCCCGGCTCAAGGATGCGTGGCAGCGTCGTTATGGGCTGGTCGAGGCAGGCTGAAACACGCCCTGTGGTGATTCTCCAAATCCCCATCCAATACCTGTAATTCTGAGCGACCCTGAGCACAACGAAGGGGAGTCGAAGGACCTGCATTGCCGCATCACAGACAGATTGCAACGAACTTCGCAGACGCCGCCCTGGGACTTTAGTGTCCTGCCCCAAAAATTCCTGACAAAATTGCCACTGTCATTCTGAGCGAACGGGGCCCCGAACGTTTTTCAGTTCGGGGGTGGTGAGCGAAGAATCTGCTTTTGTATCTCCTGATTTCTGGTAAGAACTTCTGGGACTCCACACTAGTTGCAAATCAAGGATTCCGGAGGGAGCAGAGGGCGGATTTGCTGGGCATCTAGGCCCGGGCCTTGTTGTTTTCCATCCCTCGAAGAAAACACAACTGTATCCCTAAGCCGCCGGTGCAGACCGCGAGTCCTGCGAAATTTCCGTGGGGTAGGTCTGGATTTCCAGGTCCACGCTGGCGATCTCGCTACCGCATTCATTCTGATGGCTCCGCGTGCATTGGCAGAGCTCTGTAAAACGGATGTGGCCGCTCTGGCTCAACTCCACCCCCGCGGCGATCAGGACGCTGTAAATGTCCACGCAGGCCTGGCGCTCGAACTCGAACAACATGCTGATGGTGCCCGTGTCGTTGGCGCCGCGGCTCAGAACCCATCCGCCGCAACCCAGAATCGCGCCGGTGAGGGTCTGGACCAGCCGCGAAGGCTCCTCGACGGAGATCGCCTTCATCTGCATCGCCCAGGGTATCGGGTTCTGTTGCCCTGCACTCGAATTGGGAGCCATCAGCCTCACACCTCATCTTATCGGAGCATCGCCGCACAGCATAAAGATTGTCGCGGAGTCGAACGGCCCCTGACCTGCTTTGGGACACCGACGCTCACTGAGGGGCCAGAGTAGCCTGCGCTGGTAATTGGAGGCCCTCCTTTTCCTCTGCCGCGGCCGAAGCAGGAAACACCGCGCGCAGGCCAAGAATGCGCAAAATGATGTAGCTTGATACCAAGCATGATTGTCGGCAGCGGAATTGACATGGCGGAGATTGGGCGCATCCAGCAGTCCGTGGAGCGCTATGGAAAGCGGTTCCTCGACCGCGTGTATACAGCGGCGGAACAGGCCTACTGCCTGCGCAAGCGCAAGGCCGCGGAGAGCTTTGCCGCGCGCTTTGCCGCCAAAGAGGCTGGCGCCAAGGCCCTGGGAACGGGCATCAGCTATGGCGTCAACTGGCTGGAGATCGAAGTGGTGCGCGAGCCCAGCGGGCGGCCCACGCTCAAGTTCCACGGCCGCGCCGCCGAAATGGCCGCACACCTGGGCGCTACCCGCGCCGCCCTCTCCATCACCCACACCAACGAGCTGGCCATGGCCAGCGTGGTGCTCGAAGACGGGCGATAACCCACCCCCTGTTCTGCTATGCTCAAGGCGTCTGCCTGCTCATTTTGGACGAGGGGAGCACCGTGCCAAGCCGCAAAGAGATTCAGTGGTCGCAACTGAGAGTGGGAGCGCTGGTCCTGGCCGCGATGGCCGTGTTGATCGGACTGATTTTTCTCATGTCCGGCTCCTCCGGCGGGCCGTTTGCGCACAAGCTGGTGCTGCGTTCCTATTTCGAAAATGCGGCCGGGCTGAAGGATGGCGCGCCCGTCACGCTGGAAGGCGTGACCGTCGGCAATGTGATTCACGTGCGCGTGGTGCCGGAGCGCAATCCCACGCCCGTCGAAGTGACCATGCGGCTGGGCCGCGAGTATCTGTCCAAGCTGCATGTCGATTCAACCACCTCGATTGCCCAGGCTGGCGTGCTGGGCGACAGCTTCGTCGACATCACCTCTGCCCGTGCCAGCGGCCCGCAACCGGGCGACAACGCGGAACTGCGCGCCAACGGTTCTCCCACCATTCAGGACGTGGTCCGCAACAGCAATGAATCGATCCTGCTGACGCATGGGATGCTGGCCAGGATCGATACCCTGCTCGATACACTCAACTCCAGGCGCGGCACAATGGGCCAGCTGATCAACGATCCGGAGTTGGCCCACAAGATCGCCTCCATCGCCACCAATCTCGATACCGTCACCCAGGCCATCTCCAGCGGCAAGGGCTCCCTGGGCAAGCTGGTGAACGACGACACGCTTTACACCCGCGCCAACTCCGCCATCGACCGGCTGGACCGCATCACCACCGACCTGGACGAAGGCAAGGGCAGCGCCGGCAAGCTGCTCAAGGACGACTCCTTCTACAACAACCTGAACGCCGCCGTCGCCAACACCAATCAACTGGTGAGCGAGATCAACCAGGGCAAAGGCGCTCTGGGCAAGCTGGCCAAGGACCCCGCCTTCGCCGCCAAACTGGACGACACCGTCACCCGCCTGGACTCGATCCTGAAGAACGTCGACGAGGGCAAAGGAACGCTCGGCCAACTGGTGCAGAATCGCGCGCTTTACGACCACGCCGACCAGACCCTCGACCAGACCCAGCAGTTGGTCAAAGGCATGCGCGAAGACCCCAAGAAGTACCTCGTCATTCGCCTCAAGCTGTTTTAGTGTGGTGGGCAGGTGGCCCAGGTGTCGGGAGAAGTGAGAACAACCACTGAAGATGGGTGCCCCAGGTGCCTCGCATTTGGGCACCTGGGATTGCTAACTCGCTGACTCGCCAACTAGCTGACTCGCAGACTAGCTGCCCCGAAACATCCGCCAAAACTCCTCAAACCCCTTCAGCCGCACCACATGGAAGTAGTCGCTGGCGACGAGATAGAAAACTGTAGCGGCGGCCCAGACCACGTGCATGGCGTCCGGCCCGATCTGGTCGCTGAAAGGCAGAGGCGCGGCAGAGAGCACCATCGCCACCACAATCAGCGCCAGCTTCACGATGCCCATCACCAGGTTGATTTCCACCAGCTTGGAGGTAAAAGCCTTTCCAAGTTTGAAACTTCGACCAAGAGCTGAGACTGCGGAGCAGTCCTCCTGCAGCATCAACAACGGCGCAATCGAGAGCGGCCAACTGACCAGCGCCCAGGCGGTAAAGAAGCCGAGCGACAGGAAGATCACACCCATCGAATAGCTCACCAGGTCCGGCTCGCCGTTGGGAGGAATGCAGGCAGAGGCGACCCATTGGATCGAGCGGAACCAGCCCCAGCAGACCAAGGCCAGCGCCAGCAGCCAGGCCGCCTGCAAGGCAATCGTCTCCACCGCGCGAAGCCGCAATTCGGGCTGCATGCGCTTGAAGACCAGGCTGCGCCCGAGCCCGGAAAACACCGCCCAGGCCAGCGCGGCCGCCGGCACAAGCCAGCGCAGCACGGCGACGACGTGGGGCTGGTAGAGCGCCCACGCGTCGGAGAGCTGCACCACGGCAACCCACGGATTCTGCGGATTGATGGCTGTAACCCCAGCCGCCTCCAGCGGGAGGGCGGCCAGAATCTTCTGCACCTCGACCCAGCAAACCACAAGAAGCGGTGCTCCAAACAACCAGCGCCAGCCGACCTCGATGGCGGTGAGCGACGGCCGCGCAAAGACCCAGCCCATCTGGCCAACCAGCGACTGGGTCCCACGCAACGGCGGCGCGGCCACGGTTATTTCACCACCAGGTTCACCAGCTTTTTGGGCACCAAGATGACCTTGACCACCGTCTTGCCCGAAGTGCGCGCCTTGACCTTCTCTTCGGCCAGAGCCGCGGCTTCAATGGCCTTGGGAGCGGCATCGGCGGCGACGCGAACGACCGTAACCAGCTTGCCGTTGATCTGGACGGGGATTTCCAGCTCGTCTTCCCGGGCCAGTTCGGGGTCGCTGACGGGCCAGGGAGCGCGCAAGACGGAGCCTTGCTCGCCCAACTCCTCCCACAGCTCGGCCGCGAGATAGGGAGCGAACGGAGCCAGCAGCAGCACCAGCGAGCGCAGCAGCTCCCGCACCACCGGCGCCGGAACCTCGCCCGCCTCCAGTTGCGCATCGGCGGCCTGCATGTCGTTGACCAGTTCCATAATGGCCGCGACGCAGGTGTTGAAGTGCCAGCGCCCCTCAAAGTCCAGCGTGATTTTGGCGATGGTCTGGTGGAGCTTGCGCAGCAGCTTCAAAGAGACGCCGTTTTGCGTCTTGGACTGGCTTTCGCCGGCTGTCCTGGCCACAGGCGCATACTTCGTCACCAGCCGCCAGACGCGGCCCAGGAAGCGGCTGACGCCGGCCACGCCGTCTTCCTGCCAGTCGAGATCGCGATCGGGCGGGGCGGCGAAGAGGGCATACATGCGCGTGGCGTCGGCGCCGTAGCTGGCCACCATGTCGTCGGGCGAAACCACGTTGCCCTTGGACTTGGACATCTTCGCCCCGTCCTTGATGACCATGCCCTGCGTAAAGAGCCGTCGCGCCGGCTCGTCGTTCACGATCAGCCCCAGGTCGCGCATCACCTTGGTCCAGAAACGCGAGTAGATCAGGTGCAGAATGGCGTGCTCCACGCCGCCAATGTACTGGTCGATGGGGAACCAGTATTGCGCCTTCGCCGGCTCATAAGGGGCGGTCGAGTTCTTCGCGTCGGTGTAGCGGTAGAAGTACCAGCTCGAATCGACGAAGGTGTCCATAGTGTCGGTTTCGCGCCGCGCGGGACCGCCGCACTTGGGACACTTCACGTTGACAAAGTCCACCACGCGGCCCAGCGGCGAGCCGCCCTGCTGCGTGATTTCGATCTGCGGAGGCAGAAGCACGGGCAACTGTTCGTCGGGTACCGGAACCAGCCCGTCCTTCTCGCAGTGAATCATGGGAATCGGCGTGCCCCAGTAGCGCTGCCGGCTCACCCCCCAGTCCTTCAGGCGGAAGATCACCTTGGCCTCACCGAAAGCGCTGCGTGCGGCAACCTCCTGGAGGCGCTTCTGTGCTTCTGCGCAACTCAGTCCGTCGTACTCGCCGGAGTTGATCAGCACTCCCTCATGCGAGCAGAACGGCAATTCCGTCGCAACGGAAGCATCGGTCGGCTTGATGACCTGCACAATCGGCAGTCCGTACTTGGTGGCGAACTCGAAGTCGCGCTCGTCGTGCGCCGGCACGCTCATGATGGCGCCGGTTCCGTAGTCGGCCAGAATATAGTTGGCCACCCAGATGGGCACGCGCTGACCGTTGTAGGGATTGATGGCGAAGCGGCCGGTGGGCACGCCGTGCTTTTCAATCGCGCCCAGGTCGCCCGCCTCGCGCGCCTTCTTCTGCTGGTCCAGCAGCTCGTTGACCTGCGCCTTCAACTCGGGATCGGCGGCCGCGAAGGCAGCCACCAGCGCGTGCTGCGGAGCAAGCTGCACGCTGGTCGCGCCGAAGATAGTGTCGACGCGGGTCGTGAAGACTCGAATCCGTGTCTTTTCTGATCCCTGACCCCTGATCCCTGATCCCTGTTCTTCAAGGAAGAAATCGACATCGGTCCCTTCGCTGCGGCCGATCCAGTTGCGCTGCATGGTGCGCACTTTTTCCGGCCACCCTTCGAGCTTGTCCAGGCCGTCCAGCAATTCCTGCGCATAGGCGGTGATGCGGAAGAACCACTGCACCAGATCGCGCTGGTCAACCTGCGTCGTTTCATGCCGCCAGCAGCAGCCGTTCACCACCTGCTCGTTGGCCAGCACGGTGGCGCACTCCGGGCACCAGTTCACCTTGCTCTTCTTGCGGTAGACCAGGCCTTTCTCGTACATGCGCAGGAAGAACCACTGGTTCCAGCGGTAGTACTCGGGCAGGCACGTGGTCACTTCGGTGGACCAGTCGTAGCCCAGCCCCAGGCGCTGCATCTGCCGCTTCATGGCGGCGATGTTGGAGAGGGTCCACTCGCGCGGAGGCGTGTTGTGCTTGAGAGCGGCGTTCTCGGCGGGCAGGCCGAAGGCGTCCCACCCCATCGGGTGCAGCACGTTGTAGCCGCGCATCCACATGTGGCGCGCCAGTGCATCGCCGATCGAGTAGTTGCGCACGTGGCCCATGTGCAACTGGCCGCTCGGATAAGGCAGCATTTCCAGCACATAGTACTTGGGCTTACCGCAGGACGCGGGTTCGGCCGCATAAAGCGCGGGGTCCGCCGCCCACCGCTCCAGCCATTTGGGTTCAATTGCCGCCGGGTCGTAACGCAGTTCTTTTTCTTCCGCCATGTCCTAACCAGTGTAAACGGAGCGCTTCGGGTCGCCAGCTACTCCACCGGGCTCTTCGGTACCCGCACATTCAGCTCCTCGTTGCTGGACTCGTTCGCGGGCCGTATTGAAAGCAGTTACGCAAGAAGGCAATATTTGCGCTATACTTGTCATACAGATTAGACAGAACCGAGGTTCCCCATGCTGGCAGTCCGCATCCCCACCAAGATGGAAACGCGTCTGGAAAAGCTGGCGGCTCTGACCGGGCGGCCCAAGAGCTTCTATGTGCGCGAAGCCCTGCAGGCACATCTGGACGAAATCGAGGACACCTACACCGCCCTCTACCGGCTGGAGCATCCGGCCAAGCGGTGGACCCTAGAGGACCTGGAGAAGGGTCTTGACCTCGAAAAGTGAATCGGAGAGGACCTGGAAGGTCGAGTTCGACGACCGCGCGCGGCGCGAACTACGCAAACTCGACGCCAAAGTCCAGCAAGCGATCCTTCGCTACCTGCGGCAACGCATTGCCGTCGCGGAAGACCCCAGGCGCTTCGGCAAACCGTTGCGCCGCAATTTCGCCGGCCTCTGGCGGTATCGGGTCGAAGACTACCGCCTGATCTGCCGCATTGAAGACGAACGCGTGGTGGTCCTGGTACTGCAAGTGGGCCACCGGCGTGACGTTTACGAAGACTGAACCAAACTCTTCAGCACCTGCACGTTCCGCTCCTCGTCTTCCGGCGCGTCCACCGGGGTCTCGGCCACAAAGGCGCAATGCGCGAACCGCGGGTCGTTCAACAGCCGTCGGAAGGGTTCCAGGCCCATGGTGCCCTGTCCGATGTGCTGGTGACGGTCGAGCTTGGAGCCGCACTCGGCCTTGGCGTCGTTCATGTGCCAGACGCGGACGGCTTCCAGGCCAATGGTCGCCGCGGCCTGCCGGATGGTCTCCTCGTAGCCCTCGGGAGAGACAAGGTCGTAACCGGCAACCCAGGTGTGGCAGGTGTCGAGGCAGACGCCCATCGGCGCCGAGGGCTTCAGCCGTTCCACCAACTCGGCGACCTGTTCGAAGCTTCCGCCCAGCGAAAACTCCGCTCCGGCCGTGTTCTCGATGAGAATGTGGAACTCGGATTCCTGCCAGGGAAGGCCGTCGATGGCGCGGGAGATGGAGTCGGCGGCCAGCTTGAGCCCTTCGTCGCGGGTAAGCCCCTTCCAGGAGCCGGGATGGAGCACCAGATACTCGGCGCCCAGGGCCAGGGCGCGCTCGATTTCGGCATGGAAGGCGACCACGCTTTTCTCCCGAACCTCGTCGGACTGGCTGCAGACGTTGACCAGATAACTGGTGTGAATCACCAATGGCCCCACATCGAGAGAGGCGCGAAGTGTGCGCATGCGTTCGGCCTGCGCGGACGCCACTTTCGGGGCGCGCCACATGCGCGGGCTGGAAGAGAAGATTTGGAAGGTGTTGGCGCCGATCTCGTGCGCCCTCTCGACGGCATTGGATGCGCCGCCCGCCGTGCCCAGATGAATGCCGATGCGCTTCGTCATGGGGATAGTGTAATTGGCGAATGAGCGAAGGGTAAGGTTCATCTCGCTCGTCCTCGCTCCGGAAATCAAAGGAGATGGCCTGCGATTTTCCTTGCGCAGAATTAAGCCCCATGAGCGCACAATGTTCTTAGTCAGGAAGAAGCGCCGGGGCAGGAAGTAGCGCCGGCCTCCCGGCCGGCTGTAGCGCGGACGTCCTCGTCCGCGCCCGCGCTCAGAGGCCCAGAAAAGACCTTTTTTCGAGGCCGATTCCGGGCAAAAAACCGGCCGAAATCGTCGTTTACCCCACCCCCCTATAGTGTTATTATCACTTTTTCAACGATAAAATTCTCGTAAGTAGCAAAGAATCAGTGCTATACAAAATTTCATAGTTAACTGACCAGTAACTTGAACTGCCCAATTTTGGCCCCTTTTGGGCCGTTTTGGGCGCTTTTTGGCCAAAAAAGGCTCAAAATCGATGCCAAAATGCACCCTTTTTTGCGCTCGGTCCGAAGTCGAGGGACCATTCCGCCTCGGCGTCGAGCCTTCCTGCTTTCGCCCTAATCGTCGTCGTCCTTGGTGGTCTTCTTGCGGCGCTCGGTGAGCATCGCCGGAACGGGCTTGTCGCCCATGGCGTCTTTCCACAGGATCACGTTCAGCTTTTGCGTGGGGGCGCGATCCTCATGGCGGAAGTCCATCTTCATGCTTTCCTTCGCTCCCGGAGCGGTCTTGGCGTTGGCGGTGTAGATCAGGTTGTTGTCGCGGTTCACGGTATCGGCATCGTAGGCTGGCTGGTCGCCGGGACCAGTGAAGAGGGTCGAAATCAGCGAGCTGAAGGCGTCGTTGTTGTTCATCGGCGGCAGCCCGAGCAGCGATTCCATGGTGCGGATCACACTGACGGTCGAGTAGAAGCGGCTGTCGACAAAGGGCGCGCCGTTGGGCCCGTGAGGGGCGTATTTGCTGATGACCAGCGCCAGGCTGCGATGGGCGTCCACGTGGTCTCCGCCGTCCTGCGCGTCGTCTTCGAGGATAAAGAAAGCAGTGTCCTCCCAGAACGGCGAGTGGGAAATGGCCTCGACGGCGCGGCCCACGGCCAGATCGTTGTCGGCGACAGAGGACTTCGGCGTGGGCCCACCTGGGCGGGTTCCGGCGGTGTGGTCGTTGGGCAGCCGCAGCAGGATGAAGTTGGGCATGGTGTCTTTGCCCTGCTCCTTGTCCGCGACCCAGCCCTTCAGGTGGCGCAGAAAAATGTCGGCGCGAATCTGGTCGGGAACGGCCAGTTCGAAGTCCGGCGCCTCCTGGGCAAAGTGGCCGACCAGTTCCGGCTTGGTGGCAATGTTCGAGGCCATCAGCGGAATGGGCCAGGGCCACTTGTTCACGCCGCCGCCCCACTCGGCGGGCAACTCCTCGCCGTGCGCAACGAAGGGATGCGTGCAATGAGCGCCCTGGAGCATGGGCCCCATCTGCGGGTTGGCGGTCTTCACCTCGTTGCAGAAAGTGGTGGCGATGAATTCGCCGAAGTGGTAGTAGCTTTTGCCGTGGGCGGCCAGATTGCCCCACAGATAACCCGAGGCGGGCTCGTTGACGTCAGGAATCTTCTGCAGCAACGGGTAGTCGTTGGCTACCACACCCTCGTAGTCGTAGGTCCTTTCGCCGCTGCGATAGCTTTGCTGCCAGGTCTTTTCCAGATAATCAGTACCGATGGCGGCATTGGACCAGACGTGCCCATCGCCGGAGACTTCGCCGGAGTCAAAGAAGTTGTCGAGCACGCCGAAGCGGAGAGCCAGCTTGTGCAGATTGGGCGTAATCGACTCGCCGTACATGGTCAGGGTTGAGTCCCCGTTGCCCACCGGTTTGCCGTCCTGCTTCAGGTCGCCGAAGATCTGGTCGTAGGTGCGGTTCTCCTTGATGATGTAAATCACGTGCTGGATGCGGTCCTGCACGGGGCCGGAAAAAGTGACCTTCTCCGCCGCGGCCTTCATGCGGTTGGACTCGAGCACCGCCGCGGTCGATTGCGGAAGGTTCTTCTCAATCTCCGCCGCATCGAGCGTGGCCAGCGAGCCATGGAGCATGGTGGCGATGTAGGTATAGCCGCGCAGGAAGTACTTGCCCCTAGAGGAATCCGTCTCTCGCATGGGAGCGCCATTGGGACCGGTTCCCTGCCCTTTGCCGGTGGCCAGATAGAGCTTTCCGCCGGAAGGCGAGGGAAGAAAGGCCATGGAGACGGGCAGCCACTCGGTGGGAACAAAGCCCGCAGGTTCAACCAAGCCTTCGCGCGCGGCCTTGGGGGTCAGCTTCGTGGTATCCATGACCGCGACGGCGTCTGTAGCCATGTTGGCCACGTAGAGGCGAGTGCCGGTCGAGTTCACGGCCAGGGCGACAGGCTCGGCGCCGAAGTAGCTTTGGCCGGGCAGTCGGGTGTCGAAGTATCCCTCGACGGAGAACTGGCCGGCGCCGACATGCACAGCGGCGACGGCATCGCGATTGGCGAGGGCGACGTACAGAACTTTCTGGTCGGGCGAGAACTCGAAGGCGCAGGGGTGGGTGCCGGGCTTGACGGGATCGGACGGCTTGAGCAGGCCCAGCTTGCGGCCCACCGTTCCCTGGGCAAGGTCGAGCTCAACGATTTCGGAGGCGTTCCACAAGGCGACAAAGGCGCGGCGGCCGTCCTTGGTGACCGCCAGAGCGATGGGATAAGTCGAGGGCACGGCATCGCTCTCAGACATGTCGAAGCGCTTCTCAATCGAGCCGGTGGAGGCATCGAGGAGAAGAACGTCGTCGGAAAGGTTGTCGGCGACCAGCAGCTTCTCCGATCCGGCCGATCCCAGGACAGTGATGGCGGCCGGAAACGGGACGCCCTTGTCGCCGTCCACTTCTCCTATCAGCTTGGTCTTTCTTCCCGGAGCAAGCTGCTGGAGAGGCAGGGAAATCAGTCGCTCGGGCGCGATTTTGCCGGCCTGGAAGCTATAGACGGCGATGGCGTTGCCGGTGCCCTTTTTGCCGTCGCCGCGAGGATTGGAGAGGGAGCCGAGCGTGGCATAGAGGCGGCTGCCGTCGCGGCTGAAGGCCAGACCGGAGTAGAGCGTCTGATGGTCCCCGACCACGGTGCGGGCGTCGGGGAAGTCGGCCACTGTGCCGGTTTGCGTGTCCAGAACCGCCAGCGACTGCTCATACTGCGACTCATAGGTTCCATAACCGGCGTTGACCGTGACCACATAGTGGCCGTCTGGAGAGACTGCCATGGTGATGGGCAGACTGTTCAGCCTCTGCGGATGGCCGGGAACCGGCTCGATCAACTGCTTGCTGGTGGAAAGATTCAGTGTTTGCGCCGCAAGAAACTCCACTCCAAGAGCCAGGATCGTGCAGGAAACCGTCAACCGGGCCAAGATGTTCATGCATGAACGATAGCAAAAAGAGGCCGGCCTCGCCTTACCGTGCCTTTACAGCCCCAGTGTGCTCTGGCGTCTCCTGGATCCGGAGACGCTGGAGGGCGCAGTCAGCCGCTAATTGTCCTTGAGAGTTACCGTGATCTTGCGCGAATCGCCGCCTGCCGAGGAGATGACGATTTCGCCGGTGGATTTCTTGCGGATGCTCTTGAACTTTTCGCCCCACTCGACCAGCACCAGGGCATCGGGTGTGAGCAGCTCATCAAGGCCAAGAGTCTCCAGTTGGCGTTCGCCTTCGAGACGGTAGACGTCGAGGTGAAAGAGCTTGACCGGGCGGCCGTCCTGAGAACCGTCGTACTCATGGAGAAGGGTGAAGGTGGGGCTGGTCACCTCGTCTGGCTCGGCCGCATCGAGAGCCTGTGCAATGCCCTTGACCAACGTGGTTTTTCCAGTGCCCAAGTCGCCGCGCAAGATCAGAAGTTGAGGAGGCACGAGGATGCGGGCCAGCTTGCGGCCCACTTCAATGGTGTCCGCGCCGCTCTGGGTGGTGAACTCGTGGATTCTGCCTTCAGCCGGAAGGGTCGCATTGCTCATTGGACTGCCTCGCGTGAGGCCTCGGCCGGCGACGACTCCTCCGGCAGCCCCTGCAACCAAACATAACGGTTTGGGCCACCGGAGCGAAAGCGGAAAGCCCGAGAAAAGTGCGGAATGCTGTCGGTCGCCAGGAAGGTGTGCTCATCGCCCGCGCGCACGGCCAGATCGGCGGCCAATCCGTGCAGATAGACAGCGGCTTCGACGGCCTGCGCCACGTGGGCCGGATGCTGCGCCATGAGACCGGCAATGAGCCCGGTAAGCAGGTCGCCGCTGCCGCCTTTGGCCATGCCGGGATTGCCGGTGGTGTTGACGGCCACGCGACCATCGGGGTGGGCGATGAGGGTGCGCGCGCCCTTGAGCACCAGGGTGACGCCAACGCGGCGGGCAAAACTGCGCGCGGCTTCAAGCCGGTCGGCCTGGATTTCCGCCACGGTCAGGCCGGTGAGCCGCGCCATTTCTCCGGGGTGGGGCGTGAGCACCAGGGTGCGGCCTTTGGCCAGCTTGGCAAGCAGGACCGGCTTGGCAGCCAGAATGTTCAAGGCGTCGGCGTCGATGACTGCGGGAATCTTTGTGGCGGAGAGCAGGCCGGTGGTGAATTTTACGGCGTCTGGGCTTTGGCCGAGGCCGGGACCAATCGCCAGCACGGTCCTGCCCGCCATGAGCAAAGAGAGAATTTCAGGAGCGAGGTTTTCGGCGGAGATCTGGCCGGTTTCGGTGGCGATAAGGGGCCAGGTCATCAGTTCGGGCGCGATGGATGCCACCGGGGGAAGCACGGAAGCAGGAACCGCAGCCGTGACCAAGCCAGCGCCAGCGCGCAAGGCAGCCAGGGACGTCATGGAGGGCGCGCCGGATTTACCCAGCGAGCCGCCGACGATGAGGACGTGGCCGAAGTTGCCCTTGTTGGCCGCCGCGGGACGGGGCGCCTGGATGAGCGAGAGCGCCGAGCCGGCCCAAACCAATCCCTGCGCCGAAACGATGGCCTCTGCGGGCGAGCCGATGGTAGCGACGACGATGGGCTGGTTCCAATACCGCGTGAGTTGGCCGAAGACATGCGCCGGCTTGGGCGCGGTGAAGGTGAGGACGGCATCAGCGGGAAAGACCGGGCCGGAAACGGTGGGACTGGTCTCGTCGGCCGGCCAGCCGGAGGGCAGATCGACGGCAAGAATGGGAGCCGCGCTGGCTTTCACCCACTCTAGAGCGGCGAGGACAAGGCCCTTCAGCGGCGGCTTGAAGCCGGTGCCGAGGACAGCATCGAGAATCAGATCGGTTTGGAGAGCGGAGGTGTCGCGGGCTAGTTCGTCGGCCGATTCGACGACATGGATGAGGCCGTGGGCGGGGCTGGTGAGTTCCTGCCAGGCTTGGGCGGCGTTGCCGGTGAGTTTGTCGCGCGAGCCCAAGAGCAATGTGGTGACGTCGAGGCCGGCAGAGGCCAGAAGGCGCGCGGCCATCATGCCGTCGCCGCCGTTGTTGCCGCGGCCGCAGAGGACTGTGACGCGGCGCGCGTGCGGGAATTGCTGGCGCGCGAAGGCCGCAACCGCCGCAGAGGCCGCGCGCATGAGATCGAGCGAGGGAACGTGGAAGCGCTCGTTGGTCAAGCGGTCGCAGGCCTGCATCTCGGCGGCGGAGAGAATGTGCATATCGAGTGAATGGTAAAACATTCGAGGGATCGTGGAGTGGTTCGCCTGTTCCAACATCGACAGATCGCCTTCATTTCGCAACATGGCGCGAAGAGAGAATGGGACAAAGCGGTCATGAGCGATCTGGAAAGAGCGCGTCAAATGTGGCGAAAACGGCGAGAAAAACGGCCTTTTCTGGCTAAAATGGCCCCTTTTTGGCAAAAAAACTGGGTTTGATGTTACTGATCAGTTAACACGATAAAATTATAACTTATTGATTAATTGCAAGTTACATTCACGTGAATCCATAAAAACGGGCATTTACATGTAGGGGGGTGGGTGTCAGCTCAAAAAAAGCAGGGAAAAGTCTGGGAACAGGATGCCCGCTCTTTGGTCCTTGCTCACTTCTATATTGTGCGCGCAGGGAGGGAAATCATCTGCAAATTCCTTCAGAGGACAGTGGAGTAGGGAATAGGGAGTAGGGAGTAGGGGTCAGGGGTCAGTGAGCAGTGGGCAGTGCTTTAGCGGCCCATGGCCATCTGCACGAGGAGCCAGCCGTTGAGGCCGGCGATGAGAGCGGCGACGAGCCAGGAGAGGGCTTGGAGTCCGCGGCTGTTGACGAACTCACCCATGGTTTTGCGGCTTCCGGTGAAGATGACCAGAGGAACCACGGCGAAGCTCAACTGCAGGGAGAGAATGACCTGGCTGAGAATGAGCAGCTTCTCGGTTCCCTGCTCGCCGGTAAAGGCGACCACGAGGATGGTGGGGATGATGGCCAGGGAGCGGGTCAACAGGCGGCGCAGCCAGGGGGCAAGCTTGATGTGGATGAAGCCCTCCATGACCACCTGACCGGCGAGTGTGCCGGTGATCGAGGAGTTCTGGCCGGAGGCCAGGAGAGCGACGGCAAACAGAGTGCTGGCGCCGGCCGCGCCCACCAGGGGGCTGAGCAGCTTGTAGGCGTCCTGGATGGCGGCGACCTCAAAGTGGCCGCTGCGGTAGAAGACGGCCGCGGCAACGATGAGGATGGCGGCGTTCACGAAGAGGGCCACAGTGAGCGCCAGGGCGGAGTCGATGTTGGCCATGAAGATGGCTTCGCGCTTACCCTCGGGCGTGCGCTTGTAGCGGCGGCTCTGCACGATCGAGGAGTGGAGGTAGAGATTGTGGGGCATGACCGTGGCGCCCAGAATGCCGATGGCGATGTAGAGCATGTCGGGATTGGTAACGATGGAGGCTGAAGGCACGAAAAGACTGTGCAAAGCCTGCCCGTAGTCGGGCCGGGAGAAGAACATCTGCACGCCGAACATGGCGATGATGGTTCCGATGAGGGAAATGACCAGCGCCTCGACGTAGCGGAAGCCCCAGCGCTGCAGGACAAGAATCAGCAGCACGTCGAGGCTGGTGATGAGTACGCCGTAGAAGAGCGGAATGTGGAAGAGGAGTTCGAGGGCAATGGCCGAGCCGATGACTTCTGCCATATCGCAGGCGGCGATGGCGATCTCCGCGAAGAACCAGAAGACAAAGCTGATTTTTGGGCCGAAGCTCTCGTGGCAGATCTGCGCCAGGTCGCGCTCGGTGGCCACGCCGAGCTTGAGCGAGAGGCTCTGGAGCAGGACGGCGATCAGGTTCGAGGCCATGATGACGAACAGGAGGGTGTAGCCGAAGCGCGCGCCGCCGGCGATGTCGGTGGCCCAGTTGCCGGGGTCCATGTAGCCCACCGCGATCAGGAATCCGGGGCCGAAAAAGCCCATGAGCCGACGCCAGAACACCGGCGAGCGCGTAAGGCGAACGCTGGAATGCACCTCCGGCAAGGAGGGCTCGGTAAGCACGACCTGAAGTATGGCTTGTGTGGACATAGGCTCGGTTGGAAGGAGCGCAAGGCTCGTTCAAAACCAGTATGCCACAGCTAGTTAACCATGGTTAATAAATTTTCTTATATTTACTTATTTATAATCTAAGGCTTGAGCCAGACCGCCTCGGCAGCCGGGCGGCCTAGGATGGTTACGCCTGCAGGTAGCTCAATCGAAACGGTTTGGTCGTAATTCTGACTGACCACGCGCAGGCTTTGGCCGGGGCCGATGCCAGTGTGGTGCAGAAAAAGAAGGAGCTTGGGGTCGCGCTCATGGAGGCTGACGACGGTGTAACGGAGGCCCTCGGCGGCTTCAGAGAGGGGGGTCTCGCCGCGGAGTTTGCGCTGGACCGGGTCTTCAGGCAGAACGAAATTTCCATGGGGACAAGCGCCGCCCGCACCCAGTTTTTCTTTCAGTTTGGCCTCGAAGGCGGGGGAGACGGCGTGCTCCAGGCGCTCGGCCTCCTCGTGAATCTCGTACCATTCCATGCCGAAGATTTCGGTCAACATGCGCTCGATGAGATGGTGGCGCAGGGCGGTGCGATAGGCGGTTTCGCGGCCCGAGTCGGTGAGGCGGACAATGCCGTCGTCGCCAACCACGACATATCCGTCGCGCTTGAGGCGCTTGAGCGCCATGGTGACGGCCGGGGCCGAGACCTCAAGCCAATGGGCCAGAAGGGCCGGAATGACCTCGCGCCCTTCGGCTTCAGCCTCAAGGATCGCCTTCAGGTAGTTTTCCTTCGAGACGTGAATCGAATCTTTCATGGCGGGGCCTAAACAAGTCTAACCGCTGGCGAGGTCAGAAAGGGGACGAACATGGGGAGATTGCGGCTCGATGGGGTGCGCTGGCTGGGGTGAAGGAAGGCCGCGGCAAAGCGGCTGCGGAAACAGTCCAACTTTCGGGTCAAACCCGTGAGAACACCTCCCCGTGGCTAAAGCCACGCTGATTATGCTGGCTTTATTCGGGGGTTGAAACCCCCTTCTTCCACCCCAGCGACAAGGACCCGTCGCTGGGGACCCCGGCCTCCCTCCGAACCGAATTTTTCCGCAACCCGTGAAGCTGCTGCCTAATGAATCTTAAGTTCGCAGCATAACTTGAGGACTAGAGCATTTTCGATTCACATATTGACATCACGGCGGCATACAAGGTGGCTTTTACTTCCACCCCACGGACCAAGACCCGTCCGCGGGGGCCCCGGTCAGGAAAAAGCCACTCAGCTTTCCGGTTCCTGTAATGAGCAGAATCGAAAATGCTGTAATTGCTGTGCGGAGAGCATTGAAAATGCAGATCCTTCGCTACGCTCAGGATGACAAGGGTTATGGGGCGAACTTAGGAGACGGGACACTGGGAAGGGCAGTGCCCCCGGATTCCCTACACGTCGTTGCCGAGGTGGAAGATGGGCTCGACGCCGTGTCCTCCGCTAAGCAGGGCCTGCTCCTCGTGGGCTTCCAGAGGCTTGTAGTTCTGCGCCACGTCCATGGCGAGGCGGAAGTAGCGCTCGTCTCCGGGAGGAAGCGCCGCCGTGATGGGGTGGCCCAGGGTCCAGCGCAGGCCGAGAGAGGCTTCATCGGGGAACGCGGCCGGCTGATACCAGCATTTTGACTGAGGATGATTCTGCTTCTGGTCGGCGGCCCAGACGGTCTTGGCCATGCCCTTCAGAGCCAGAATGCCTATCTGCTTCTCCTGCGCTTTTTTCAGGATCTGGGGGCCGAAGTTGGCCTGGGTAAAGAGAACCCAGTTGACGGGAAAGAGGATGGTGTCGAAGTTGTAGCGGTCCATGGCGGCCAACGCGGTTTCAGCGGAATGGACGGAGAAGCCGATGAAGCGGATCTTGCCTTCCTTCTTTGCCGCTTCCATGGTTTCCATGGCGCCGCCGGGGCCAAGCACCTGGTCCAGTTCGGTCATTTTGGTGAGGGCATGGAACTGGTAGAGGTCGAGGTGGTCGGTCTTGAGCAGGCGGAGCGACTCCTCGAGCTGGGCGCGGGAATCTTCCTTCTTGCGGCCTTCGGTCTTGCAGGCCAGGAAGCACTTATCGCGATAGGGCTTGAGCGCCGGTCCCAGCCGTTCTTGTGCATTGCCGTAGCTGGGCGCGATGTCGAAGTAGTTGATGCCGCGGTCCACGGCTTCGGCCACGATGTTCGAGGCTTCGCCGGTCTCTTCGTTCATGACGACGATGCCGCCGAAGCCTATGATGGAGAGCTTTTCGCCGGTTTTGCCGAGCGTGCGGCGGGCGATGGGGTTGGCGGAGGTCTTTGCGGAGGCGTTCATGCGGCTGGTCGATGCAACAGCGGCCGCAGCGATGGCGGCCTGCTTCAGGAATTCACGGCGCTTCATAGTCTGTCTCCAGGGGATGGAATAGGACAAGCAGCGTGCTAGAGACATTCTTGCACAGAATTGTGCGCGACGAGCCGAGCGCCTTAGCCTGGCAACTGGGCCAGGTAGAAACCAAAGAGGACCAAGACGCCGACGATCATCGCGACACCGATGCGGAGGCGCGTGGCGAAGAGCTTGCGAGGTGATCCCAGGCGGGGCACCAGCGGGACCGCGAAGAGCAGGCCGCAACTGAAGCCACCCAGGTGGGCCATGTTGTCGATATGAATGCCTACGCCGGGGGCCATGGTGGCGGCGCCGATGAGGAGATTGATGGCGGCAAAGTAGATCACCGACTTGCGCAGCTTGCGCAACTCCAGCTGAGGAATGGGCAGACGCGGGGACTTGAGCAGGACGATGAGCACTCCAGCCAGGCCGAAGACCGCGCCGGAAGCGCCTGCTCCCACCGGGCCGTAGACGATGCCCGCGGGGTTGGCCGGCACCGAGTAATGCCACCAGTTAAAGAAGGTGGAGAGCAGGTTGCCGGCCGCGCCGGTAAGGATGTAGGCGGCCAGAAGGCCCACCGAACCCATGAGCGGCTCGGCCAGCAGGCCCAGGTTCCACAGGCACCACATGTTGGTGGCCAGGTGGATGATGCCGACATGGACGAACATGGCGGTGACAATGCGCCACCATTCGCCGTAATTGAGGACTGCGCTGGCGTTGTCGGCTCCCCAGAAGAGCAACTGGTCGGAGGTGGGGCTGAAGGGGCTGACGTGGTGCGCCACCATGGCGATGAAGACCAGGCAGTTGATACCGACCAGCAGATAGGTAGCCGGCGATGCTGCCCACATGGGGCGAGGCCGGCGCATCGGTTGTGGCGGCGGGGGAATGAACACCGCATCCGGCGGCAGGAACTCCGGCGCGGAACCGGGACCCACACGGTACGATTCCGGTCCGTGGGGAGGAGGAACGGGGGGAAAGCTGCCCATGTATCAACTTTAATGCATTTTCTGCCGTTTCGAGGGGCGCGGGATGCACAGGATGTGATTTGCGCTCGCCGGAACAGTCAGCGGACAAGATCAGCAGGAAGAAAAATTTGGCGAAAGCGGCCCTTAAGTACAAAGGAGTCATTGCCGGGCCGCGTTTCACGGTGCAGTGTGCCGTACCGGGATGTGAATTGAGCCGGGAGAGGAAATTGCGCGGCACGATTCGATGTACTCTGGAGTTTGGTCACTGCCGATGCGGCAAGACAAGAGATTGCAACGGGTTGCGAAGGCCCGTGAATAAGGAGCGAAATCGTGAGTCTAGAGATTATTTCGGAAAAGAAGATCAAGCGGGCGTTGCTGAGCGTAACCGACAAAACCGGCCTGGTGGAGTTTGCCCAGGTGCTGGCCGGGTTTGGCGTGGAACTGGTCTCGACCGGCGGAACGGCGCGGGTGCTGCGCGAGGCTGGGCTGACAGTGAAAGATATCAGCGAGCTGACCGGCTTTCCGGAGATGCTGGACGGGCGCGTGAAGACGCTGCACCCCAAGGTGCACGGGGGCCTGCTGTACATTCGCGGCAACAAGGAACACGAAGCCGCAGTGGCCGCGCACGGGATCGAGCCCATCGATATGGTAGTGGTGAATCTCTACGCCTTTGAGAAGACTGCCGCGCAGGCCGGAGTGGCGTTCGGCCATATGATCGAAAACATCGACATTGGCGGGCCGTCGATGGTGCGTTCGGCGGCCAAGAACTTCGAAGACGTGGCCATCGTGACCCGCGTAGACGATTACCCCGCCCTGATCGAAGAGCTGAAGACGACGCACGGCGCGCTGAGCCGGAAGACGCGGTGGAAGCTGGCGAAGAAGGCGTTTGGGCTGACCGCGGCGTACGACGCGGCGATTGCCAACACGCTGGACCAGATTGCCGAGGCTCCGGCACCGGCTGCGCCGGCTGAGCCCGATACGGCTTCCCTGCCCCAGACCCTGCGCATCAACTTTCCGCTGGCCCAGCCGCTGCGCTATGGCGAGAATCCCCACCAGCGGGCTGCGCTTTATGCAAATGGATCGGGCCTGGGCATTGCCGGGGCGCGACAGTTGCAGGGCAAGGAACTGAGCTTCAACAACCTGGTGGATCTGGACGCCTGCTGGGAACTGGCGCAGGAGTTCGACGAGCCCGCGGTCATCATTGTGAAGCACACCAACCCCTGCGGCGCGGCGACCGGCGAAAGCCTGGCGGAGGCCTATCGCAAGGCGCTGGCCTGTGACCCGGTCTCGGCCTATGGCGGGGTGATCGGCATCAACCGCGAAGTGGATCTGGAGGTGGCCGAGGAGATTGCCAAAATTTTTGTCGAGGCGATTGCCGCCCCGAGCTTCAGCGCCGCGGCCCGCGAGCGCTTTGCCGCCAAGAAGAACCTGCGGCTGGTGGAGGTGCACGCCGCACCGGCACGGCCGGTGGTGAAGCACGTTTCCGGCGGACTACTGCTGCAGGATGCGGACACCGGGCGGGTGACGGAGACCGAGCTGAAGGTGGCCACCTGGCGTCCGCCGACGGCCGAGGAGCTGCGCAGCCTGCTCTTTGCGTGGCGGGTGGCCAAGCACGTGAAGTCGAACGCCATTGTCTACGCAAAGGACGGACAGACGCTGGGCGTGGGCGCGGGGCAGATGAGCCGCGTGGACGCCGCGAAGTTCGGCGCGATGAAGGCCGTGCTGCCGCTGAAGGGGTGCGTGGCGGCTTCGGATGCCTTCTTCCCCTTCGCCGACGGACTGGAAGCTGTGGCCGCGGCGGGGGCAACCGCGGTGATTCAGCCGGGCGGGTCGGTGCGGGATGAGGAAGTGATTGCCGCGGCCGACAAGCTGGGCATGGCGATGGTGTTCACGGGGATTCGGCACTTCAAGCACTGAGAACCTACCCTGGTGGTCAACGCATGAAAAGCCCCAGCTCAACCTGGACCATTCGGCGAGCGCAAGCCCTGGCGCTGGTCCGGCAAATGGACTGGTTTCGCGGGCTGCGGGCCGCGGTGGCGTTGTGCGCGCCGCTGGTTCTGGGCGACCTGGCTGGAATTCCGAACCTGGGGTGGGCGGCGCTGGGGGGCTTCGAAGCCATCATCGCCGACACGGGCGGACCCTACCGGACGCGCCTGTCGAGCCTGGTGACGCTCTCGCTGGGCGGGGCGGCGGGGCTTTTTCTGGGTTCGCTGGCGGGCGGAAGCCTGGGCTGGGCAGTGCCGATTACAGTGCTGTGGTGCTTTGTGTGGAGCTACCTGGCGGTGCTGGGGCAGCCGTTCAGTTCGGCCGGAATCCTGGTGCAGGTGATTTACATCTGCGGGATTGGTGCGCCCACCTCGTCGTGGCGGGAAGCGCTGGGCATGGGCCTGCTGCTGGTGGCCGGAGGCGCATGGGCGGCGCTGCTGTCGCTGCTGTTGTGGCCGCTGGATGCCTATCGGCCCGCCCGGGCCGCGGTGGGCGCCTGCTTTGAGGAGCTGGCTTCGTTTCTGGGCTCGGTGACGGAGATGGCCAGCCGCGATCAGCGCCGCGCCGTGCTGTGGCACAGGCTGGCGCAGCACCACCAGTACCGCGTGCGCCGCGCCATTGAAGAAGGCTGGGCCGCGGTGGCGGCGATTCGTGCCGAACACCAGTCCGAGACTACGCAAGGCCATCACCTGGTGGTGCTGCTGGAGCACGCGGACCTGCTGATTGCCCGCACCGTGGCGCTGGCCGAACACATGGAGGCGCAGGCGGTGGGGGGTAGCGGCTCGCCGTGCTTCGACCGCAGCCTTTCGGGACTGGACGAGCTGCGCTTGACGGAATTGTGGGTGGCTTCGCTGCTGATGCGGCGGCGCGGCGAAAGCGCGGCAACCGCCCGCGCCCAGCGGCTGGAGATGGAGGGGCTGCCGCGCAGGCTGGAGGGCTGCCTGGGCCAGGCCGACGCGACAAGCCGCTTTCTGCTGGCGCAGGTCGCCGAGGCCGCTTCGCTGCTGGATACGGCCATCGAGAGTGCAGCGCTTCTGCGGCTGGGCAAGGCGCCCGAGGGCGTTTTCAGGCGTTCGGCGGCTGCCTCCGTGGGACATTTCGGCTATGTCTACGAGCGGCTGGGCGAGCTACGGCAAGGCTGGGCGCTGGAACAGATCACGGACAAGCTGCGGGCTAACTTCACCCGCAAATCCCTTATTCTGCGCCACGCAGCGCGGGTGGCGTTGGTGTGCGGCATGGATGCGGCGCTGATTCTGCTACTCAATATCGACCACGGCTACTGGCTGCTGCTGACATCTCTGATCGTACTGCAGCCGCACGTCTCCGGCACGCTGCGGCGGGGGAAGGAGCGCATTGGCGGCACGGTGGGGGGCGGAATTCTGGCGGCGGTGCTGGCCGCAGTGCTGCACTCGCAACTGGCCACGGCGGCGGCGCTGTTTCCGCTGGCGCTGCTGGCCTTGGCCATTCTGCCCGTCAACTACGCGCTCTTTGCCTTCTTCCTGACGCCGACGTTTGTTCTGGCCTGGCTGCCCTACTCCGGCGACTGGCAACTGGCGTTGGTGCGCACCGGCAACACCATTGCGGGAGCGGTGATTTCGGTGGCGGCGATGCTGTTTCTCTTCCCTGCCTACGAACGCGACCGGGCGCACGAGTTTCTGCGCGCCAGCCTGGCCGCCGACCGGCGCTACCTGGCGCAGTTGGCCGAGGTATGGAAGACGGGGCGCACCCGCTCGTCGCAACTGTTGGCCAATGGCCGCCGCGGCGCCGGGCTGGCCCACAACGACACCGAGGAATCCCTGGAGCGGCTGCTGGCCGAAAGCTGGCCGCGCCGCCGGCCGTTTGCGCAGTTTGCCGCGGCGTTTGTGACTTACCTGCGGCGGTTTGCCCAGTCCGTGACGACTTTGGCGGTCCTGGAAGGCGAGGGCGAATGGAAGGAGTCCAGGACGGTGCAGGGGCGGCTGGAACTGTTGGACCAGCGAATGGCCTGGCTCGAGGAACAGACCGGGCCGCAGGCTCGACCCAGCCCATGGCCCCAGCCCGGAACGACCGAAATGCAGGCGGCGATTCCGCCCCAGGACCACCCCGGCGAACGCCAGATGGAGCAGCTCGAACGGCAAACCGAAATCCTGCACCGCCAGCTCAGCTCGCTGCGCCAGCACGGCTGGCTGCCCGGCGATTCCCGCACCTGATCTCTTCGCCGGTTTGCGGGCCGTTAATGGAGGGGCGCAGAGAGGCTTTTTTCGCGGGGAACAAGCCACTTAACGCTCAGGCTCCTCCTCTTGAGCAACCGGGAAGCCGTTATATTGTGCACGGAATACTGTTGTTTGCCACCAAATGCCGGTTAAAATCGTCTTTATAGTAGATAGAGCTGCCCCCCAACGGCTGCCTGCGCCATCTTTTTGTCTGGCAGCAAGGAGTTTTCCGGGCTGAACAGCTATGAAGAGGCATGGAATCCCCAGGATGATGACAAAAAAACTTCGTTTGCTGCCCTTTTGGCTGTCACTTGCCGCCGCATTTACGCTTCTTCCGGCGGCTACGACAGTCCGCGCCCAAAGCACCCCGGGCAGCCCGGCTGCGGCCAAGACGACCTCGGCCAAGCCCAACCAGATTGCTCCGGCAAAAGCCGCGCCGGCCGAGCCGGCCTCCTCCCCCGCGGACGCAGCGCCAGGGCCGGACCGCGCCCAGGCGTACTATCACCTTGCTCTGGCCGGCATCTACGAAGACGATGCGGTGACGCAAGGCAGCCCGGAATATGCCACTCGGGCAATCGAGGAATACAAACTGGCTTTGAACGCCGACCCCGGTTCGGTCGAAATCAACACGGGGTTGGCCGAACTCTACTTTCGCACCGGCCACACGCGCGAGGCGGAGGCCACTGCGCGCGAACAGATCAAGAACTCCCCAAATGATGTTGCCGCGCACAAGCTGCTGGGACGCATCTACCTGCGCCAGCTTGGCGACGGAGCGAACCCGGTCTCGTCGGCCTCCGCCAATACTCTGGAACAGGCCATCGCGGAATTCGAGAAGCTCGTCACCTTCGAGCCCAAGGATGTGGAAGATCGCATGATCCTGGGCCAGCTGTATGCCGTCAAGCACGACCAGAAGAAAGCCGAGGAGGAATTCAAGACCGCCCAGGCCATCGAGCCCGACTCCGAACAGGTGGTGTTGAACCTGGCCCGGGTCTATGCCGAGGCTGGCGATCTGGATCATGCCGCCAAGGTGATCGAGGCCGTACCGGTGGCCAACCGCAGCGCCAAGATGGAGTTTGCCCTGGGCGCAGCCTGCGACCAGTTGAAGCGGACCAAGGACGCCATTGCCGCCTATCAGCGCGCGACCGACCTGGAGCCTGGGGACGTGAGAACCCTGGGAGCGCTGGCGCAGGCTCTGCTGAACGACAACCAGCTTGACGAGGCGCTCAAGTATTACAAGGAATTGTCCGAGGCCGATCCGGAGGATGCCTCCGCGCTGATCCATATGGGGGAAATTCAGCGCCGGCAGGGAAAGTACGAGGCCGCGCTGGCCACCATCCGCAAGGTGCGCAAACTGGATCAGAGCACGCTGGAGACCGGCGCCAAACTGGAGGCGGGCTACAACGAGGGGCTGCTGCTGGACGTATTGGGCCGCTTCGATGACGCCGCGGAAGTCTACGAAAAGATGGCGGAGCTGACCTCGCACGCCAACGGCGCTTATACCGCCGAGGAAAAGAGCAATCGCGGCATCTTCCTTGAGCGTCTGGGAGCGGTCTATCACGAACAGAACAAGACCGATCAGGCCATTGCCACCTACCAGAAGATGGTCGAGTTGGGCGGCGAGACGGCTCTGCGCGGCTTCCAGGGGCAGGTGGACACCTATCGCGACGCCAAGCAGTTCGACAAGGCAGTCGAGGTTTCGCGCAAGGCTGTTCTGGCCAATCCCAAGGACCGCCGGCTCAAACTGATGCTGGCCGACGAACTGACCGATCTGGGCAAGAGCGACGAAGCTGTGGCGATGGCCAAAGGGCTGCTGGTGAACACCAACGAGGACCAGGATGTCTGGATTTCGCTGGGCCAGATGTACGTTCGCATGCGCCGGTGGAAGGAAGCGGAGGAGGCCCTCAACAAGGCGGAAACCCTGACTTCGAAGAAGGAAGACCGGACCTACCTTTATTTTCTGAAGGGCGAACTGGCCGAACGGCAAAAGCATCTGGAACCGGCCGAGCAGTTCTTCCGCCAAGCGCTGGAACTCGACCCTTCGAGCACCATGACCCTGAATTACCTGGGCTTCATGCTGGCCGACAAGGGGATCCGGTTGCCGGAGGCTCTGAAACTGATCCGCAAGGCCGTGGAACTGGAGCCGATGAACGGCGCCTACCTGGATTCGCTGGGTTGGGTTTACTTCAAGATGGGCCAGTACGAGTTGGCCGAGCAGAACCTGCGCCAGGCCGTGGAACGCGACCAGGCCGACCCCACGGTCCACGACCATCTGGGCGATCTCTACGAGAAGACCGGCCGCATCCGTCTGGCCGCGGCGCAGTGGGAGCTTTCCCTGGCTGAGTTCTCCAAGTCGGCCCCGGCAGATGTTGAACCGGCCGAAGTGGCCAAGGTGCAGCGCAAGCTGGAAAACGCCCACGTCAAACTCGCCAAACAGGAAAACGTCACAGGGCAGGTCCGGCAGGAATAGAGCAGAAGCCCAGTTGCAGCTCATAGCACAAGGAGAACCGGCGGTCTTTCCACCATGGAAAGGCCGCCGGTCTGTTTTTTGAGCGCCGGAGCTCGATTTTCCGGCGTGGAGCTACTTGCTTCCCTTGGCAGCCGCGTCGATGTAGACTCCCACGTTGTTCTTGTCCACCAGCGAAGTGCCGGTATCCACAAACGCCGGATAGGGCGCGAAGGCGTCGGCGCTGAAGTCGCGCTCAAGCTTCTGGGGAGGGTCGTGAAAGACCTCGTCCAGCCCCTTCAGGCCGATGTACGCCATGGTGTAGGGCTTTTGCACGATCGTCGAATCGATGGCGCCAGATTTGATTCCGTCCAGCGTGTCGGAGTTCACGTCCCAGGCCATCACCAACCGGTCTTTTTCATTGGCCCGGCTGACGGCGTCGGAAACCCTTTTTCCAGTGACCGACTCCAGGCAGATAAAGGCGTCGATCTTCTTGGGCCCCGTCAACGACATGAACTGCTGGGTGCGGTCGAAGGCGACGTTCGGATCGTCCTTCACGTCGACCACGTCCACGATCTTGATATCCGGCCGGGTGGCAAGAACGTCCTTGAATCCCTTGAGCCGCTCCTCGGTGTTGGGCTGGCCGACGAGGCTGAAGAAGACCACGTTGCCCTTGCCTCCCAACTTCTGGATCACCCGCAGGGCGCCCATCCGGCCGGCCTCGAGGTTATTGGTTCCGATGAAATAGAGCCTGTGGCTGCCTGCGGCGTCCGAGTCCATGGTGATAACCGGAATGCCGGCGTGAACGGCCGCGTCGATATCCGCCTGCAAGACGGATACGTCGGAGACCGAGATCAGGATGCCGGCCGGTTTGGCGGCAATCGCCTTTTCCAGTTCGGCCTTTTCGGCTTGGGGATCGTATGTATCGGGTCCCACCACCTTGGCGGTCACTTTATAGCGCGTCGCCGCCTGGTTGAATCCCGCCGCCGCCGATTGCCAGTAAGGCAGGGCCAGATTGGTCGAAACCAGATAGAAGACCTCTTTCTTCGAGTGCCTGCCGCACCCGGATGTGAACGCAACTGCTAGCGCCAGCATGGCCAGCGCGCCATTTCTCATCGCTTTCATGCCTGCCTCCCCGTTGAGATCCCAAGATGCACCAAAGATGGCGCCGGGATTCCAACTCCGCGCCACCCATCCAAATTCCGGGTGGATGGTACTACCGAAGGAAGGACATTGTCCAATGTCGAATGAAAAACGTGAGGACGCCCTGGAGCGGGTGAATGGCGATTCAAAGGACGCGGGACTATTCTCTCGGCGCGAAGCCTCGAATTGCGGTATAACCTAACGTGAACTCCCGCATTCAGCATTGCTTATGAATCTGGACTCCAAACCGGCCACTGCATTGCCCCAGGGGATTGCCGCAGGCAGGGACGGCGAGCTCACGCGGCGCGTCCACGACGAGCCAGCACATCCCTACCGCACCCCGTTTGCGCGGGACGCGGCGCGTGTGCTGCACGCGCGCGCCTTTCGCAGGCTGGCCGGCAAGACTCAGGTTTTTACCCGCCTGGCCGGCAATCCGCCGGGCGACCACTTCCGTAGCCGCCTGACCCATACGCTGGAGGTGACGCAAATCTCCCGTACCCTAGCCCAGGCGCTGGGACTGAACGCTGAGTTGACCGAAGCGCTGGCGCTGGCCCACGACATCGGCCACCCGCCGTTTGGCCACGCGGGAGAAAAGGCCCTGGACCAGTGTCTGCGCGAGTTTGGCCTGCGTTTCGACCACAACCTGCATGCCCTGCGCATCGTCACCTGGTTTGAGGAGCGGTACGCCGGCTTTCGCGGTCTGAACCTGACGCTGGGCGTGCGCGAAGGCATCGTAAAACACTCCCGGGATTACTCGGCCGCGGCGCATCCGGAGCTGACCGCATACTTTCTCGACCGGTTTCCGCCGCTGGAGGCTCAACTGATCGACCTGGCCGACGAAATCGCCTATCTGACCGCGGATCTGGACGATGGACTGGACTCCGGCTTCCTTCATCTGGCGCTGGTCCGCGAAGGGGTGCCCCTGTTTCGCGTCTTCCACGACGCAGCTCTGGCCAGGTACCCGGCCGCGGCCGTCAAGCTGACCGTAAACGAGGCGCTCAGGGACATGCTGAACGCGTTGGTCACCGACCTGATGGAAGAGGTACGGCGGCGGGTGAAACGACTGGGCGCTGCAACGCTCGACGAGGTTCGCCGCGCTCCGCACAGGCTGGCGGCGCTCAGTCCGGAGATGGAAGCTTCGCGCTCCGCGGCAAAGAGTTTTCTTTACACCAACTTCTATAACTCTCCGGGAATGGAGGAGGGGCATGCGCGCGCCGTCGAGGTCGTTGACGGGCTCTTTGCCGCCCTGATGGATCGCCCCAGCCTGCTACCCGCAGACCACCAGGCACAGATTCCCACCCAGGGCCTGGCCCGCACCGTTGCCGACTATATCGCGGGGATGACCGATAACTACATCGAGCAGGCGTGGACGCGCAGCACCATCTCGTGAACCTGTTGGGTTGTCTTTTGCGTAACTGCAATCACAGCTCATGTAACAACCGCGCGTAGATGGAGTTATAGGCAGAATCATCCTGAATCGGTCGCCGAGCCGCGTCCTCCCTGCGTTTGCGGCAACCATTCCGCATGGGATCGCCCTCCAGACGATAAATGGTAATCGTACTTTCGGTAGAGTGGGCTCAACGCTGTGCTAGCTTGACATAGACTCGAGCTTAACCGAAACGGAACCTGCCGGGCAGAAGGATGAAATCAGAGCGGGGAATGGCCGGCACGATTCCCGCGAGACGTTGAGGCGAGATTGAAAGCTTCTTTTATCCTTTCTGCGATATTGATTTTCAGCGGTCAGTGGTGCAATGCTCAGGTAATACCCTCAGAGACGACAGCTCTCCCTTCCGATCATCAGTCAGACATCGCCATGAACGGGACCGGTTGGGAAGGCTCGACCTATGTGCCAGTCGATAGCTGGATCTACCCGGCGCTTGACCGTCTGCACGCGCTGGGTTATGTGGACAGCGCGGTTCTGGGCTTGCGCCCGTGGACTCGGCTGAGCATTGCGCACATGCTGGAGCTGAGTGCGGACCACATCGAAACGGATAACTGCGCATAGTCGGTTTACCCAACAGTACGCGAAAAAAGTGCAGCGGCAGTGTGGAAGGGGTGCGCCTTCAGGGGGAGTTTAGCCGCGTGATCTGGCGCCGCCGCCGCCGTGCAGATGGGGAAGGCCAGGTCAGAATAAAGTCCGATGCCTCAAGAGGCGTTTTCCATTCGCGCTCGATACGCTCGCTGTTCAGATTCGAACACTCATTTTCGCTTCCGGACATCAGATTCCATTGGGATCTCCAGAAAAAAGCGGCATCTATCTGCATTCAAGCATGTTAGGTTGATCGCCAGATGGCATGCAACGTGCTGTTCAATGAAGCGCGTCATTGTGTCCGGAGGGCTGCATGAGGATTTTGATCCAGGATCTTGGTTACGCATTTCGCCAGTTGCTCAAGGCGCCGGGCTTTACCATCACCGTACTCTTGACGCTGGCCCTGGGCATCGGCGCAAACTCGGCCATTTTTACGCTGGTCAATGGCATCCTGCTCCATAACCTGCCTGTGACCGATCCCAAGACCCTCATCCGCATCGGCGACGAAGATGATTGCTGTGTGAACGGCGGCTGGCACGACAACGGGAACTATTCGCTATTCGCCACCAACACGTATTACGACTTGAAGAAGAGCCTGCCGGAGTTTGAGGATCTTGCGGCCATGGAGTCGGGCTACGCGTGGCGGCCCATCACTGTGCGCCGTGCGGGCCCACAGACCGTTGCCAAATCCGTCATGGGCACCTTCGTCTCCGGCAACTACTTTCGCGTCTTCGGACTCTCGCCGGCAGCTGGCCGCCTATTTATAGATGCTGACGACCAGAAGGGCGTGGCTATTACTGCTGTGATGAGCTACGACGCATGGCAACAGGATTACGCAGGGGACCCGACCGTTATCGGCAGCAGCTTTTACATCAATACCAAGCCGGCCACCATCATCGGCGTAGCTCCCAAGGGCTTCTACGGCGACCGCATCGACACGAATCCCCCCAAGTACTTCCTGCCTATGAACGCGATGGACCCTATCATCGGCGCGCCTTACTTTAACGACCCCGATACCCAGTGGGCTTACATTATCGGCCGCGTAAAGCCTGGAACCTCAATCCCAGCGCTGCAGGCCAAGGCCAGTGCGCTGCTCAAACAGGAATATGCGCCGCTCAAGACATTTACCGATCAGCGCGCCCAGAAGGTCCTTCCCCTTACGCATGTTGTGCTGACGCCCGGTGGCGGCGGCATCCAGAACATGCAGGACGGCTACAAGGACCAGCTGAAGCTTCTGCAATGGATCGCAGCACTTGTCCTTCTTGTCGCCTGCGCCAACATCGCCAACCTTCTGCTCGTCCGCGGCATGAGCCGCCGCGCGGAGCTCTCCATCCGCTCGGCCCTCGGTGCGCAGCGCAGCCGCATCGTCCGCCAACTGCTTACCGAAAGCGTGCTTCTTTCCGGCATGGGCGGGCTGCTCGGGCTCGTCATCTCCTACCTCGGAGCGCACGCGCTGCTGGCGCTCGCCTTCCCTGACCAACACAACATGCCGATCAACGCCTCGCCTTCGCCTCTGGTCATCGGCTTTGCCTTTGCGATTTCGCTGCTCACGGGAGTTCTCTTCGGCCTGGCCCCGGCGCTGATGGCCGCGCGCACACAGCCCGCTGATGCCCTGCGCTTAAACACCCGCAACACCGCCCTCGGAACCTCCTTGCTGCAGCGCGCGCTTGTGGTTCTGCAGGCTGCTCTCTCGCTCGTGCTTCTCGTCGCCGCGGGCCTCTTTGCGCAGAGCCTCAACAAGGCCGAGAACGTCGGCATGAAGCTGGATGCAGCAAACCGCTATATCGCCCACATCAATCCACAGGCGGCTGGCTACAAGAACACAGAGGTTGAGCCCCTTTACCAGACCATCGTAGACCGCATCCACGCCATTCCCGGCGTTGTGAAAGTCGGCCTCGCCACCTACACGCCGATGGAAGAGAACAACTGGGGATCAGGCGTAAAAGTTCAGGGGGAAACCGACCTCAATAAAGGCGCTTCCTGGGTGAAAGGCACTGCGGAGTACTTCGACTCCGTCGGCACGCACGTCGTCCTGGGGCGCGGATTCACCACGCAGGACACGCTGAATGGGCCGCCCGTCGCCCTAGTCAATCAAGAGTTCGTCAAGCAGTTCTTCGGCAAGCGCAATCCCATCGGCCATCGCTTTGGCTTTTCCGGTCCGGCCAAGTCACCCCAGGATGGAGCGCATGAGATCGTCGGCGTGGTGGAAGACACCACCTACACCAGCGTCTACTGGAAGAACCACGCCATGTACTTTCTGCCGCTCACACAGCCAGCGGGTACCGCCAACGACCCCGACAACCCCATCGACAAAGACCAATCGATGTACGCGGGCGCCTTGGTCATCCAGAGCGCCCATCCCATCCCCGGGTTTGAAAAAATCGCCCGCGCCACCCTGGCGAGCATCAACCCCAACCTCACCATCGTGAAGTTCCAGACCTTCCAGCAGCAGATTGACGACCGGTTTATCCAGGAGCGCCTCATCGCGCGCCTCACTTCGCTCTTCGGCCTGCTAGCGCTTCTGCTCGCCGCTATTGGCCTCTACGGCGTCACCGCGTACACCGTCGTCCGCCGCACACCGGAAATTGGTATCCGCATGGCCCTCGGCGCTCAACGCACGCGTGTCATCGGTATGGTCATGCGCGGAGCCATGCTGCAGGCCCTCATCGGGCTAGCCATCGGCATTCCCGTCGCGATTTTCTGTGTGCGTTTCGTCAAATCGCAGATGTACGAGATCACCAGCGTCAACACAACCGTGATGGCAGGAGCCATCGGCGTGCTGGCACTAGCCGCTTGCATTGCGGGTATCATCCCCGCTCTCCGCGCCGCATCCATCAACCCTGTCGATGCTCTGCGCGTTGAATAGCGCGCAGAACTCCGCCCAAAACCCTCTGCGGTCTCCAACGCCGCCACGAAGCGCTGCCGCTCCCGCACATCTTCATCTGTCCATTGCCCAGCAAAGCCTGACTCATCTAGAGCGGAATCAGAATAACCGTGCTCTTGGTTAGACTCTTGAAGGTGGCTTTTTCTTAAGGAAAAAGCCACTTGAGGGGCTTGCATCCGGGTACATCTATTCTGATTCCGCTGTAGCCCCATACGTCGTCGAGAAGCTACCTTGCCTCGCAAAAACCCCGGCAATCCCCACCAATTTGCACCCCCAAACCACCGGGTCTAGAGCGGTTTCGATTCGAATATTGACCTCTGAAGAGCGTGCGAGGTGGCCTTTTCTTGAGAAAAATGCCACATGGCCCCGAGGATTCTGTAAAGAGCAGAATCGAAACCGCTGTATCCGCCAATTCAGCGCAAATCTCACCGGTCATCGCACGTCACCGGCGAAGAGAAAGGGCGCTGTGTACTCATCGCACACAGCGCCCTTCGGTTGACTTTCTTCTTGTCTTACGGCTGCTCTTCGCTCAGCGAGGGAGGTGCGTCGTCCGGAGCCGCGCCCCACTTCTCATTCGGCTTCGGTCCAACCGCAACCTTCAGCGTGCCCCCGTCCGCAATCGACTTGAACGGGATCCAGTTCTTCGCGTGCGTCTTACCGTTCAACTCCACGCTCTGAACGTACGGCATGCCCGCCTTGGCCCCAGGCGCTTCAATCGTAAAGTTTTTGCCCGTGTACGGCGCGGCCAGATGGACCGTTACCTTCGGGAACGACGGCGCAACAAGCTCATACGCCAGGCTCGCCGGGTCCACGCTGTAGATGCCCATCATGCTCAGCACCGCCCATGACGACATCTCGCCGCAGTCGTCATTGCCCGGAATGCCCTCGGGAGCCTCCGTGTAGTTCTCCGTCAACACGCGGCGAACAACCTTCTGAGTCTCCCACGGCTCGCCGGAGAAGTTGAAGATAAACGGCGCCTGCAAGTCAGTCTCGTTGTACGGGTTGTAGTACTGCGCGTACCAGCCCGGCACCGGATAGTTGAAGAACTCAGTCATCCGCTTGTTGAACAGGTCGCGGCCCATCGCCTTTACAACCCAGGCCAGATCTCCCGGCACAAACGACTGGTAATGCCAGCCCGTGCCTTCAATGAATCCGTGTCCATCCTGCGAGGGGTTGAAGTCCGGCACCCACGATCCATCCGCATTCCGCGGCCGGAAGAACTTGTCCGCCGGATTGAAAAGGTTGCGATAGTAGGTCGCGCGCTCGTAAAGCATCTTCGCATCGCTGGTTTTACCCAGTGCTTTTGCCACCCGATAGAGCGATGCGTATGCAATTGCATCCTCTTGCATCTGCGACACCGAACCATATCCAACCTTATCTTCCGGCACAAAATGCACCTTGTTGATCCAGTCGATGCCTTCCTGGCCCACATACGGCTTGCCCTTCGGCGGCGCCTGCGTGGCATCCTTCAGCATGCCTTCCCATGCGGCGTCCATGTCGAAGCCATGCAGCCCGTCAAGCCATGCCGTCGCCAGCCCAACCGTCAGCGGGCTGCCTGCCATCACGTTCGTGTAGACGTTGAACTGGGGCCAGCGGTCAATCCATCCGCCCTGCTTATACATCAGCACGATCGACTGCGCCATGTCTTCCATGCGCTTCGGCTGAATCATCGCCAGCAGGGGCATCTCGCTGCGATAGATATCCCAGCCCGAGTAGCTCGCATAGATGTGGTGTCCGCTCTCAACGTTGTGAAGCTTGCGGTCGAATCCAAGATAGCGCCCGTCGGAATCTTCAAAGATCGTCGGCATCAGCAGGCTGTGATAGAGCGCTGTATAGAACACCTTGCGCTCCGTCGGCGTTCCGCCTGTCACGTCGATCACACCCAGGTCCTTGTTCCAGGCCTTCTCCGCATCCTTTTGAATCGTGGAGAAGTCCTTCGACTCTGCTTCTGTTTTCAGATTCTTCTCCGCGCCGGCCTGGTCCACATACGAGATGCCAATCTTCGCAGTAATGGAGCGTGCCTGCGCTTCGGCTGGCCAACTCGCGTAGGCTCCCACCCACTCTTCATGGCCCGTCTGCTCGGCCTCGCGGCTGTTCTCCTCAATCTTTCCCGGTCCTCCGTTGTTGCCCGTCCATGTGCCGAACTTCGCAAACGGCTCGCTGAACGTCATCACAAAGTAGACCTTGTAGGTCTCCTTGCTGCCGCAGAAGGCGTGGTTCTCCACATAGCCTTCAATGCGGCGATCACCCACCACGTGCACCGACGCAGCATTCACCTCATTCAGGGTGTGGCTCAGCGGCAAAAGAATGTTGGCGCCCTTGCCGGCAGGGAACGTGAAGCGCGCAATGCCCGTGCGATCAGTCGCACTCAGCTCAGCGTTGATGTCCCACTGCAGCAGCCGCACCTGGTAGTAGCCAGGCGATGCCGATTCCTGCTTGTGCGAGTAGGCCGACTGGAAGTCCTGCACCTGCGTCATGATCGGTCCGGTGGTCGCCGTGAAGAACACATCGCCTTCATTCGAGCAGCCCGGTCCGCTCATGTGATTCATGCTGAAACCCTTTACGGTGGTGTTCGTGTAGTGGTAGCCTAATCCGCGGTCTTCCGTATCCGGGCTCAGCTGCACCATGCCGAACGGTGTCGTCGCGCCGGGGAAGAGATTCACGCCATCTCCGGGACCAAAGCCGGTGCCGATAAGCGGATTTACGCTTGCGGCCGGTCCGGTAACCGCAGAGCTTTGCGCGTGCGCGGTGCAAAGGGCAAACGTCAGCAGCGCAAGCAGCGCCGTCCAACGCGCCAAAACAGCACAACCATCCGCATTCCGTCGCATGCGGCCAAATGTCTTCATCATCGAATTCCACCTCATGGTAGCGATTCCACTCTATCAACAAACGTCCAAATTGTAACGCTCTTTACCGGGTGGTGCCGAGCGGCCGGTTGACGGCTTGGCGGTGACTCTCTCAGGAACATTCCTGCCGTGCTGAAGTCTAACTAAAATTAGTGAGAATGGCGGGCATTGGGGGTGTTGTTCGTGATCAGCGGCGATTGGATTCACAGGCGGTGGGCCCAGCTTCGCAACGGAGTGTGGATTTCGATTCTGTTTCATATGGCGCTGCTTGGGGGGAATTGTCGCAATCAGAAAATCGCCCTTGACAGTGGCAATCATCATTGACCCGTCCGGCGCGACAATGCACGATGAGGATCATCCAATCTATTTCAAGCGTCCTTTATGTGTTCAAGAAAGACTGCGGTCCAGTCTGTCTAGCACACCGAAGTTGCGCCGGTTGCCACTCGAACACGCCGAATCGGAAAAGGGTACTCGTCCCCGAACCTGGACGGCGACCGCCAGCGACAACGGGAAGGCCAAGAACAGGGTCGGAGACGGTTTGCCGGTGAGAACGAAGCCGCGGGCGCTGCGGCAGGGGCTAGCGGTAGATTTGAGGCCGGGAAACTGCTCCTATTCGAAGGGGACTGACCATCGATAGCGTCACCAGCCGATTTCATCCAGATCACAGTGCCTACTCCTAATCCGTGCCGTATCATCATCAAGGCGAGCGAAGCCGTTGAAATGTGCGGCCAGATCCCCCAATGAATTGCTTTGTGTATATCTTTGACAACAGCGGTCAACCAACGCGTTGCCCGGAACGGAGCACTCAAATGACGAAGAGGAAAAGAATGAAGCTACTAAGTCTGATCTTTCTTCTCGCTACAATCCCCGCGACAGCATCGGATGTCACAGGTATTTGGCGAGTCAACGGCACCCTTGGCGGAAATCCCATCCTCGCAGTCTGCAATCTGAAGCAGCAGGCTGACGTGCTCTCGGGTTCCTGCACGCTCGATGATAATCAGGTGCTCGATGTTGCCGGAACTGTCAACGGCGAAGAGGCCATGTGGCAGTCGGGCCTGGACGAAGGCGGCACCATGATCATCATTTCCTTCAAAGGAACCGTGAGTTCCGGATCGGAAATGAAAGGCCAGCTCTTCGTCGATCCCTTCGAAATGCAGGGCGACTTCACCGCCAAATTGCATCACCCCGGCGATCCCGAAGAGAAGCCCGCACCTCCGCCGCAGCCGCCGCCCGCCGCCGCAGCCAAGCCTGCTCAGCCGCCCGCCACGCTCGATCCCGGCAAAAACGCCACCCTCTACGTTGTGCCCTACGCCCACCTCGATACCGAATGGCGCTGGGAGTACCCCAACAGCATCGGCGAATACCTTCCCCGCACCATGCGCGATAACTTCGCCCTCTTCGAAAAGTATCCTCACTACATCTTCAACTTCAGCGGGGCCAATCGTTACCGCTTCATGAAGGAGTACTACCCCGCAGATTATGAAACATTGAAGAAATATGTCGCCGCCGGCCGCTGGTTCGTCGCCGGCTCATCGATGGAAGAAGGCGACGTCAACAACCCGTCTGCGGAGTCGATCATTCGCCAGATCCTCTACGGCAAAGAGTACTTCCGCCACGATTTTGGACGCACCAGCGCGGAATACATGCTCCCCGACTGCTTCGGCTTTCCCGCATCCCTGCCCAGCATCCTGGCCCACGTAGGCATCAAGGGATTCTCCACGCAGAAGCTGACCTGGCATTCCGCCACCACCGCGGGCGGCCCTGGCTCTCCGCAGGATACGCCCAAGGGCATTCCCTTCAACGTCGGCGTATGGCAAGGCCCCGACGGCAAGAGCATTATTGCCGCCCTCAATGCGAGCAACTATAACGGCGACGTCACGGACGATTTGACCAAGAGCGATGAATGGGTTCGCCGCGCCGAGAACAACGGCAAATCCAGCGGACTCTATGTTGACTACCGCTACTACGGAACCGGCGACATCGGCGGCGCACCGCGCGAGAACTCCATCAAGCTGATGGAAGCGATCGTGACCAAGGGCACCGCCACGCTACCCTCCGAGCACAATCCCACCGGCAAAAGCGAGCCGGTCAAGGTCGGCGACGGCCCTCTCCATGTCGTCGAGGCGAATTCCGAACAGATGTTCCTCGACATCAAGCCGGAAGATGCTGCTCATTTGCCGCGTTACACCGGCGACCTCGAACTGACCGAGCACTCAGCCGGCTCTCTGACCTCCGAAGCCTACATGAAGCGCTGGAACCGCGAAAACGAAAGCTTGGCTGATGCGGCCGAGCGCGCATCTGTCGCCGCTGCCTGGCTGGGCGGCCGCCCCTATCCAAAAGACCGTCTTACCAATGCCTGGACGCTCGTGATGGGTGGCCAGTTCCACGACCTCATCCCCGGCACGTCCACGCCCAAGGCCTACGAATACGCATGGAACGATGAGTCCATTGCCATGAACCAGTTCGGCGGGGTGCTGCAGAGCGCCGTTGATGCGGTCGGCGCCGGTCTTAACACCAAGACCTCAGGCACACCGGTCATCGTCTATAACCAGCTCTCGATCGCCCGCGAAGACATCGTCGAAGCCAACATCGCCTTCCCCAACGGAGCGCCCAAGGCAGTACGCGTGGTTGGTCCCGATGGCAAAGACGTGCCCGCGCAAATCTCCTCCTCCACAGCCAATGCAGCCAAAGTCGTCTTCCTTGCCAAGGTTCCCTCGGTGGGCTTCGCTGTGTACGACGTTCAGCCGGCAACCGCCGCTCCTGCTGCCAACTCGCTGAAGGTGACCGAGTCCTCACTTGAGAATTCTCGCTATCTTGTCAAGGTTGACGCGAATGGCGACGTCTCGAGCATCTACGACAAGTCCATCAAGCACGAACTGCTCTCCGCTCCGGCGCGTCTCGCCTTCAAGACCGACAAGCCGCAGGAATGGCCCGCATGGAACATGGATTGGGCCGACCAGCAGAAGCCACCGCGCGCCTTCGTCTCGGGCCCAGCAAAAATCAAAATCCTCGAAAACGGTCCGGCCCGCATCGCAATCGAAGTCTCCCGCGAAACGGAAGGGTCGAAGTTCGTCCAGGCCATCCGCCTCTCCGCCGGCGATGCAGGCAACCGCGTCGAATTCGGCAACGTGGTCGACTGGAAAACTTCAGAATCGAATCTGAAAGCTGTCTTCGCGCTTACTGCCTCGAATCCTCAAGCCACCTACAACTGGGACCTCGGCAAGATCGAGCGCGGCAACGATGACGAACGCAAGTTTGAAGTCGCCTCTCACCAGTGGTTCGATCTGACGGACAAGAGTGGAACCTTTGGCGTCACCGTGTTGTCTGATTACAAACACGGCTCTGACAAGCCCGACGACAGCACCCTTCGTCTCACCCTGTTGCGCACTCCCGGCATCAGCCCCGCGGGCGGTTCCTACAGCGATCAGGCCACCCAGGACTGGGGCCGTCACGAGTTCAACTACGGCATCGCCGGCCACGCTGGCGACTGGCGCAAAGAGAACACCAACTGGGAGGGCATTCGCCTCAATCAACCCCTCATCGCCTTTGAAAGCCAGAAGCACGATGGCGCGCTGGGCAAGACTTTCTCCATGCTCGCTGTGAGTAACCCGCAAGTCCGCGTCATGGCCGTGAAACGCGCCGAGGAAAGCGACGAAGTCGTCGTCCGCATGGTTGAAGAGACGGGCAAACCGCAGACCGCGGTTCGAGTCACCTTCCCCGTGGCCATTGCAAGCGCACGCGAAATCAACGGAGCGGAAGAAGAAGTGGGAGCCGCCACTGTTACCAAGGGCGAACTGGTCACCGATTTCACTGGCTACCAGCCACGCACTTTCGCCATCAAACTCTCTGACGCCACAGCAAAGGTGGCCGCTCCGCAATCGCAGCCTTTGCCGTTGACTTACGACAAATCGGTTGCCACTGCCGATCACAGGGTGTCTACCGGGGGCTTCGATGCGGAAGGAAAGTCCTTGCCCGGCGAGATGCTGCCCGCTGAAATCGCCTACGACGGGATCACATTCCACCTTGCGCCAGCTACCGAGGGCAAGCTAAACGCAGTGACCGCCGACGGGCAAATCATCAATCTTCCCGAAGGCAACTACGACCGTCTCTACCTGCTCGCCGCTTCCTATGGTGGCGATCAACACGCCAACTTCCAGATCGGCAGCACATCTGTTCCCCTGACCATTCAAGACTGGTCCGGCTACATCGGTCAGTGGGACAACCGGCAGTGGAAGACGATTCCCGTTCCTCCGCCCGCCGCTCCTGCGGCCGGCGACAACAGCAAAGAAGCCCAACGCGCGCTTCGCACGCTCTTCTACATCAAGACTCACGGCCCCATCATGAAGCCGGGCTTCGTGGGACTTACGCCCGGCTTCATCAAGCGGGCGCCCGTGGCCTGGTATGCATCCCACCTCCACTCCACCGATGGCAGCAACGCCATCTACAACTACTCGTACCTCTACGCCTATACCGTAGATCTCCCTGCAGGAGCGAAAACCCTCAAGCTGCCAACAAACGACCACATTCGAATCCTCGCCATCACCGCAGCCGCGGTCGGCGAACACACTCAACCCGCACAGCCGCTGTACGACACTCTCGACCGCACGGCTGACGTCGTTCAGTGAGAACAAGAGAAGAGCCGCTTGGTGGACGCTCGTCTGCCAGGCGGTTCTTCTCTTGCAGCCGCAAAAGGCCCCGAGGCTTTCGACCTCAGGGCCTTTATGTTTGGCGGCGACTACCTAGAGCGGAATCAGAATACCCGTGCTCTTGGTTAGACTCTTGAAGGTGGCTTTTTCTTAAGGAAAAAGCCACTTGAGGGGATTGCGTCCGGGTACATCTATTCTGATTCCGCTGTAGATCGATTCAAACCCTGAGAATCACAGTCAAGGTCACTTTCAGTTCTCCCGTCAGCCATGAACAAGAAGACATTATTGCTCAATGATGGCCAGAGACGGCGGCCTGCGGAACCAGATGGCGGCCCGTTAATCAAAGCAGGCTTCTACAGAGCAGATCAGACTATGGCAGGCTTATGAGTGTATCAAATGATAATGGTCTATCCTGCATGTTGGCGATATAGTACACAGCAAAATCACCTATTAATTCCCATCTATACTAGGCTGAGGATTTCGGCGGCAAAACCTGCTCCTTAGAGCCATAAGTTGCAATGCTTCGTAGGAAACACGTGTTCCGCCTGCTTTTTGCTGCAAATTCGGCCAGAAATCCGGACGGGCAAATCGGCGCAGAAATGAAGTATTTTCATGGCTTGGAAAAGCAGCTTCCGGCGCATGCGCGTGGGGGGTTTGGTGGCTGGAAGGGCGGAGCGGCCGCAAGTGCCACGATGAACCCTCGCGGCGTCAAAGAGGACCATTCTCTACAGCCGCCGAGCGGAGAGTAGAATGAACAGAACTCTTGAGAATCATAGCCAAGATCACTGTATAGAAATGGTATTTGAGGCGAGGAAGAAGGCGCTTTCAGCACCCTCAAAGGTGCCTCCTAATCTTGCCACTTGCCATAAACCCTTGATTCTTTATGGGTTTTATGGCGGGGACGACGGGGCTCGAACCCGCGACCTCTGCCGTGACAGTAAGGAATTAACGCGTAACTTATTGAAAACAGGGGCAATGGACGACACCAATAGCGCCCTGAGGAACCCATGGAGACCCTTATTGCACCCTTAACGAACCCACGACCTCTGTCAATTCGACCTCTGCCTTTTTACCCAGATCGATTTTTTGCAGGGCCGTCCGCAGCGCGGTCATTCCACAAGCCTCCCTCGACTTCTGCCCATTTCGACCTCTGCCTTTTTACCCACGTTTTTCGCCCTCCGACACATACGCAATTTGCGTCTGCTTACACGCATTCCGCGTGAATGGAAGACGACATGATTGACGGATCTCGGCGTGAATATAACTAGCTGTGTTATATTCTAAGTATGACTGGAGCCGAACTCAAAAGCGTCCGCAAGGCGTCGTCATGGACGCAAGTTCAGGCTGCGGCGCGGTTCGGGGTGACGCAGGCTTATTTGTCGATGGTCGAGCGCGGAGAGCGTGCCGTTTCCTCCGAACTCGCTTCGCGGGCCGTGGAGGTATTCGAGGTTCCCGCCACTGCGCTTCCTCTTGCGGAGTACCAGACACGCGCCCATGATGCCGGATTCTTCCAGGCGATGCTGGGAAGTCTTGGCTATCCGGGATTTGCCTACCTTCGCGGTTCGGCTCGCCAGAATCCAACTGAACTGCTAATGGAGGCGCTGGACTCGGACGATCTGGATTCGCGGGTCACAGAGGCGATGGCATGGCTGCCCCTTACCTATCCTCATCTGAACTGGGATTGGCTGACTTCGAATGCAAAATTGAGGGATCGACAGAACCGGCTTGGGTTTGTGGTCGCGCTGGCGCGGCAGGCCGCCGAGAGAGATGGAAGGTCCCAGTTGGAACAAGAGTTGGGTGCCCGCGTCGCCAAGTTGGAGCCCTCCCGCCTGGCGAAGGAAGATACTCTATGCAGAGAATCAATGACCCGCGCCGAGCGGGCCTGGCTGCGCGAGCATCGCTCTAAACTGGCAGAACACTGGAATCTATTGACGGACCTTACTGTGGAGCAACTCGAACATGTCGCTGTCTAGCCGACCGCCGGAACCGTGGGACTCTTTCTTCAAATAACTTGACGAGGCGGTAGATACGACTGTGCGCCAGGACTGCATCGGCGGCTTCGTCGTCACACTGCTGTACGGATTGGAGCGGCCCACGGCGGATACATGCGCGCTGTCCCCATCCCCTTGTCCGATACACTGCCTTGATTGGGTGCGTTCGGCCAACACCAGGATCTGCCCTCAACGAGCGCCTCGGCGGATTGGCGTCAAGCGAGGGGCACTCCCGGCGCTATCGGTGTTTCCCCCGCACCCGCTGCGCCGAGCAAGTTGTTGGTGGATAATCGGAATTCCGCCCTGGCCCTCTTTCCGGACCGCTCGGAATCTACGGCTAGTTAACAATCCCTTCCTCCCGCGAAAAGGGGTAGTGGCCCCTTCTGGCGTCGTCGATGTTGAAGACTCCACGACCCCGCAGTCCTGGCGCGATCTGCCCGAACCTCGGAAAACTTGTTTCATTGCAGAATTAGTCGTGGCGGAGCGCCTGCGCGGGCTGGACGCACGAAGCGCGACGGGCGGGAAAGCAGACTGCAAGGGCAACAACGAAAACGAACACAACGATGGCCATGAGATAGGCGAGAGGGTCCGACGGGCGGAGGCCTGAGAGGTTGTAGCGCAGTACTGAGGAAACAGCGGCTGCGGCAAGCATTCCGAACGCGATTCCGGAGGCGAGCGGGGCGAGCAGGGGCCTCAGCACGGCGCGAACAACGCGGGTGCGAGTGGCGCCGAGGGCAATGCGGATTCCGATTTCGCGGGTTCGCTGGCTGACGGAATAGCCAGTGAGGCCGGCCAGCCCGATGGCGGCGAGAAGGGTTGCCAGCAGGCCAAGCGCGCTCAGGATCGAAACGAGTCTCTGGCTCTGAGCTACAGCGTCGTCGTAGGCGGTGCTGAGCAGAGTGCAGCCGGGTCGGAGTTTGGGATCCGGGGTGCTGGCGAGAGCGATGAGGGTCGCGGTGAGGCCACTGGGATCGTGGATGGTTCTGATGACCAGCGACGCGTCGCGGTAGTCCTGATGGAGTATTGGGTAATAGACGGCCATCGCGTTGGCGTCCTGGATGTCGAAGCTGCCGGCTTTGGCGACGACGCCTATGACGGTAGCGGAACTGACGTTGGTAAGGCGCTTGCCGAGCGGGTCTTCGCCGGGCCAGTGCAAGCGGGCAAAGGATTCGCTGACAACTGCGACATCGCGTTCGGCCGGGTTGAAGCGGCGACCTCGGGTGAGGCGGAGGTTCAGGGTAGAGAAAAAGTCGGCTTCGACGCGGTTGATGGCGATTCTGCGTCCGCCGTCGATGAAGCTGGCACCGATATTACCCCAGACGGGGAGCCAGGTGACGGCTGCGCTTTGGACGCCGTGCACCTCAGCCAAACGATGACGGAGGGTGTCGAAATACTGTTGGGCCGAGGCATCGTCGTACCCGTGTGCATGGAGGCCGGGAGAGAGGGTAAGGGCAGTTCGGTAGTCGAAGCCGGGGTCGAGGACGAGGAGTTCTGCAAAGCTTCGTACCAGCTGGCCGGAGATGATGAGGAGGATGCAGCTGGCGCCGACTTGGCAGGCGAGGAAAACGGAGCGAGCGCGGCCCGCGTGCGGGGCCGAACCGGTGAGCCTGAGCGCGGGGGCGAGTCCGAAGGCGACAGCGGCTAACAAAGCCACGGCGAGGGTAGCGGCCATGATGCGCCCATCGAGCATGGGGGCCCAGTCTTTGGGCTCGTCGTTCTTGATGAGAAGGACCTGCACAGCTATGGCGCTTAAGAGCCAGGCGACAAGGCTTCCGGCGACGGCGAGCAGGGTGCTTTCCGTGAGCAACTGCCGGACGATGCGGACGCGGCTGGCGCCCAGGGCGAGGCGCATGTGGATTTCACGCTCGCGCGCTACGCCGCGAGCGAGCAGAAGAGATCCGAGATTGGCGCAGGCCACCACCAAGATCAGCAGGATGAGGGTGACGGCCATCGCCGCCGCCGCGATTTCCTGGGGGTTCATTCGATTGCTGCTGAAGGAAGCAACGCTGAGGCGCTCGTCCTTGCCTACCGCTTCAGGATGGGACTGGCGAAGCGCGGCGGCGAGCACACGGCTTTCTTCCTCGGCGGCGCGAGGGGTGACGCCGGGGTTCAGCCGGGCAACGCCGTATACCGAAGGCGAAGTCCATTCGGTCAGAAGGGTGCTACCTTCGACAATGAGCGGCTGTTTGGCGAGGGGCATCCAGAGATCTTCACGGCGGCCTTTCGGGTCGTTCATGATGCCCGCAACGTAGACGGTTTTTCCGTTGAGCCGGAGCGTCTGGCCGATCAGTCCGGGCGAGGCTGCAAGGCGATGTTCCCAGAAACGGCGGCTTACGACGACTGCGGGTTCGGCATTGGGCAAATCATCGAACGCCACGAGCGCGCGTCCGCGGACCATGGGTGGGGCTTGTTCCGTGAAGAACTGGGGGGTGACGAAGTTTACCCTGACAGTCTCCGCGTCGCGGCCGGACTCAGTTTCGCCGAATGTGACCGAATCTTCATGGGAGGCGATTACGGCGCGGAACGAACGGGCGTGCTGAGCGTAGAAGTCGAGGACCGGCCAGGCGATGGTGTTGCCGGAGCCATTGTGGAACCAGCGTGCGAGCAGGACGAGGGTATCGGGGTCGCGGACGGTCGGGGTGATTTCGAGAAGCAGGAGGCGAAAGGCGGTCAGGTTGACGCCGACGCCGAGGGCGAGGATGAGGATTGCGGTGATGGTAAAGGACGGGGACTTGCGGAAGAAGCGGAGGGCGTAACGGAGGTCTTGAAAGAGCCGGTCGATCCAAGTCCAGCCCCAGGCCTCGTGAGTCCTTTCCTTAATCAGGGTCAAATTGCCGAAAGCGCGCCGAGCAGCGTAGCGGGCCTCTTCTGGTAGCAGGCCTTTTTCTCGTTGTTCTTCTTCCTCCAGTTCGAGATCAGAACGCAGCTCCCGATCCAGGTTCGCATCTCTCTCCTTCATTTGCCACCATTTCATCTCAGCTCACCTCGGCGGCGGGCCACATCACTCGTGCTACGGCCTCGGCCATCTGCTTCCACTGCGATTCTTCGACCAGAAGCTGCTTCCGGCCCTTTTCTGTCAATCGGTAGTATTTGAATTCCCGGTTTCGGTCTGGAGCTGTCTCCCACTGTGCACTCACCCATCCTCTTTCTTCCAGACGATGCAACGCGGGATAGAGCGATCCGTGCTGCATCTGAAGAAAGTCGTTTGTGGTCCGCTGAATGTGCTTCCCGATCTGGTGACCATGAGAAGGTCCGTAAAGAAGCGTCCGCAAGATGAGCATGTCAAGCGTTCCTTGGAGGAGCCCGACCCGTTGCTGTGCCTGTTTCACCATAGAAGACATTCTACCCTCGCCTTCGAAATGATGGTAGACAGTCGACTATCGATTGTCAAGGGTGCAGCAGAATCTGGATTCTCGACTGACGATAACAGGGAGATAACAGACCAAAGCACTCACTGATTGCCGGTTACGTGCGATTGCCGGAACCACTCCCCGAAACGCCGTTTGCGACTGGAGTCCTCAGCAGTCCGGAGAACCGGATAGTGACCTCAACAGCAGCGGTGTTCAGAGCGGAATACCAACGACCTACACTTCATATTGCAGTCCTGCGCTTCGCGACTATGCAGATTCGTTGATTTCGTCCTCCAACAACTGCAAGGACCGAAGTATGTCAGCAAACTCAGGCGGCTCCTTGTAGAACATATCGCGCATGGCACGGTAGTCACGTTCCAGCGCGGGAACCTGATTATGAGGTGGAGTCAACCTGAATGAGCCCGGCTTAGCCAAATCGTAGCGCGCCCACGAAGTGTAATAGAATCGCTCCTTGAAATCGACCACCGATTTCAACAAGGCGAGATCAGTAAGGGCGGACCGTTTGACAGGGCTTTCTGCCAATTTGTGAAGATCGTAGTAATGGCGTGAGTACCGGGCCGGCATCGCTCCGGGGCGATGAGCTTCCTGATGAAGTATCGTGGCTTTTTCCCAGAAGGTTCTCTCCGCATCGATCGCGACAACCGCGCATGTCGGATCACTGAAGGCCGCCGGAAAGGATTGAGCGGCATACGCCTCAATGGTGTGGACGTTGGAGGGAATCCAGGATGCGAGCGGACCGATTTCGAGCCTGACGGCCGGGCGGATGTACTCCGCAGCGAACGCCGCAGGATAGCTCACGTTGATGGTATGTGGATCAATGTCGTCGATACTTGAGGCAATGCCAGGAACCATCGCGAAAAGCTGGTTCAGTTTGGCGAGCAGCGTACCTCGGATGTATTCGGCCGCCCTCGCGTTCATTTCCTGGTTGTAACGGCTCTGCTTCGTTTTCGATTGAATGGCTTGATACGGATCATTGCCTTCATCCGGCCCATATCCGAGTAGGCGCCAGTTGAGAATAAGGTCAATGTCTTCAGAAAATCTATCAATCAGCCCGAAGACCTTGGAAAGGCTCGTACCGCCCTTGAAGACCATCTGACCCTTGAGCGTGGGCTCAGAAAAGAGATGCTTAAGAATCCAGCAGACCCAGAAATCCTTTTCGACAATGGCGGGATTCATTCCGAGC
>Ga0224529_1000037_pt1 | contig 95505 bp, 76 predicted proteins | sample CBST50metaG_FD_179893 | JGI IMG/M metagenome (GOLD analysis project Ga0224529, IMG submission 179893) | Peat soil microbial communities from Stordalen Mire, Sweden - C.B.S.T50 | ecosystem: Environmental > Terrestrial > Soil > Wetlands > Peat | place: Sweden: Norrbotten County, Stordalen Mire...
CGCCCATCCAAAAGAGAAGGCCAAAAACCAGCAGCCCCAGCGCCAGTCCAGCAAAACTCTGCCCCAGGCCATGCCAGACGTTCTGGCGCAAGCCGGGCCAGTCATGACGCCAAGGAGAGACCATAATCCCCACCAACATATATGGAAAGACCAGCCAGTTGGGAATGCGCTGGCTGCGCAGATCGGTAAATACCGCCACCAGCAACACGAGAACCGTTGGCCACCACGCGACTGAATGCATATTCCACTTCCCTTTTCCCAGCATTCGTAGACGGCTTCACTCCGCTACGACAAAACCGTATTGCAATTTTGTAACCAAATCAAAGCATACTGAAATTTACCTGGAAATATGCTGAAATCGTCCTAATTCTGAATACGTTACAGCCCGCACCCTCCCCTGGTGTACACGTATGTTTACGCGCAACCTCCCAGTGAAGCGAGACGTATACACTCCTATTCCAAGCCGCCGGATCTCCGCTCAAGTGAGGGCAAAGAGTCCATTTGCCTGCCAGCCAGTGACTATCTTGATACATTCTCGGGATTCACAAATGTTATGCAATCACCGAAATGGTTACCTTAGAGCGGTTGTATTGGTTACTTTTACAAGGGTGTCCTTGGACTCCTCCCATGCGCGTCTTCCAGTGCTTGCGCCCAATGGCGCCAGTATCGAATAGTTCATATCATTGCGAACAATGATATTACGAGAATTATCTTTGTTTTGGCGATGGCGATTGAGTGGTAGGTTCCAGCGGACGACTCCTGGCGCTTTTCTTTTCATCCAGGGAATTCCAAGGCTTAGTCGCCGGAATATGATTACCACAGTAACCTAGACACGACTTCCATTTGTTCTTAATATGATTGATCTAAGTTGAAAGTTGTCAATGGGGAATTCGGATCCTGTTGGCAAAGGGAAGCGTGCCGTCACAGCGCTGGCATTCCAGGACAGAGCACGCATTGGATTTAGAATCATGTTTTCTGCTCCGCGCAGTTTTGCTGAGTACGCCGGGGCGGTCTACAGGAAAGGAGCGGGGGCGTCATGGTAAAAATCGGATTCTATTCGGAAGACAATATGCTCCACACCCTGCTCTCTTCTGCTCTGGGAAAGGAATTCGAGGTCCTTCTGCAGCCGGACGAGGATGGCATGAATGTGCTCCGCGCCGCCGGCGATTGCGACGTGATGATTCTGGATCTGCAATCGAATCATGGTTCACTGCAGGAGCGCATCGGATGCGCCCAGCGCCTGATTGCAACCAAGGTTCCCGCCGTGGTCATGGCCGACGATGGCCTCCGTTCGACCGCCTTTGAACTGGTTCGCACCGGGGCCTTCGGCTACTGCCGCCGGCCACCTTCAATTCGCGATCTCAAGACCATGCTCAGTCGCGCGTATGAGGACTCTACGCTACGGCAGCAACTGCAGACTGCGCAGAAGCCGTTGGACGTGCCTGCCAATTGCGACCAATTAATCGGAGCAAGTCCGCAGATGCAGCACGTTTATCAGCTCATCCATCGCGTGACCAATCTGAATGCCTCGGTTCTGGTAACGGGCGAGAGCGGAACCGGCAAGGAACTGATCGCACGTGCCATTCACAATCTGGGATCCCGCTCTGGTCGCCCGTTTGTGGCTGTTTCCTGTGGCGCCATCCCTGAAACTTTGATTGAGTCCGAGTTGTTCGGCCATGAAAAGGGCGCCTACACCGGCACGGTGGGAGCGCATGAAGGCTATTTCGAGCAAGCGGCCGACGGCACGCTGTTCCTGGACGAAATCGGCGATTTGAGTCTGTTCACGCAAGTCAAGCTGCTCCGGGTCTTGCAGCAGATGGAATTCAGCCGCCTGGGCAGCACCCGGCTCGTACCTTTGCGGGCTCGTCTGGTCTTCGCCACGCATCAGGATCTGGCCAAGCTGGTCTCCGAGGGAAAATTCCGCCAGGATCTTTACTACCGCATCAATGTCATGCGGATTGAGTCGCCGGCGCTGCAGGAGCATCCAGAAGACATTCCTCTGATTGCCGGGTATTTTCTGCGGCGCTATAGCCAGGTATTCCAGAAACCCATGGACGATATTGAGCCCGATGCGCTGGCCATGCTCCATTCTCACCGCTGGCCCGGCAATGTGCGCGAACTGGAAAACGTTATTCAGAGAGCGATCATCCTTGCTCCGGGAAAGATCATTCGCGCGGAAGACCTGAGCGCCAGCATCGAAGACACCGATCTCGATCTGGACGATACCGGCGAAGTTGATGACATCGTTGACATCAGCGATTACCATCCAGCCGGCTCTTTTGAGCGCCAGCTTCGCGATTACAAGATCAAGCTGGCGGTCACCGCCGTGCGCGAAAACAATGGGAACAAGACGCTGGCTGCCCGCAGCCTGTGCATCTCCCGCGCTTATTTGCATCGCCTGATCCGGCTGGCCGAACCCGACGCGGAACAGGATCAGAACGCGAGGGAACGCGACGCGGAGACAGCTTGAGCACGAATTCTCCGGCAGCCGCCATTTGCGCTGGCTCCTATCCTATTCGGATTCTGCAAAGGGTTTTCTCCTTCCCTGTCATGCTGGCTGTTCTTTTGGCCCTTCTCTCTGCGCTGACAGTGCGAGCGCGTTTTGAAGATCCGGATATGTGGTGGCACCTCCGGATGGGCCAGGTCATCTGCGCGGATCACGCCATTCCTTTTACCGATACCTTTTCCTACACCACTCATCATCAGGCCGCGATTCCACAGGAATGGCTCGCACAGTTAGCCATTTACGGCGCCTATGCGTGGGGTGGCTTCGCTGGCCTGATGCTCTGGCTCTGCTTATTCACCGGCGCTCTGGTTATCGCCGGCTATGGCCTTTGCTCCCTCTACAGCGGAAATCTCAAAGTAGCGTTTCTGGGAGCGATGCTGATCTGGCTCTTCGGCACCATAGCCTATTCCATCCGGCCGCAGATGATTGGCTACCTTCTGCTGATCGCCGAGTTGCTGCTGATCCAGCTCGGTCGCACGCGCCATCCCCGCTGGTTCTTCGGTCTTCCCATTCTGTTTGCACTCTGGATCAACTGCCACGGCTCCTTCATACTGGGGATACTTGTCGCGTGTATTTTTCTTTTTGCTTCTTTTTTCGATTTTCAAATTGGTTCTTTGGCATCGCGCCGCTGGGAAGCTGGCCGCCGCAAGATTTTCATGCTAGCCTTGCTTGTCTCCATAGCAGCGCTTTTTCTGAACCCCGCTGGACTCAAGCAGATTCTCTACCCCTTTGACACGCTGCTGAATATGCCCGATCTGCTCGCCAACGTGCAGGAGTGGACGCCGCTCAACATGACCGATCCGCGCGGCATTGCGCTGCTTCTGGTCCTGCTGTGCAGCTTTCTGCTGGTAGCCACGCGCCGTTCCGAGCTGTTCTTCGATGAAATGCTTCTTCTGCTGCTGGGCACATGGCTGGCCGTCAGCCATCTCCGTATGCTGATTGTCTTCGGCATTCTGGCTGCGCCTATTCTCTCCCGCCAGCTTGCCACGAGTTGGGAAGGCTATGACACGCTAAAGGATCGCATCTGGCCCAATGCGGTGATGATCGCCGCTTCCCTGCTGGGGATATGGCTGGCCTTCCCCAGCAGCCGGAATCTGGAAGAGCAGATGAAGAACCAGAGCCCGGTTCGAGCCGTGGAATTCATCCAGGCACATCACCTCTCCGGCCCCATGCTGAACTCCTACGGCTTTGGGGGGTATCTGATCTGGGCGGCGCCGCAGTACCCGGTTTTCATCGACGGTCGAACCGACATTTACGAGTGGTCTGGCGTCCTCCGGGAATTCAACAGATGGTCAACACTACAGAGCGATCCGAATGAACTTCTTAAGAAGTATAAGATCGCCTTCTGCCTTCTGGACCGTAATTCCGCGATGGCTCGCGTCCTGCCGCTGCTGCATGAGTGGAAGGCCGTCTATTCCGACAGCAATTCCGTGATCTTTATCCGTTAGATTCAAGCACAGCAGGCCGGCAGCTATCGATCGTTCACTTGCTCCGCCTGAGGAGCGCGCCGCCAATCCCGCAGCCCCAGAGCGGCCAGCGCCACCAGCAGCGCATAGAGCGCCGCGGTTGGCCTCAAACCCTTATAGATGTACTCGCCGATACAGACCGTATCCACCGCAATCCACACCAACCAGTTAGCGATGTGCTTGCGCGTCTGCCACCAGGTAGCCACCAGGCTGTAGCTCGTCAGTACGGCATCAAGGTGAGGCAGAGCCGCGCCAATGCGCACCATCAGCAATCCCAGCAGCACGCTTCCCACCGCACCCGCCGCCAGGCCTGCCAGCAAGCCCGCCAGCGTCAACCGCTCTACGCGCACCTCGCCCTCCTCGCGCACGCCGCGCGACCAATACCACCAGCCGTAGAGTGTAAAAACGAGGAAGAAAACCTGTAGCATCGCATCGGAATACAGCCGGACGCGGAAGAAGACCATCAGGTAAAGCACGTCGGAAACTAGCACCACCGGCCAGCAGAGCAAGTTGCGGCGCGTGGTCAGCCAGATGCCCACAACTGTTGCGGCAGCGCCCGCATCCTCCATCCAGTTCGCGGCCAGGTAACTTGCAATCGCGCTCCAGTGCATCAGGCTTCGGCTCCCATCAACGCAGCGTCTTGTCTAACGCGCGTCGCGGCCCAGCGGCGAATTGCATCGAGCAGCTTGCGGCCGCCCGCGCCGCGAAACCAGCGCGCATGGCCCGCGAGATAGCCTTCCGTGCAAACTCTCGCGCCTTCCTTGGAATGCAGCGCGCTCAGAAAATAATCCGCTTCCGTAAGCGCGAATTCCGCGTGGCCGAGCGCCGTCATCGGCGCCAGCGCCGCAGCCTCTTCCGCACAGAGCGGACGCACCGATTCATAGCCATCCAGTAGCGATTCCAAGTGATCGAAGTGAATCGGCACATCCTGCATATCTTCGCGTCCCTCGCGCAAGGCAAGCCATTCTACGATGCTGCGCTCGATGGCCTGCGCCAGATCGTAGACGGCATTGGTCCGGTCAGCCAAGCCGAAGTCAATCACGGCGACAGCTTGCGCCGCGTCGCTGGCGTCACTCCACAACAGATTCGAGGGATGCAAATCGTTGTGCGTCCACAAAGGTTCGAGCGCTGGCAGCAACGGCTTCAGCTCGGCATGAAACGGCTCCAGCAGCTCCAGCGCTTCACGGCAGCCCGCGCGCGCCGCTGCGTCCGTGGCCAGCGCGGGATGCGCCGCGAGATAGCTCTTCATCGTGGCGTTCGCATCCTCCGCGGCAAAGATCGTAAAACTCGCCACCAGAGGTTGAGCTTTACGCCGTGGCGCGTCGAATCCGAGCGCGGCCAGATGCAGCCGCGCCAGCATTGCTCCCGCCGAACGAGCGTGCTCTGATGAAAAAAACGGCAGCCATGAAAGCACGTCCTGATATAGGTCCACGCCCTCCGGCACTTCATGCACTTCATAAGTCCAAGGGCCACTTTCAATGGCTGTCTCGCCTGAAGCGTTTGCCAAGACACGCGGCGCCGGCGCGCCGTGCTCGCGGAGATAACGTATGAAGCGATGTTCTTCGATAAGTCCATCGCGGTCGCGCACGGTCCTGTGCTGGCGCTTGATGAAAACTCGCCCGCCCTCAGCCTCGACCACACTGGCCGCCGAAAACGGACGCGGACTGACGGAGAGAATCCGCCGCGGCTCGCCGCAGCCGGGAAATTTGTCCAGTAGCGCGCGCACCTCGTCCAGCATAAGCGGCGGCCAATCGGGTTCGACCAGCGTGCCGTGCAATCCATGCGCCTTTGCCGTCGTGCTCATCGTTTGTTCAACCTCTGTTCTTACCCGCGAACTTAATAATCTTCGCAGGTACTTTGAAGGGTACGGGCTTCAGCCCGTACATAAACCAGCAAAAACAAGGCGGGCTTTAGCCCCTGAGGAAATGCAATTCTTAACACGATTATCCACAAAGTTGTTAAAAAGCGTAATGCGCCGAGAGCCGCACCGTCGTGGGCGCGCCCATGTGAACGAACGTGTCGCCGTAATTGGACCCCGTATCCTTCCAATAGCGTTTGTCGGTGATGTTATCGGCATAAATCCGGAAGGTCACGCGCCCAAGCTCGCCGCGCGGAGTGTAGCGCGCTCCCAGGTTAAGGATATTGTAACTGGAGACGCTTAGATAATCGTCTCCGGTAGCCTCCTTGCGCCCCGTATAACTCCAGCCCGGCATCAAATACAAGCCGCGCGCATGAGGCAGTGCCAATTCGGCAAACAGCGCCGTGCGCAGATGCGGCACGTTGGTTACTTGCTTGTTATTGATGGACAATGTGCCGGTATCGTCGGAGATCGCGCGAATAGCCGCCGCCGAAGCCGTCAGCCGCAGCCAGCTTGCGGCCTTGCCTTCGGCGTTCACTTCGATACCGCTGTGCGTCTCGTGGCCCTCAGACTCAAAGCACGGATCGCCTGCGTGAACTGAGTCATCGGGGCCTGCTGCGTTGAGATTTTCTTTGCAGAAGCTATCGGGACCGCTCACAATCTTCGCATAGAAGAACGGCGCTCGCATACGATAGAGCGCGCCGGTCAGCAGCAAGCGCGCATTCGGCGCATACTTGGCGCCGATTTCTGCCTGGCGAGTCAGATACGAATTCAGATAAACTTCATCGTTGTCTGTCCACCAGGGCGCTTGAATTCCCAGCGAAAGCAGGACTCCATAGTTGCCGTAAAGAGTTAGATCGTTGACCGGATTGAAGGTAACTGCGTATTGCGGCAGCCAGATGCTTTTCTTGGTGAAGTCTGGATTGCCGGCGGTATTTGAACCTTTGAAATTATGGTCGCGCAGGGAGTCTTCCCGACCGCTAACCAGTAACTGAATGCGCCCTGGGATATGAATCCTGTCCTGCACCACGACGGCCGATTGATGATTGTCTTCGTCCAGGATGCGTGGCTGCACTTGTTTGACCGGAGACTCGATGGAAAACGCTACATTGGGACCATAGATATTCTCTGAGCCAATATACTCGTTTACCGAATGCTTTGGCTGCTGCACGCTGCGGCGGAATAACTCGCCGCCGCCGGTCACGTCGTGAGTTACCACGCCGGTCTTCACGCGGCCTGTCACCAATGCCTCGGCCTGCGCGTCGATGCGCAGTTCGCCAGGATTACGGTAATCGTAAATGTCATAGCTTCCATCTGAAGTAAAGTAATAATCTGGAGATGTGCCGCCAAGGTCGGTGCAAACGGCTTGATATTCGCAGCCGTATGGATAAATCACATTATCGTCAATCAGCGAATGGCTATAACTCACCGCCGCAAAGGCCTTCCATTCGTGGGGAAGATGGTAGTCAAAGCGCGCTCCGGTGTTGATGGTATCGAAGGTGTTCGGCTTGGTCCAGGATTGCTCGCCGAGCAAGGTTGAAGGATATAGCTTGTCGATATTGGGCAGGCTCGGCTCGTCGGAGGCGGTTTCTCCGCCCAGCAACTGATAGCCGCAGACCGAGCGCTGGACCTTGTGCTGATACTCGAAGTCTCCCTTCAAAATCGATTTTGGCGTGAGCTTCCAATCGGCAGAGCCCGCACCCATCGCGCGCCAGCCATCAGTTTCGTTCACATAACTCTGCATCTTCTCGCCCGCCAGATTCACGCGCGCGCCCACCTGCTTACTGCTGCCGAAAAGCCGTCCCAGATCAACCGCGCCGAAGCTGCTGCCGCGATGGTCGGTGGCCACATCAACGGCATCGATCGTCTGTGGCCGCTTGGTCACATAGTCGATCAGCCCGCCGGCCGAGGCCACGCCGCTCTCGACGCCGGCAATGCCCTTGAGAAATTCGACGCTCTCTTTATTTTCCAGCGGCACATCCTGCTCGCCAGCGATGGTCATGCCGTTGATCTGGAGACCCGTGGCCAGATCGATAGGAAAGCCGCGAATCTCGAAGTCGCCGTAGTAGCCCACTGGCACGTAATCCTCGCCAATCGACGCGTCATTCTTCACCACGTCGGAGAGCAGGCGCGCGCCCTGGTCATTCATCAGCTCGCGCGTCACGACCGTGGCCGAAAGTGGCGTTTCCTTGAGCGGCGCGCCATCCAGCGTGCCCACCGTGACGGCTTCAGAAAGAAATTCGTCCGCGGTTCCGCCATGCACCACCACCGTGGTGGTCACGCGCGGCAGCGGCTGCGCCGTTGCCGCAGGCTTCGTCGCGGGGGACGGTGGAGTTGCGCCGGGAATGGATGGCGCGGGGCTTTGCGCAATCGCGCACGGAAGCGCGATCAGGCAGCCAAGCAGCAATCGCGCCGCCCGGCCGCCAAAAGGCGCTGGCGCTCTGCGCGTTGAGAATTGAGATGCGATACGATGCGGACTGGCGGCAGAAGAACTGGACATGAATTCCCCTTGTTTTTGAAATCAATGAAACAAGAGAACTCATGCTGCGAATCGAGGAAGAAGAACGCCTGACTTCGAAAGCTTCCCACGCCGGTATTATCCGGATCGGGTTCTAGGGTATTTCTCAGCCCCACATCGTGGAGCACCCCTGTTTCAATGTTTTGATTGAAACACTCCCGCCACAGTTTTGCAAGTTGTTGCGGCCTGTTGTGCCCCTTCGCTAGGTTATGCGATCCTGAAGACGCTATGAAAATTTTTATCGGCATTCTCGCCGCCGTTGTCGTTGCCGCCTCTCTCTTCGCCGACTACAAATGGCGCCAGTGGATGGCCGCACGCCGTCGAGACCGCCAGTAGAGCGGCCTTTCCGGCTTTTTCCCGTTACAATTACCTGTAGGGAGCCGTCAAATCGCTATGACTCGTTTTTTTGCTTTTGCCCACCGTTTTTCCGTACTCAACCAGCACGTAAGCCTGTTGATTTGCCTCGCTTTCGGCGCGCTGATCGGGTCCACCGCCGCTAATGCTCAGTTTGCCGCTCCTTCTGGGACCAAGGTGCATGACGCTTCCGTCCTCAAGCCGCCCGCCGGCGTCCGCGTGGCCATGATCGAGTTTGCGGACATGGAGTGCCCAAACTGTGGCGCGCAAAATCCTACTCTCAAAGCGGCCGCCGCCAAGTACAGGATTCCCTGGCTGCGCCACGATTTTCCACTGCCTTACCATGCGTGGAGCTTTGAAGGCGCGGTCAATGCCCACTGGTTTGACACCAAGAGCAAGGCGCTCGGCGATGAGTACCGCGACCAGGTCTTCGCCAGCCAGGCCTCGATCTACAACCCCAATGTGCTGCGGCAATTCACCGCGAAGTTTGCGGCCAGCCATCATATCGCGCTGCCCTTCGCCATCGACCCGCAAGGCAAGTTTGCGGCCATGGTTAAAGCCGATCAGGCCCTCGCCCAGCGCGTCGGCATCGACCACACGCCCACCATTTTCATCGTGACATCCAACAGCAGAGGCCCTGCCTACATTGAGGTTCAGCGTCCCGACCAGGATCTTTACCGCATCATCGACCAGGCCCTTGCCGACACGTCCGCTTCCAAGTCAGCCTCAAAAGCATCCGCCCGAAAGTCCGCCGGCAAGTAACCTCACCCATGAAAACAAAACGGTGCATTCCAGAGTGGGATGCACCGTTTTGTTTTCATGGGCGGCCAGTTCGCCGCCCGCAGTGAACCGGCAATCGCTTCCAAACTCAAAGTCTCTGCGGAACCGACAGGGCAATTGATGCGCTCGCTTGACGGAACGAGGCTGAAAACCTAACCTCAATCCAGTATCCATCTGCGGCAAAGGCGTTTGCGGCTCGGCTGCGGCAGAGGCAAATTCCCTAGGTATTTTTGTGGACTGGACAACGATGATTCCCTATCACTGGCAATATATCCCGCTGCTACTGCAAATTCTGGCGGCCTTCGGCATGGGAGCGGGCATGGTGGCCTTCTCGTCGTTTGTCGGGCGGCATCGCAATACGCCGACCAAGCTGGCCGCCTACGAATGCGGAATTGAGGCTGTGGGAGACGCCCGCGGGCGATTCAGCGTGCGCTTCTATATGGTTGCCATGCTGTTTATCCTCTTCGACGTGGAAGTCGTCTTCCTGATGCCCTGGGCGGTGATCTACCGCAGGTTGCCGGCCATCACCGGCTCCCGCTTCTTCGGCTTCACGGAAATGCTGGTCTACCTGGGCTTTATGGCCGTGGGCCTCTACTACATTCTGCGCAAGGGCATTCTGAACTGGAGTCACGACAAGGCGGATCTCTAGCATGAGCGAAGAGCGAAAGGAAAGCTTGGTGGGCCGAGACGCTGTTATCGAGGGCCTCTCCGGTCATCCAGCGCTCCAGGCCCTCCAGGCCTGGAAGCCCGAGGCTCTGCTTGACGCGAATTTCGACCGGGGCGAGCTGACACTGACCATCGCCGCCGCGGAGATTCGCGCGGCTGCGGCCACCGTGCAAGCCGCGGGCTACAACTTTTTCGAGGACATGACCGCCGTCGACTGGTTCCCTGCCTCGCCCCGCTTCCAGTTGAGCTATCACCTTCTTTCGCATTTCTATAAGGAGTACATCCGGCTGCGCGTGTTGGTCGACGGCGACAACCCGACGGTTGACTCAATCACGCCGCTCTGGCCGGGCGCCAATTTCTATGAGCGCGAAGTCTTCGATCTCTTCGGCGTGCGCTTTACCGGACACCCCAACCTGCGCCGTATTCTGATGCCCGACGACTGGCAGGGACACCCGCTGCGCAAGGACTATCCAGTGGAGGGATACCGCTGATGCCTGAGCCGATTGGCACGCCCATCCTGGAAGCGCCCGCGGCCGAGGGCGCGCACGATCAGCACATGGTGCTGAATCTGGGGCCGCAGCATCCGGCCACGCACGGCGTTCTGCGCTTGGTGATCGAGCTGGACGGCGAGATTGTGGTCCGGCTTTACCCGGAGATCGGCTACCTGCACACCGGCATCGAGAAGACCTGCGAGGCCAAGTTCTATCAGCAGGTGGTGCCGCTGACTGACCGCGTAGACTACCTCAGCCCGATGGCCAACAACCTCTGTTATTGCCTGGCGGTCGAAAAGCTGCTGGGGCTGGAGATTCCCGCCAGGGCCCAATGGATGCGGGTACTGCTCTCGGAGTTGACGCGCCTCTGTTCGCATCTGGTCTGGCTGGGAACGCATTCGATGGACGTGGGCGCGCTGACGGTTTTTCTCTACACCTTCCGCGAACGCGAGGAGATTCTGCGCATCTTCGAGGGCTTGTCCGGCCAGCGGATGATGACCAGCTACATCCGCATTGGCGGCCTGGCGCTGGAGCCACCGCTGGACTTTTTCGACCGCGTACAGGGGTTTATCCGGAGCTTTCCCGCAAAAATTGACGAATATTCCAATCTGCTGACAGGCAATCCGATCTTCAGAAATCGCTTGAAGAATGTGGGCTATCTCTCGGCAAAGGATGCGGTTGCACTGGGCGTGACCGGCCCGCCGCTGCGCGCCTCGGGCGTGGATTTTGATCTGCGCCGCGATATGCCGTACTCGAGCTATGAGAAGTTCCGGTTTAACGTGCCGGTCTCGACCGAGGGCGACTGCTGGGCGCGGTATGAGGTCCGGCTGGTGGAGATGCGCGAGAGTGTGAAGATCATTCAGCAGGCTCTCGACGGAATGCCGGAGGGGGCAATCAAGGCCGACGCGCCAAAAATTGTACTGCCTGACCGCGAAAAAATGAAGACGCAGATGGAATCGCTGATTCATCACTTCAAGATCGTGACCGAAGGCTTTACCGTGCCGGCTGGCGAAGTCTATCAGGCCATCGAAAGCCCGCGCGGGCAGATGGGATACTATGTGGTCTCGGATGGCACGGCCAAGCCCTACCGCGTCCACATGCGCACGCCGACCTTCGCCACATTGCAGGCGCTGGAGACGATGTGCCAGGGCCGCTTGCTGGCCGATGTAGTAGCCGTGATTGGCTCGATTGACATTGTGCTGGGGGAGATCGACAGATAAGCGAAGGGAGACACTCGTGGTTGATTACGCAAGACTCGCGGACAAGGCGATCCAGATGCAGGAAACGGAGAAAATCCCCGCCAGCTTGCAGACGGACCTGAAAGCAGACCCCAAGGCCTTCTTCGACCGGGTACGGGCGCATCTGCTCAAAGAAATGGACAAAGCCAATGTGGAACTCGCGAAGAGAAAAGTGGTTGGATTTGGCCAGAATCATATGCCCGGATTCAGCGATGAGCTCTTTCTTACCTTTGGAACCGATTTGCTTTGCCGGGTCACGCTGGTCGTTCTGGGGGCAAGATGCGAAATCAAGGCCGTCATCAGCGGCCCTCCCAATGGCTACGAGCTTTCACGGAAGGTCTATCCGCTTTATCAGGAAGCCTCCGCTCCAGCCGGAGCAGTGGGATCGCCAGCTGCCGCGCCCAGTCCTTACCAGATCGCGGTGGAAATCATTTCCAGCGTGATGGTGGGCAAATTCAGTTGATTCCGCTTCGATGGCAAGCCCCGGTCTGCCGTTGCAGATTGGCGATTCGGAGGGAGCAGGGGAGCTTTACAGGCTGTGGAAAAATTCGTGAAATGTGTTTCAAGGAGACGCTTTGTGTCAGGGCACGACTTTAGTCGTGCCGTAAGTACCGCAGAATCAACAGGGCTTTAGCCCCTGCGGGATGTTCCTAAGCATTTTGGACTTTTGCCACAGGCTGTTAGGCGCGGGAGGGATGGCAATGAGCGATGAAAGCCTGAGTATCTTTTCGCCCCATCTGGCGGCGCGCTTCGACGCGCTGGCGGCTAGATACCCCGTGCGCCGCTCGGCGCTGGTTCCGATGCTGCTCTACGCGCAGGACGAGATCGGCTACCTCTCCGACGCGGTCATCAACGAGGTGGCGGCGCGCATCGGCATCAGCGAGCTGGAGGTGCGCAATGTGGCCAGCTACTACTCGATGCTGCGTTTCAAGCCTGTGGGCCGGTACCACATACAGGTCTGCTCCAGCATCAGTTGTATGTTGCGCGGAGCCGACGAGCTTTACCGGAGCTTCCAGAAGGAGTTGGCAATCGGGCCAGAGGGCGTGACCGCCGACGGCCTTTTTTCGCTGGAGAAGGTCGAGTGCCTTGGGGAGTGCGCCTGGGCGCCGGCCATCGAGGTCAACTACGACTTCCAGGAGGAGCTGCGTCCCGAGCACGTTCCAGGCATTCTTGCCAGTTATCGCGGGATGGCCGGGGGCCCCGGCGACGGCACTTCGTCGCTGGGGCGTAAATCCGATACGGGAAAGAAGACGCCCCATGCCTAGGCTGGTCTCACATCCCGATGAAGTGAAGATTGTCTCGCGGCGCTTTGGCAAGGGTGCGGCCCGAATCGACCGCTATCTCGAACTCGGCGGCTACGCGGCGGCAAAAAAGTGCCTGGCGCAGGGGCCGGAGTGGATTATCAGCGAGGTCAAAGCCAGCAACCTGCGCGGACGCGGCGGCGCGGGCTTTCCGACCGGGCTGAAGTGGTCGTTCGTGCCCAAGACGAGCGCCAAGCCGAAGTACGTGCTGGTCAACGGCGACGAAAGCGAGCCGGGCACCTGCAAGGATCATCTGATCTTCCAGCACGACCCGCACGCGGTTATCGAAGGCGCCATCATCGCGGGCCTGGCCATCGGCGCGAAGCTCGGCTTCATCTATATGCGCGGCGAATATCGCGGCTTGCTGGAGATCATGGAAAAGGCCGTGGCCGAGGCCTACGCCAAGGGCTTCCTGGGCAAGAACATCTTCGGCACGGACACCGAGTTTCAGATCATCACGCACTCCGGCGCGGGCGCTTACGAAGTGGGCGAAGAGTCGGCGCTGATGGAGTCTCTTGAAGGCAAGCGGGGCGTGCCGCGCATCAAGCCGCCCTTTCCTGCCGTCGTCGGCATCTATGGCGGGCCCACGGTCATCAACAATGCCGAAACCATCGCCACCGTGCCGCACGTGATTGCGATGGGCGGGGCGGCGTATGCGGCGGCTGGCTCCGCGCGCAACGGCGGGACGCGGCTGTTCACGGTCAGCGGCCACGTCGAGCGGCCCGGCGTCTACGAGCTGCCGATGGGCTACAACCTGAAGAAAATCATTTACGAAGTGGCCGGCGGCGTAAGGGGCGGGCGCGCGCTGAAGGCCGTCGTGCCAGGCGGCTGCTCTACGCCGGTGCTGCTGCCCGAAGAGATCGACATCGGCATGGACTTCGACCAGGTGGGCAAGGCCGGCTCGATGCTCGGCTCGGCGGCCGTGATTGTGATCGATGACCAGACCTGCATGGTTGAGTTTGCGCTGCGGACAATCAGTTTTTATCAGCATGAGAGCTGCGGCTGGTGCATTCCCTGCCGCGAGGGGACCGACTGGCTAAAGAAGACGCTGACGCGCTTCCATGCCGGATTCGGCACAGCCAAGGACATCGACAATATGCAGTACATTGCCGAAAACATGATGGGGCGAACCTTCTGCCCGCTGGGCGACGCGGCGGCGATGCCCACGCTGGCGTTTATCAAGAAGTTTCGCGCGGAGTTCGAGGAACATTTGGACGGCAAGGCGTGCCCGTTTGCTAAGCACGCGAAGCTGGTGGTGGTGTAAAGGATGTTATCAAAGCCTGATTAATTCGAGTGGTTTGATGAAATTCAGATTGGGGAGATTACAAATGACGGAACGTACGCACACTTTTTATCGTGATGATTATTCCGTTTTTGGATCACACAGAATCGAAGGCGGAAATCCGGGTTGGATTGTGAGCATCAATGACGGAAAGATGTTCAATTCTAGATTCTGGATCTCTGGCGGTAACTTTCACGAAATCGAAGATCGAGATCTTGATCCTAAGGGAATAATTCACACAACGATAATTGGAAAGCCCTTCGAAGGTGTTCCAGAGGTAGTGTCTGGCATTGTGCATGATGCAATTTTCCAATGGGAAAAAGAGCTTGAAGGCAAGAATAGTTGAGGTTCGTGGTTTCCCACCCTTTTCGCAAAGAGCGCGAAAAGGATGGGGCACCCAGAAATTGTGGGTTGATGAGCGAAGAGCAACCGCAGGTCCTTCGACTCGCTGCGCTCGCTCAGGATGACAGCGTTGCAGTGAGTGAAGTGACAGAGTTTTTTGTTAGGGTTGATTGAAGGGGAATGAGCGGAACAACACAAATGGCAGACGTAACCATCACAGTCGATAACAAGAAGATCACGGCGGCCGCGGGTTCGCTGCTGATCGACGTCTGCCGCCAGGCGGGGATCGAGATTCCGGCCTTCTGTTCCTATCCCGGCCTCAGCCCGCAGGCCGCCTGCCGGATGTGTCTGGTGCGCCAGGAAAAGGTCGGCAAGCTGCAAACAGCTTGCACCACCACGGTCGCTGAAGGACAGGTTTTCTTCACCGACACCGACGAAATTCATCAGGCGCGCAAGGGAATGCTGGAGCTGCTGCTCGGCAATCACCCGCTCGACTGCCCGGTCTGCGACAAGGGCGGCGAGTGCGAGCTGCAAGACATGGTCTTCAAGTATGGCGCGGGCGAAAGCCTCTACACCGAGGCCAAGAATCACCGCGAGGAGCAGCAATGGTCGCCCGCCGTCTACTACGACCGGCCGCGCTGCATTCTCTGTTACCGCTGCATCCGTGTCTGCGGCGAAGCGATGGACGTGTGGGCGCTGGGCGTACAGGGACGCGGCGCGAACGCGGCGATTGCGCCCAACGGCGGCGGACGGCTGGACTGCGAACAGTGCGGAATGTGCATCGACATCTGCCCGGTGGGCGCGCTCACGAGCGGCAGCTATCGCTACAAGACCCGGCCATGGGAGATGAACCACGTTTCGACCGTCTGCACGCACTGCGCCGACGGCTGCAAGGTGACGCTGGGCGTGCGCCAGGCAGACAGCGGCTCGGAGATTGTGCGCGCCAATAACCGCGACCGCAGCGGCATCAACGGCGAGTTTCTCTGCGCCAAGGGCCGCTTCGGTTTCGATTTCGTGCAGAGTCCCGACCGGCTGACCACGCCGCTGGTGCGCAACTCCGAGGGCAAGCTGGAACCGGCGACCTGGGAGCAGGCGCTGAAGCTCGCGGCGGAAAAGCTGAAGGAAGTGCGCGACGGCGAGATTGGAACGGCGGGGGGCGGCGCGGCCATCGGCGTCGTCGGCTCTAACCGCACGACCAATGAAGAAAACTACCTGCTGCAAAAGTTCGCACGGACGGTGCTGCGGACCAACAACATTGACCACGAGCGGACGGCGGATTACGCGGCCTTTGCGCGGGCGCTGGCCAGGCACAAGGGAGCGGCGGCCAGCCTGCGCGAGATCGCGACCGCTCCGGCGATTCTGCTGCTGGGCGGCAATCCGACCGAGGAGCATCCGCTGCTGGCCTGGACGCTGCGCGCCAACGTCCGGCTGAACCACGCGCGGCTTTACGTGGCCAACGCCAAAGCCATCAAGCTGGAGCGGCAGGCCACGGCGACGCTGCGGCTAACCGCGGAAAGCACTTCCGTGACGCGGGAGACCACAGCCTTCCGCGATGCGCTGCTGGCTGAAGAATCGCTGCTCGTGATCTTCGGCGCGGACTCAAGCAGCCAGGAACTGGCGGAGCTTGTGGCCTGGGGGCTGAAGCGCGGGAAGATGCGCTTCGCCTGCCTCGGCGGCTATGCAAACTCGCGCGGCGCGGCGGAGATGGGGTTGCTGCCCGATCTGCTGCCGGGCTACGTGCCGGTCACGGCTCCAGGTGTTTTTACGGCCGAATATCCGGGACTGCCCACGACGCCGGGCAAGACGCTGGCGGAGATTTTCGCGACGGCCAGCCAGGACGAACTAGGCGCATTGCTGGTGGTGGGCGCTGATCCGGTGAAGACGCTCGACGTGACGCCTGAAACATTAAAGAAGACATTTGTCATCGTCGCGGACCTATATCTGACCGAGACGGCGGCGCTGGCCGATGTGGTTCTGCCGGCGGCCAGCCTCTACGAGAAAACCGGCACGGTGACCAACGCCTATGGCGACGTGCAACTGGTCAGAAAGGCCGCCGACCTCACCGGAGTGAAACCGGAGTTCGAGATTCTGGTGCGGCTGGCCGCTGCGATGGGCACGGATGTGAAGGCGCTGGTTCCTTTTGGCAAGAGCAGCGTGACGGCGGACCTGGGCCAGTCGCGCGGCGCGCAATCGGGCGAGGCGGACCGGCACACGGTGTGGCTCACGGCCAACAACCTGGAGCCAAAGCTGAGTCCCTTCGATCCGCTGGCCACGCTGGACGAAATTAAACGGCTGGTTCCGGGCTACGCCGTGGACCGCGTGAGTCTGCTCGGCGGTGACGATACTCCAACCGAGCCGGGCTTTGCGCCGGTGGCGGCTCCTGCGGCTTCACCCAAACGGGAAAGGATCACGCCCGCGGCCGATGGGCTGTTTACCTCTGGAACGCTGGGCGAACACAGCGCGGCGCTGAAGGAACTGGCGCAACATCAAGCGCCAAGGCTGGTGAAGATCGCCGGTGGAAAGTGAGCGGCGCGGCGGAGGTTATGGTTTCCCACCCATGCCGCATAGAACGCGACATGGATGGGGCACCCGGTGATGAGCGGAAAGCGATTGAAAGAGGCTGAGAACCAATGACGATCTGGCAGTTCATTTTGTGGAGCGTGCTGAAGGTGGCCGTGGTGACGACGGTGTTTCTGCTGGCCGTCGCCTACACCGTGCTGCTTGAGCGCAAGCTGCTGGGCCACATTCAGAACCGCTGGGGACCAACGCGCGTGGGGCCCTTCGGCCTGTTGCAGCCGCTGGTGGACGGGGCCAAGTCCTTTCTCAAGGAGGACATCATCCCCACCGGCGTTTACCGGCCGCTCTATCTGCTGGCGCCGGTCATCAGCGTGGGCTGCGCGCTGACGCTGATCTCCGTGGTGCCCTTCGGCGAGCCGGTCTCGATTGCGGGCAGCCCGCATCTGTTCCAAATCTCCGACGTAAACATCGGGATTCTGGTGATTCTGGGCCTGACCTCGATGGGCGTCTATGGCGTGGCGCTGGCCGGATGGTCGTCGAATAGCAAGTATTCGCTGCTCGGCGCGCTACGCAGTTCGGCGCAATTGATTAGCTATGAGCTGGCGCTGGGCCTCTCGATGGTGGGCGTGGTGATGCGCGCCGGAACGCTGAACCTGCGCCTGATTGTCGACCAGCAGGCCACCGCCGGCATACTGACCTGGAACATCTTTGGCGGATTGCAGTTTGTGGCCTTCTGCATCTACATCATGGCAGCCTTTGCTGAAACCAACCGCTCGCCCTTCGATCTGCCGGAGGCGGAAAGCGAACTGACCGGCGGCTATCACACCGAGTACAGTTCGATGAAGTTCGCCATGTTCTTCATGTCCGAATATGGCAACATGATCAACGTCGGCTGCGTGGCGACGTTGCTGTTTCTGGGCGGCTGGACCAGCCCCTTCGGTGACCTGATTCCGCCGCCGCAGAATCTGCTGATTCATGCGCTGTTTCCCATTTTCTGGTTTACGCTGAAGGTCTTCTGTTTTCTGTTCTTGTATATCTGGGTGCGGGGAACCTTGCCGCGCTTCCGCTATGACCAATTCATGAACTTCGGCTGGCGATATCTGGTTCCGCTGGCGATGCTGAACATTGTGGGCACCAGCCTCTGGCTGGCGTTTTGAGCTGCTGAGTTACAATCGGGCTGGCTCCGTGGAATGAAACGATGCACTTGATCCTGTTTTTCATCTTTGCCGGATTTTGCCTGGCGGGAGCGATCAACCTCCTGCTCCAGAGCCATCCCATTGCCAGCGCCCTATCGCTGATTGTGGTGATGACCTCACTGGCGGTGCTCTATCTGCTGCTGGGCGCGGAGTTTCTGGCCGCGGCGCAGGTGATTGTCTACGCTGGCGCGATCATGGTGCTGGTCACCCTGGTCGTGATGCTGCTGAACGCCGGGCGCGAGGAGCGCACACATGGCAGCCACGCGGCGTGGCTCGTGGGCTTCCCGGCGGTAGCCACCATCCTGGCCGTGATTGCCACCGTGATTCTGCACTTGCAGCGGATGGGCGTGGCCAAACTGGGCGACGGCATCACCTCCACGGCGGAATTGGGCACAGTGCTCTTCACCCGGCTGCTGCTGCCCTTTGAAGTGACCTCGGTGCTGATTCTGATCGCCATCCTGGGCGCGGTGGCGCTGGCCCGGCGTGGCAATGGAGAAGGGACGGCGGGCAAATGAATTCACTCTTCGCGCAAGAAGTTCCGCTCTCCTGGTACCTGATGTTGAGCGCGATTCTGTTTTCTCTGGGCGTGGTGGGCTTCCTCATCAAGCGCAACCTGATCACCATGTTCATGTCAATTGAGCTGATGCTGAACGCCGTCAATCTTTCGTTCGTGACCTTCGCCCGGCAATGGAGCGCGGTACAGGGGCAGCTTTTCGTCTTCTTTGTGATGGTGGTGGCCGCGGCGGAAGCCGCCGTCGGATTGGCCATTATCATTTCCGTCTTCCGCGCCCGCGCAACCCTGGCCGTCGACAAGCTCGACCGGATGAAACTATGAATGGAATCCTTCATCTCTGGCTGATTCCGCTCTTGCCCTTCGCCGGGTTTCTGCTGAACGGAATTCTGGGCCGCAAGCTGCCCAAGTGGCTGGTGACGACGGTCGCGCTGGCCGCGCCGCTGGCTGCCTTCGGTGTGGCACTCGGCGCAGCCGTGAGCTTTTCGGCTTCCAATTCCCTGCCCTGGGTTGAGACCTTGCCCTTCGCCTGGATCAACATCGCAGCGTTGCACGTGAATTTCAGCTTCGTCCTCGATCAGCTTTCGCTCGTCATGCTGCTGGTAGTCACCGGCGTCGGTTTTCTGATTCATGTCTACTCGGTCGGCTACATGGACGGCGACGAAGGCTATGCACGCTACTTCAGCTATCTGAATCTCTTTCTCTTCTTCATGTCGGTGCTGGTGCTGGCCGGCAACGCGCTGATGATGTTCATTGGCTGGGAGGGCGTCGGCCTCGCCTCGTACTTGCTGATCGGCTTCTACTTCCAGAAAAAATCGGCGGCGGACGCAGGCAAAAAAGCCTTCATCGTGAACCGCATCGGCGACGTGGGCTTTCTGTTTGCGATGTTTCTGCTGGTGGCCAACTTCGGCACGCTGACCTTCACTGAGATTGCGGCCAAGCTCGGCCAGTGCTCCGGCTGGACGGGCGGCGTGGTTACCGTGATTGCGCTCTGCCTGCTGCTGGGCGCGGCTGGCAAAAGCGCGCAGCTTCCGCTCTACATCTGGCTGCCGGACGCGATGGAAGGCCCCACGCCGGTCTCCGCCTTGATTCACGCGGCGACGATGGTCACGGCGGGCGTCTACATGATCGTCCGTATGCACGTTCTCTTCAATCACTCGCCCTTCGCGCTGGGCGTGGTGGCGCTGGTGGGCGCGGCGACGGCCCTCTTTGCGGCCACCATCGGCCTGGCGCAAAACGACATCAAACGGGTGCTGGCCTACTCGACCATTTCGCAGCTCGGCTATATGTTCCTGGCCTGCGGCGTAGCGGCCTATTCGGCGGCAATCTTTCATCTGCTCACGCACGCATTTTTCAAGGCGCTGCTCTTTTTGGCGGCGGGCACGGTGATTCACTCGCTGGGCGGCGAGCAGGATCTGCGCCGCATGGGCGGACTCTGGAAGAAGCTGCCCGTCACCTTCGCCGTGACCACGGTCGGCGTTCTGGCCATTGCCGGATTCCCTCCCTTCGCCGGGTTCTTCTCCAAGGACGCGATTCTTTACGCGGCGTTTTTGCAGCAGCCGCATGGGCGCGTGCTGTGGGCCGTGGGCGTGGTAACGGCGCTTTTGACTTCGTTCTATATGTTCCGGCTGTGGTACATGGCCTTCCTGGGCAAGCCACGCAGTAGTGACGCACCGCTGCATGAGAGCCCGTGGTCAATGCGCGGGCCGCTGGTGATTCTGGCCGCGCTCTCACTCGGCGGCGGCTGGATCGGGATCGAACGCACGGACGGCTGGCTCAACATGGAACGCTTCACGAGCTTTCTGGCTCCGGTTGTTGGGGCGAAGAGCGTGGCGGGCGGCGGCGCGCGGTTGGAGTTGGAACTGAGCGCAATTGCCGTGGGCGCGGCGCTCTTGGGCTGGCTCGTGGCTTATCTTTTCTACCGCCAAAGCTCCACCGTTCCGGCGCGTCTGGCCGCCGCTCTGCCGCACGGCTACAAGCTGCTGGCCAACAAATACTATGTGGACGAGATTTATGGAGCCACGGTGGTCAAGCCGCTGCTCGGCTTCTCGAAATACATTCTGGGCTGGGTAGTCGAAGTTGGCGTGCTGGGCGGCGCAGCTTGGCTGCTGGCGGGCAGCGCGAAATTTGTCGGCGCGATCTTGCAGTACTGGCAATCGGGCAATCTGCGCTCCTATGCGGCGTGGCTGGCCGTCGGAGCCGCGGCCGTACTGCTCTTCCTGCTGGTTCCGTGGGCAACGGCCTGGCCGGCGACTTTGGATTTTGTCTGGAAAGCGACGGGGCATTGAGCGAATGACGGCGATCAACAACTCGATTCTCACGCTGATTCTGCTCCTCCCGCTGGCAGGAGCGCTGCTGGTTGTGCTCTTGCCAGAGCGCGGCAAGCTGCCCAATTGGATCGCTCTGGCGACCTCGCTCGTCACCTTCGCCCTGACGCTGCACCTGCCAGCACACTTTATTACCGGCCAGAGCGGCTTTCAATTCGAGGTCAACTGGCAGTGGCTGGAGTCTCCGGCGGTCTTTTACCACGTGGGCGTGGACGGGCTGAGCCTGTGGCTGGTGGTATTGACCGGCTTGCTGGCGCCGGTGGGCGTGGTGGCCAGTTGGAAGGCGATCCGTGAGCGGCGCAAGATCTTCTACGCGCTCTTTCTGGTGCAGCAGACGGCGATGTTCGGCGTCTTCCTCTCGCTGGATTTGCTTTTGTACTACTGCTTCTGGGAGCTATCCCTGGTCCCGATGGCGATTCTGATCGCGATGTACGGCCGCAGGAACGGCCCGCAGGCGGCGCTGAAGTTTTTCATTTTCACCTTCATTCCTTCCGCGCCGCTGCTGGTGGCCATTCTGTGGCTCTACGCGCAGACGGGCAGCTTCAACTTCGTAACGCTGCAAACGGCCATCGCCCACGGAGGCTTCGGAGCATGGCCGCTTCTCTGGCTGGCGCTGGCCTTCCTCTTCGCCTTTGCCGTCAAGGTTCCGGTCTTTCCGTTGCACGGCTGGCTGGCGGACACGTACAGTGAAGCGCCGGTCGCGCTGGCGATGGTGGTCGCCGGCAAGTTGGGACTTTACTCGCTGCTGCGCTTCCACATCGGGCTCTTCCCGCAGCAGGCGCGGGCTGCGGCGCCGCTGCTGGTGGCGCTGGCAGCGGTGGGCGTTCTCTACGGAGCCTGCCTGGCTCTCGTGCAACGCGACTTCTGGCGTCTGATGGCCTACGCGGCGCTAAGCCATCTGAGCCTGATTACCCTGGGCATTTACGGCCTGACGCTGACCGGCTGGGAGGGCGCGATCTTCCAGATTCTGAACCATGGCGTGGTGGACGGCGCGCTCTTCCTGCTGCTGGGCGTTCTCTATGACAGCTACGCCACCAGCGAGATTGCAGCCTACGGCGGCTTGGCCCGCAAGCTGCCGCGCACGGCCACTGCCTTCGTCTTTGCCTCTCTTGCAATGATCGGGCTGCCAATGATGGGCAATTTCGTGGGCGAGTTCCTGATTCTGCTGGGCACCTTCACCGGCGTTAGCAAAGGATGGGCGATTGCCGCCACAATGGGCGTGATTCTGGGCGCGGCCTATATGCTTTGGCTGATTCAGCGGCTCTTCTTCGGGCCGGAGAGCGCGCTGGCCTTGTCAAAGCCGCCAGAAGACCTGCGAGCAGGGCAACTGGCCGTCATGTGGCCCTTGGCCGCGCTGATGCTGGTGATGGGCGTGGCGCCTGGATTCTGGCTGTACCCCATCGAGCAGGGCGTGCGCCCGCCGCAAGCGGCGCAGTTGACGCGAGAACCGGCGGTCGCACCGCCACAACCCGCACTGCCGGCGGCAACGGATGGGGAGGGTCAGCGATGAATTCTGTTCCCGACATTCTGCGCATCCTTCCCGAAGTCATCCTGACGCTGACCGGCGTGGCCATCATGCTGATCGACGCCTCGTGGCCCGCCGGATGGGCGCGGCGTCCGCTGGGCTGGGTGGCTACCGTGGGCGCGCTGCTGGCTCTCTGGGCAAGCCTGGGGCAGCTCGCCCTGCCCGCTGGCGCCGGTTTTTATGGCGCGGTCGAGACCAGCGCCTTCACGGTCTTCTTCCATGTGCTGATCTGCGGGCTGGTGCTGGTGGTGCTGCTGCTCTCGCTGGACACCTTGCCCGCGGACAGCCACCACCAAGGCGAATTCTATGCGCTGATTGCCTTCGGCGCGGTGGGTATGTGCCTGATGACCGGCGCGGTCGAGCTACTGCTGGTCTTCATCGCTCTCGAAATCTCCTCGATCAGCACATACATTCTGACCGGCTACCGCAAGGATACGGCCAACGGGCCGGAAGCAGCCATCAAGTATTTTCTTCTCGGCTCCTTCGCCACGGCATTTTTGCTCTACGGCATCGCGCTGATCTTCGGCGCGACCGGCACGACGCAAATATATGAGATTGCCCGTCTCGCCCCCGCCGCGCAGAATCAATCGCTGATTCTGGCGGGGCTCGGGCTGATGCTGGTGGGCATTCTCTTCAAGGTTTCCGCCGCGCCCTTCCATGTGTGGACGCCGGACGTCTACGAAGGCGCGCCGCTGCCCGTAGCGGCGCTGCTGGCAACCGCTCCCAAGGCCGCCGCCTTTGCGCTGCTTTTGCGCGTGGTCTACCAGATGCTGCCCACGCTGCGCCCCGTCTGGTCGCCGCTGCTGTGGGGAGTGGCAGCGCTCTCGATGACCGTGGGCAACCTGGCCGCGCTGCGTCAGCAGAACGTGAAACGGATGCTGGCCTACTCCTCCATCGCTCATGCCGGCTACCTGCTGGCCGCCTTCAGCGGGCTGGGAACCAGCGGCATCACCGCCGCCTGCTTTTATACCGCGGCCTACGCGGCCATGAACGTGGGCATCTTTGCCGTGATTACCGTGGCCAGCGGATACGATGAAAAGCTGCCGCTGATTGCCGACTTTCGCGGACTGATCTACCGCTCGCCGCTGGTGGGCGGCCTGCTGATCTTTTTTCTAGCGTCCCTGGTCGGGATTCCCTTCACCGGCGGATTTCTGGGCAAGCTGACGTCGTTTTCCGTCGCCATGAAAGGCGGAGCGGTCTGGCTGGTTATCCTCGGCCTGCTGAATTCTGGACTGGCCGCGGCCTACTATATGCGCCTGGCGCTGGCCGCGGCGCAACGCCCCAAGGAGGGGACCACTGCCGCGCCGCGCGTGGGCGTTGCGGTGGGCGTGGCCTTGCTGTTGGCGGCGGCGACGACGCTGGTTCTCGGCGTTCTTCCGGGCAGTGTCTTTCATGCAGCCGAGGCGAACGCGCAGACGTTCTCCGCCACGCCGCATTAGAGCGGGCACCAGAGCAGGTGTGCTCGTGGCCGCGTCGACTTGAGCGCGTGCGGTCCCGGGTTACATCAACTCTGGTTTCGCTATCTGTCTGGGGCGGACAGCAAAGCTATCCCCCCACCCATATTTTGTAGGCAAATTCCTTGTTTTCTTGAGCTTACGAGTAGATATCCTCTGTAAAATCTTCATAACAAAGAAGTTCTCTGCAAAATCCTCCAGGATAAAGAGTTATAGGACGATTTTGAGGAAAAACAGACTGCGCTGAATCCGCATCGACCAGTCGCGCCCTTTCAAAACCGGCTTGCCACACAGGCTGATCCCCTCTGAGAATCATTGTGCAACAAAGGAGCAAGAAAATCTGCAAGCGAGGAACCTGGGGCACCCGGCCATGCCGCATTTTGGATTGAGAAGCGCGGCGTGGGGAACCCGCGCTACATCTGGCCTGGAGACCCGCGCTACGTAAAGCGTTTTCGATCCATCATGCCCTATTCGGAAGAATGGTCAGAGGCGGCTTGCCTGCGGAAGATTTCGGAAGATTCCGGTCAAGCAGGCTCTTATAGAAACGCACGGTGCGGCCCAGAACGCGCCCATCGGCATAGTGATCGAGAACCCAGGCGCGCGCGGCCAACCCCATTCGCCGGCAGCGTTCGGGATTGCCCAGCAAATTCAGCACGGCCTCGCTGATCGCGGCCGGGTAACCGGGGGGAATCAGCAGCCCGGTCACCTCTGGCACAACAGCGTCGCGGGAGCCGGTGGCCAGTGTGGTGATGACCGGAATCCCGGTGGCCGCGGCCTCCAGCACAACATTCGGAAAGCCCTCCCGCCAGGTCGGCAGAACCATGACGTCCATCGCGCGATAGTAGGGCGCCGTATCGGCGACGTAACCAGTGGTGCGAATCCTCGGGTGTCTCTTGATGCGGAGGCGCAACTCATCCACAAGCGCATCTTCAGAAGCGTCAAACCAGCCCACTAGCAACAGATACACGTCCGGCTTCGAGGCCAGAATCGTGTCGAAGGCCTCCACCAGCTCCGGCAAGCCCTTGTCGCGCGTCATCCGGCCCACAAAGCCGACCACGGGCGCGTCCAGAGGAAGACCGAGCCGCTGGCGCAAGCTGTCCAGTCCCGGTGTAAATCGTTCCACATCGACGCCGTTGCTGCTGCCTTCGCCCAGCAGGCGCAATTTTGCTTCGGAGGCAATCCCCAGAGCGAGCGCCTCGTTGCGCAGGCTATCGCTATTGCACAGCACTGCATGAGAACAGGCGGAAGCCACTTTTTCCGTCAACAGCAGAATGCGGCGCTTGAGCCCGGTGCAGGTTTCGAGTTTGAGGCCACGCAGAAAATAGACCCGCACCGGGATGCCGCAAAGCATGGCGGCAATCGAGCCCAAAAGCCCCGCTTTGGGCGTGCTGAACTCCGTCATCTCCGGCTTGAGACGGAAGAGCAGCCACCACAGCCGCGCCAGCGAGACAATATCCGCCACGGGCGAGATCTGCCGGTGCATCGGAATGGCAATCGAATCAACACCTTCCTGGGCGGCCGTGCTGGTGAGCAGTTCACCGGGGCTGGAAACCAGCGTGACCCGGAAGCCCTGTTCGCGCAACGTGCGCAGACGACCGCGCAGGACCAGACAGGTCTGCGGGTTGGTGATGCCGACCACGATGTGCGGCCGAAGCGGGAAGCGGGATGGCCGCACGAGAGCAAGAGCTGACGCTGAAGAATGATTGCGCACACTCAAGGATGGCGGCGACGAGGCTGGAAACGCAATGCTTCTTCCACGGTTGAACACGAGTCCCTCCCAAAAAGGACTTTCGCGTTCCGAAATGAAACCGGATACGCGCATGGGAAGGCGCTTAACAGTTTCGGGAGCCTGTGCCGGCCTGGACGATCTGTCTGGCAAATCTCTGCCCTGACGCGCCCACTCCCGTTCTCCGTTTCAGATGCTTCCCCTCGTGACAACGCAGAAGAAAACGCAATATAAAACTTCCGCTGGAGACAAACGCTGCTACACTTTTAGGAAACATTAGCTTGCTCGCATCTGTCAAGAAGAAAATTATCGTGGAAAAGCGTGCTTTAATTGCCGATAGCGATCAACTGAGGCGTTTACCTATAATCTGGATTTTTTGAGGCCTTTATCATGCCCGCGTTGCCCCGTCCAAAAATTCTGTTGCTCATCCCGCATCTGGACGGCGGCGGGGCGGAGCGCGTGATCTGGCTGCTGGCGCGAGGACTCCCGGCGGAGAAGTACGAGCTGCATCTGGGGTTGATTACACAAGCCGAAACCGATGGGCTGGAAGCGCCGGAAGGGCTTTTCCTTCATGCGCTTGGCGCTTCACGGGTGCGCGCCGGAGCCTTTCGCCTGCTTCGTCTGGTTCGCCAATTGAAGCCGGATCTGATCCTCTCCGGAATGTTTCAATTGAGCTTTCTGGTGCTGCTGCTGCGCCCCTTCTTCCCCGCGCGAACGCGCGTTCTGGCGCGTCAGAACGGGACGGTTTCCTCCGCCCTGGCCTTCGGAGGACTGCCCTGGTACACGCGCCTGCTCTACCGGCTGCTTTATCGCCGCGCGGACAAGGTCATCTGCCAGACGCGGGCGATGGCTGAGGATCTTGCCAGTGAGCTGAAGCTGCCGGAAAACCGGCTGGCGGTACTGCCCAACCCGGTCGATGTGGAGGAAGTTCGCGCGGCCATCGGCCGGCAGCGTCAGCAACCGTGGAGCGGCCCCGGCCCGCATCTGCTGGCCATTGGAAGGCTCACGCGGGAAAAGGGATTCGATTTGCTATTGCGGGCTTTGGTTCCCGTGCGGAAAAAATATCCCGAAGCCTGCCTGCTGATTGCCGGAACTGGCCCGGAAGAAGCGGCGTTGAAGGCCGAACGCCACGCCCTAGGGCTCGACTCCGCTGTGCGCTTTGCGGGCTATGTTTCCCCTCCTTGGCCGTTTTTCGCGCAAGCCACACTGTTTGTACTTCCGTCGCGGCATGAAGGACTGCCCAACGCTCTGCTGGAGGCGGCCGCCGCAGGGCTTCCGATTGTGGCCTTGCCAGCTTCCGGCGGCTTGGTGGACCTTCTGCGCGGCCAGCCCGGAGTGTGGCTCGCCCCGGAGAGTACCGCCGAGGCGCTGTCCGCTTCCCTGCTCGCGGCCCTTGGCAGCTTGCAGCCGGAAGAGCGGTTTGCCCACCCGTTTGTCGAGCAGTTCCGCATCGGCCATGCGATCGAGACTTATGAACAATTGATCGACGCAACGCTGGCGGCGCCGACAGACCAGAGAACCTAACCGCCTATGGAAAAATCCAAATGGCTTAAAAGCATCCCTCCGGGGCTAAAGCCCGCCGTTTTTTTATCAGCCTCTTACGGCACGACTAAAATCGTGCCCTTTCAAAACTCGACTTTCAACACGGGCTGCTAAGCGTTGACGCGGCGGCGGGAATGCATACGCCGCCGCCTGCGGGCACGGCGGAACTCGGCTCGCCAAAGCGCATAAGCCTCATAGAGCCGTTCAACCGGCCCGAGTCTGGCTGGCGAAAGCTCGGCCAGCACGCGATCCACCGAGGTGAACTGCGCGGCATGGACTCGGAGGAATGCACGCAGCCTGTCCACCTGGGCATCGCTGGCAAAGTTGCTGTGGATACAGATGGTCCACAGCCCCTTCGATTTCTCTACCGGCCCCCAAAGCTGCTGCGGAATCCAGGTGAGGCCGCCGCGAGTGAAAGGAATGCGGGCAAAACCGTCCGAGAGGGTTTGAATCCCCTCATCGCGGAGCGCGCGCAGCGTGCCGCCGTCAAAGCCGTGACGCGGCGCGACAAAAATAGTGGGATTAAGCCCTTCGGCGCGGAGAAGCCCCAAGCCCTCGTCAATCCACTGCTGCTGAATCTCTTCCGGCACGCCGGCAAACTCCGAATAGCGATGCAAATTCAGCAAGCCAGAGCCTGAACTGACACATCGATGGCGGTAGCCGTGCAGACCAATCGCGGCTCCGACGGCTTGCAGCGCGCGCATCTGCGCCCAAAACTCCGGCGCGGGCGCTGAAAGTTTCAATTCCCGGTCCTGATTGTCCGGAACCACGGCCAGAATCGGCCGCAAGCCAAACTCCTCAATCAACGGCAGAAAACGCTGCCACTGCGGCTGGCCGGCGGTGGGACATAGATCGTCGAAACGTAAAAGGTACTGTGCCGGATTTGGAATCATGTTGTCGCGCCCCACGTGCTCTCTCTCCTATCGGCAAAAACGCTGCCCGACTCCAGCTTCGGCTTTTGCTTATTCCGCCGACGCCGTGGGAAGCAGCTTGCGTGCCCAGTACCAGAGGAAAATAAAGGTGCTCACGGTCCAGAGCGAAGTGGCGAGCGCAATTCCCGCCACGCCAAACCATCGCATAAGGGCCAGATTCAAAATAACATCCAAAGCCAGGTTCAGCGCGCCGCAATAGAAAATCAGGTCCGTGCGGCGCATGGCGACCAGAAATCTGTAAAAGACCCGGCTAGAGACAAAAAACGGAATCTGAACAGCATACATGGCCAGCACCGGCGTGACCAGAGCCGTGTCGCTGGCATTAAAAGCTCCGTGCTGGAAGGTGAGCCGGATCAGCCAGTGCGAGCCGGCGATCAAGGCCAGCGCGATGGGCGTCGAAACCATCGCCGTGAGCCGGACCCAGGTGCGCAGCGTCTGGCGGCAGCCGGTCCATTCGCGGTGAGCGATCATGCGCGAAAAGTGCGGCACCACAGCCGAGGAAACCGCCCCGGCCAGCAGGGTGACAACCACGCTCACAAAGCGGTTGGCGTAAGCCAGCGCCGAGACGCTGCCAGCGGGCAGCATGGCGGCCATCGATTGATCCACCAGCAGGCCGCCGGAGGCCACCACGCCACTCAGCAGCACCGGCCCGTACTGCCGCGCCACTTCGCGCGTGGCCTCGGTGGCACCGTGCCAGTAGAGGCGAAAGCGGTAGCCGCGCGCGTCCATCATCCACGCCACCAGCCCGGCGTGGACAAGCGCGCCAGCCAGCGTCGCGTAAACCATCGCCCAAATGCCGCATCGGCCATTCAGCAAGATAGCTCCCAGAATGATCGCCAGCGGCGTCGCCACCGGCGCCAGAGCCGGCAGCGCAAAACGGTCCACGGTGTTCAGCACGGCGGTGCAATTGGTGGCGATGCCGGTAATCAGCACTACGGGCAGCAGCGCGTAGAAGAGGCGGATCGAAAGCGCGAGTTTATCGGGCGGAAAATGCGAGGCGATCAGCGGGAAAAAGCCGCGCGCGGTGAGAGCCATTACGGCCGAGGCCGCCGTGAGCAGCAGGCAAACCCAGAGCATCGAGCTGGAAAGTAGTTGTTGGGCGCGCTCGTGGCCCTCCTGTTCCTTGACCCGGACCAGCGTGGGCACGAGCGCCTGATTCATTGACTCGGAGATCAGGTTGATAAGCAGGTTCGGGATGAGGAAGGCCGCCAGAAAGGCGTCCATCGCGTCCGAGCGGCCGTAGACTCCGGCAACCACAAATTCCTTGAAGGTGGCGACGAGTTTGACCAGAATTCCCGCCGCCGTCACCGCCGCCGCCGCGCGAAAGATGCGGCGGTTGACGCTGCCGCCCTGGAAGAACCGCACGATTTGGGGGACGAAAAACATGATAGCGGAGGTACACGCCAGTCTACAGGATCGGAGCGGAAACCTTCCAAATTTGCTGGAATCACCGCAACCATTCTCTGCTTTCTCTGGTTTCAAAAGCAGGAGATAGGTCACCCGGCGCAAAATCGATACACCCATGGGGTATGGGGGGTGCTTGCCAGGTACGGACCGGTCACATGCCTGACAGATTGAACTGGGGACATCCCTGACACTTCACGAACCATGGGCTGTTTGATTCCAACAGCTAGATGGGCTGGAGAGTGAGCAGTGTGATGGACGAGAAGCTGCGCTTTGTCTTCGAGTTTGAGCACGATGAAGAGTCGATGAAGGCTCTGTGTGCCCGCTTTGGGGTCAGCCGCGAGACAGGCTACGTTTGCTGCGGCGAGATCGGCCGTATGGCCTGCCCGGCCTGATCGAAATGAACCGGGCACCGGAGCGTCATCCCAACCAGACTCAGGCTGCGACTGAAGAGGCCGTGCTGGGGCTGCGTCAGGCGCACATGACGTGGGGACCGCGCAACCACCCCAGCGACGAAGACCTGTCGCTGGGGCCCCCGAAGCTGAAACGGATTCTGGAGCGCGATCAGCCGGGGCGGATATGGCCTGCAACCAGCACGGTGGGCGAGATAGTCAAGCGCGCCGGGCTGGTGGTAGTGCGCAAAAAGCGACGCGAAACCGAGCCGTATACGGCACCACTGGCGCGCGCCGTGGCCTCCAACCGGGTATGGTGCGCGGACTTCAAGGGCTGGTTCCGGGCAGGCGATGGGACGCGCGTCGATCCGCTGACGATCACCGACGCTTGCAGCCGCTATCTGCCCCTTCAACGCATGGCTGATCCGGCGCGGCCTGCACACTCTTGAACTGCGCATGAGGGTTCACGCAGACTATGCAAGCCGTGTCGCTTCCCATCTCGAATCACACCCGGCCATCAAACGCGTTATCTACCCTGGGCTTCCTTCGCATCCGCAGTACGAGCTGGCGCAGCGGCAGATGAGCAATACGTCGGGCATATTGACCTTCCAGACCAGGGAAAATGGCGCGGAAGTTGCGCGTCGCCTTTACAGGAAGCTGCAGGTCTTTACTTACGTCGTTTCCCTCGGCAAGCAGCGCAGCCTGCTTTTTATATCCCCACGAAAGACATTCTGGAAAGTTCAGTTTCGTTAAAAGATGCGGCGCTCAAAAGCTACCTAAATTTTGCCGGTGATGGAATTATTCGCGTCTCCATTGGATTGGAAGCGTCAGAGGATCTCTGCGCGGATATCGATCAAGCGCTGAAAGAAGGAGAATAATAGAGTCTCTGGAGGCCGGCAAGACAGCCTCCAGAGATGCCCAAGAAGGTTGTGTCATCCTTCCAATCTTTGAATTATTCCAAGGAATGCAAGATTGTAGCTGGGAATAATTCTCAGACAACCATCGTTAAAAACGGCAGCTCATTCAGAGGTTTCGCCAGAGGCTCCCCGGAAGCGCAGCACCTGCATGGTATGTTCGGTAAAGAGAGAGCATTAAACGTGTTGAAGAATTTCCTGACCAAAGGCCAGGCTCTCACTGCGTTTCAGGTTGTCGTATTCCCCACCACGGGATAGCAAAGCCTCACGGATCGGAGGGTCAAGAAGAGCTGCCGTGACGCGGCCCGGAAAGACATGGGCGGGAACGTCCTTTGCTCCACTAAAAGCCTGCAACTGATCGGTGACATATTTCTTCACCAATTCAGGAGTAATCGGCTTCTGTCCGTTTCCTGCGACAGCATAGAGCGCTCTGACTTTGTCTTTCAGCCAAGAGGCGTTGGCATCGAGATACTGTTTGATTTCAGGTTTGATTTTGCCTGAACGGATCGATGATCCGATGACAATGTTGTCGTACTTTTTCAGATCCGGATTTTCCCGTATATCGAAGACATCGGCAATGCCGCCCAAGCCTTCAGAGATCCAAACGCCTGCGTCGCGGGACGTGCCAGCCCAAGTACCGTAGAGCACAGCCCATTTTTTGTTAGATGGCCTGGGATAATATTGCAGCGCCGAAGCCTTTTTTGGCAGGGCTAATGCTCCAATACCCGCTAAACCAAGACCAAGTACCATTCTTCTTTCCATTGTTTTCCTCCTGTTTGGTTCTGGCATACTCTGCCAGGGTTCGTCGTAAATTATTTTTGCGTTTGGCAAATCATCCTAGCCAAGCGGACTTACAGCGAGCGAATTCGAGACAGCACATCCATGCTGCGGATCTAACTTCCGGCTTACTTTGCCGGATCCGTTTTCAGATAACCGACCGCCTGCGCAAAGAGCAGGTGCTGTTCTACTGTGAGGTTCAGAGCCTTGGCGGCATCGTTGCCAAGAGTTGCATAGAACCACGCGCCTAAACCTTCCGAGGCAGCAAATAGGTAGACGTTCTGGCCGATGAACCCAGTATCAACGCCATTGAATTTGTCCGTCTTAGCATCGGCCACATAGGCAATGGTCACAGCCGCAGCGGCCTGCGCAGGGGTGCCGACTTTTCCGCGCGCATCGCCCGCGACCACGGGCACCAACGTGTTGGCCACGGCATCATACGTGTAAACGCCATTGGCTAGCAGCACATACAGAATTACTTCCTGCGCGTTTCTGGCAGACGGCGCGGTACGCCCGTATCCCACTTTCACTTCGGCAGGACGATTGACGCCAAAGGCTGCCCAAAGAAGATTGGAGAGCACCTGCGGCGGGAGAGGCTTATCTACGAATGCGCGCGATGTCTGGCGCTCGGCAAGAGTCTGCAAAAGCGGCTTTCCACCCGTGGTCTGCGGCTTGGGCAACTGGATGGGCTTCAGCGTCTGTGCGAACACGGCTGGTACGGCCAGCAGCACGCTCAACGCCAGCACAACAGCCTTGATTCGAACAGAGGTACAAATTGGGATGTGCATAAGTCTCCTTGAAAAATGCGGTGATACACACCATATTTGCGGTGTGTGGATTGAAGAAGAGAATCACTTGAGCGTTTCTGCTTTTGCCGCCAAGTGAAAGCTTTTTTCATGAGCAATTTTTTTGGACAAGCATCAAGACGCATTGCCAACCGTAAAAAATAATCTGAAAATGCGGCTGGAAGGTGTACCGGATAAGTCCGAATCTCCCCATCCATGCGACGTATCGCACAAGAAGAAAAAATCTGCAGCGGGTGTTTCTCCCGCTAGGAATTCAGACGCCACCAGTAAGAATTTAGAGGGAGTTACAACAGCGAAAGGGAGTACAAAATAATGTATCGATACATATTGATTTGCAAAATATCGTCGGGGCGAGAACGCCGTTGCTGCGTTCGCCGGTGCGGTGTTCCGTGGGTTCATTGAAAAAACTTCGCTCTTCCATGGCTCCCCGGTTCTCCATTTCAGCCATAAAGGCTGCGTTTGAAGTACTTCTTCACTGCTTGGTTCATCGGCCACTTAGCTGAAGAAAAGCATAAAGCCGAACTATCGCCTGATTATACACTACCCACGGTCAGAATTCGTGTTGAATTGCCATGCTGGGACGGTCCTGCTCACTTATCAAGCTCCGAAGTATGGATACACTGTGCTCCGCCTTTGCGCTGGATCAATAGAAGCTGCTGAAGTGGCACTGGTTAGTGCTTTGCCGTGGGAACGACCTTCGGCAGATTGTTCAGCGCGTTGATGACAATGCTGGGAGTCAGCACCTCAGGAAGCAGACGTGGCTCACTTTGTCCCGGAACGTAGAAAACATAAGCAGGGACTCCGCTGCGCCCCAGCGTCGTCAGCGCGCGCGTAATCGCTTCGTCGTGGCGTGTCCAGTCGGCACGCAGCAGAACTACATTTGTGGAGTGGAAAGCCTGTTGCACCTGCGGTTGCTGTAATGCGGCCTTCTCATTGACCTGGCAGCTCAAGCACCAGCTTGCTGTAAAGTCCACAAAAACGGGTCTGCCCAGCGCCAGAGAGCGGCGAACAGCCTCCTCAGACCATGGCTGCCAGCCGGTGGATGCGGCGGATAACGAACCTGCATTTCGATCGATGCCGGTAGCGTCCACCCGGACTTCCGTCCACCTTTGGCTGAAGAAGGCCAGCGCCACAACGACTCCAAGAAGAAGCGCGGCCAGAAGTGCGGCTCCTTTCCGGGCAGGCCAACGGCCCAGAAACCATCCCGCGATCGCCAACAATAGAAAGCTTGCCAGCAGAGCCGTTAAAACATTGGCTCCGTATGCTCGCGCCAGCACCCATGCCAGCCAGATCACTGTGGCGAAGATGGGTACGGAGCAGGCTTGCCGCAGCACTTCCATCCACACTCCAGGACGGGGCAGAAGGCGTGTCCAAGAGGGCTGTATTGTAAGCGTAAAGTAGGGCGCAGCCAGTCCCAGCGCCAGCGCGGTGAAGACCACAAAAATGACGGCGGCCGGTTGTGCCAGCGCATAACCGATCGCCGTTCCCATCAAGGGCGCGGTGCAGGGAGTTGCTACCACTACGGCCAGCACGCCCGTAAAGAAGCTTCCTGCATAACCTTGTTTGCCGGCCAGTGAACCGCCCGCGCTGGTCAATGTCAAGCCAATCTCAAACTGCCCGGCCAGCGACAGCCCCAGGAAAAAAAGCAATCCGGCCATCAGCGCAAGAAAGACCGGCGACTGAAACTGAAAGCCCCATCCCAGCGTTGCGCCGGCAGCGCGCACCCCGAGCAGCACAGCCACCAATCCCCAGAAAGAAAGCAGAATCCCAGCGGAGTATACCAACCCCTGCAAACGCAGCGTGCGCCGTTCCTGCTGCCCGGAGTTGATCAGCGCCAATCCCTTGAGGAAGAGCACAGGAAAGACACACGGCATCAGATTCAGTAGGACTCCGCCCAGAAAGGCTAGCCCAAAGGCGCGCAGCAGAGCGACCCAAGAGAAAGGCAGCGCCTTACCTGCCCCAGTGCTCTTTGATGTGGATCTCGGCGCAGATGCAGGCAATTGTGCAGGAGATGCCGAGACAGGTGGCGCGGAGGGCTGTGCATTCGAGGCTGCCGTGCCAGGGAGCGCCGTCAATTCAAATGCTCGCCCACCAGACAACTCGATGACTCCACGCAGCCGCGTGGGAGTCTTCTCCATCACCGTGTCCCTTTTCAGTTCAAGAACCACTCCATTTGTCGTGGAAGTAAACTTCTGCGGTGCGGAATTCACGATGAAGTCCGGGTCGGCGGGAAAAAACGTCGCGCTCTTTTCCTGCTGCCCGGTTTCAACCGTGAGACGAATGGCATTTTTCGTAAGCTGAAAAACCGGCTTGGCATTGGCTGGCAAGCCGCGGGGAACAAGCTTTAAAAACCGCGTGAAAAGCGGGTCAGATAATGGCTGCGATGGATGCGAGCCGGTAGCTACGTTTCTGACAACATCCAACTCCGCGCTGCCGGGGATGCAGCTATTCTCGCAAACCAGCCAATCCACCTTGGCGTGCAAAGTAGCGGGCCCCGCCGCCACGCTCTTCTCAACCCGTATTTTCAGCGGAAACAAGACCTCATTTTCGTAGCCGTAATCCATCAATGAACCAAGGTCCAGACGGTATGGCTCCGGAAACGCAAACTCTCCGGCGGTTATGCCGGCGGGCAGATTCCAGCGTATATGCGGAGGATCTCCGGCATCGCCCGCGTTCTTCCAGTAAATATGCCATCCACGGTCTATTTTGAAGTAGAGCCCAGCATCGTTCTGCGATCTGTCTGCATATAACTTGTCGTGTGGGATCAGTAACTCAACATGAACATGGGGGGCGTTCACCGAGGATGCGGCAAGTAATGGAAATCCCGGTGCAAGAAATAACAATACGACCAATATCTTGCGTAGAATACGCATTTAAAACAACTCCTTTGTTAGATAGGGCAAGCAGGGTTTCTGCCGGATTTTCGCGAACATGGCGCCAGAGTTACTCGCAAAGGTTTCGTGTAAGTTTTTTTCAACTTAAAAGCGTCTTAAATGCCAACGCAGGAAATCGTTCGCTTTGAAAGTTCGAAACAAGAAGCAGGAAGATATACAACTTTCCCTTCCGCGTAGAACACGGATTTTCAGACTTCAGATTTCAAACTGGCGATGACTTCTAGGGGTAGCAAGACAGCTTCAGCAGGAAGCGTGGCCAGTGACGGCTTCAGAGAAGCAATCGTCTGAACGGTAAACGGCTTGAGGGCCAAACATCCGCAATGACAGGCGCAGAAAAAAACTTGAGTGCTTGTCGCACTAACCTTGCAGGCAAAATCTGTATTGATCTATTGGGTTAAAGTCTACATCGGACGGGCAGTACTCTTCTTCGGCCGGGCGCAGAGGCCGTTGACTTCTTCGCTGTGGCAGCGGCACAAATCGCGGCAGGAACCGCGACCATGACCACAGTGGGGAGTGAGAGTACAGCCATTTTCATGCGAACATCCACCTCACGGCTAGAAGATTTGCCGAATATTCGGATTCTATCCCATTAATGACGAATTAAGTCTGTCTTTTTGACGTCCGCCACAATGTCACGTGACGGCCATCACAGCGCGATAATCAATTCCACTCGATTATCGGTTTATGGCTATCGCGTATTTTCTGTCATCCCGCGGTTGTTGTAGTTTCGCACAGCATATGCTGGCGGAACCGGGAACGCGTGTAGCAAACGCATCTGCGCGATAGATTCAACTCTGAATCTGCGCATAAGGCCCGCTGACCAGCAAATCTGGAGCGGGCCTTTTTATCGTCTAATGGCCTGTCTTCCGGAATCTTGGAGCAGGCCTTTTTCTATGGGAAATACTTCTCGCAAATCCTGCGAGAAACTCTGCCTTCGATAGCTCCAAGAATATTCCTAGATTGCCTGGAGGCAATCCTGACCACAACTATATTCAAAAAAAATGGAGAAGAGTGTAATGGTCCTTGCTTTCTTGAAGATGACTAAGTTTTCCTTCACTTTAGTTACCGTTCTGGCGCTGCTAGAAACAAGCGTGCTTTGCCTGCACGCACAGGTGAATTATGGTACTGTGCGCGGGCGCATTGCGGACGCATCAGGAGCGGTGATTACCAATGCTGATGTGACGCTGACCAATGTTGGCACGATGATAACCCGGACCACACATACCAATGAAGCAGGCGATTATTTTTACACAGCCGTAGCGCCTGGAACCTACACCGTGTCAATTTCGGCAAAGAACTTCAAGAATGTCGAGCACAAGGGAATCATCGTAAATCTTGAAGAAACAGTAACCGTGGATGAATCCCTTTCCGTGGGCACGGTTGGCGACACAATCGAGGTGACAGGAACAGAACCGCTGATCGACACGGCAACCGCCTCGGGCGGGCAGATTATCACTGAGGACCAAATCGCGGTGCTTCCTAATCCGGGACGCAATCCGTTCACTGTGAACAAGCTGGATAACAACGTGACGCCCGTAGGTGATCCAAGGATGGTGCGCTATGAGGATCAGAACGGCACTGACTCGCAATCGGTATCCGGTGCTCCAATCGGCGCAAACAGCTACGTTGTGGATGGAATACCAATCTCCACCTCGACCGGCGGCGTAACGTTTGTGCCTGCGGTAGAAGCCGTATCCGATGTAAAGGTTCAATCCAACACCTATGACGCGGAGTTGGGCAGAACGGGCGGAGGCGTCTTCAATACCTCGCTGAAGTCCGGAACAAATACCTATCACGGCGAACTCTTCGGCCTGACTAGGCAGAACGCACTGGTGGCTAACACCTGGTTTTACGATCACAACAAGGTTGCCAAACCGGACTATACAACGTATCAATACGCAGGGGCATTCGGCGGTAAGTTGCCTTTCAGCAGCAAAAGCCGCTATCTGAAAGATACCTTTTTCTGGGTTACGGAAGCGGGCTACCGGCAGGCACAACCGCTGGTCAGTTCAAACTCAAGCTTCTGGGTCCCCAGCCTGGACGAGAGAGCGGGTAACTTCACTAAGGACAATATCACACTCTACGATCCTACCCAGCCTTTCGTCAGCGGCGTTCGCACTTCCGTGCTGACCGGAATGCTTAACGGTGTAGCCACGCAGAATGTGATTCCATCAAGCTTGATCAATCCGATTGGCCAGTACATTGTTAACCAATTTCCTCTTCCCTCTGACACCAGTCTTGCATACACCGGCAGTACTAAAAACTATTTTGGATCGGATGATTTCAAGACGCGCGGCGATGAGTATGTAGGGAAGCTGGACCACGTTTTCACGCCCTGGTGGTCGTCATCGGTGTCCTATGTTCATCTTGCAACGCAAGAGCCGGGCGGCGACTTATACCACACGTCAACCGCCTCCGATGGCGTTCTGACCAGATATATCGATGCAACGGCTGTCAACAACACTCTCACAATCACCCCTACTACGGTTCTGACCGCCGGTTACGGATATAGCCGCTATTACTCGACTACACCACAGTACAGCAATGGCTTTGACCAGACAAAAGGCTTTGGCGGTTATGGATTTCCAGCAGCCTATGTCGATCAGCTACAATCAAAGACCTTTCCGACCATCAACCTGTCTGGTGTAACCAATTTTATTACTGCGCCTCTTGGGGGATCTCTCGGTGCGGCCAACAGTGGACCGACAATTCAAGCGCAACATAGTTTTGTCACCGTTCTGAGCAAAACGCTTGGGAAGCAGAATCTGAAGATTGGTTACAGCTTCCGCGACTTCCATAAGTTCGCTTCGGCTGAAACCTCGGCCAATGGTTCCTTTACGTTCAACGGCCAGTATACCGATCTGGATGGACAGGCCGAGTCAAACGGACCCCAGGCAATTGCGGATTTGCTTCTCGGCTTGCCTTCTTCGGCCAGTGCCCAGATCAATGCCGTGGGCATCAATCAGTTTGTTCATTACCAATCACTGTTTGTACAAGACGATGCGCGCCTGAACAGCAGACTGACAGTGAATGTTGGGCTTCGGTATGAATATGAGCCGGGACAACGTGAGGCCACCAATCGCTATAACGTGGGCTTCGATCCAAATATCAGCTATGAGTTTCCTGCAGCGACTGGCGACGTGGCGGTGAAGGGCGCAATTGTTTTCGCCGGTCGAAATGGATACCCAGTTGTCTCCGGGGATTTAAGCCGCACGAAATTTTCGCCGCGGGTTGGCGTGAGCTATGAAGTGCGGCCTGGAACTGTCGTTCGCGGAGGTTTTGGAGTCTTCTACGCAGCCGTGCCGCTGTCGTCTGCGTCAACCGGATTCACGCAACTGACAAGTTATTCTCCCGGTTCAGCAGCGGCAGCTGTAACGGCGGGACCGAACGCATGGCTCTCCAATCCGTTCGGCTCTAGCCTTCTCGCCCCCACGGGTACTTCTCTCGGGAATTTGACAGGCGTCGGTGGTGCGATCACGGTTCCTAGCTTCCATCTGGGGTACCCGCTTGTGGAGCAGTATTCGATCGATATAGAACAGCAGCTTCCAAGCAGCATCGTCATCAAACTCGGCTATGTCGGAGCACATGGCCGCAACCTTCCAGATGCTCTTAATATCAACCAGATTCCGAGCAGTATTCTTGCGCAGTATGCGCCTGGCGGCCCGCATGCTGGTACGAACTTAGCAAACAAGGTCACCAACCCTTATTACGCAGCTACAGTCGGTGGATATCCATCAACTCCCTTCGGCATCATCGCACAACAAAAAGTAGCGCTGGGCCAAACGCTGCTTCCCTTTCCTCAGTTCGGTTCTATCACGGAAACAAAGAGCGTGGGTCACAGCCTTTATAATGCGCTCGATCTGAAGTTACAGAAGCGTTTCAGTCACGGATTAACCGCGCTGCTCGCATACACCTGGTCGTCGAATTGGGACAACCTTTGGGGTTCACCGGTATCTGGTTTGAATACGCTCAATCCGAACCCCAGCCCCGCCGGGCCCCAGAATAACACCAACCCCAACGCGGAGTACTCACGCGCAACCAATGACATTCCCAACCGGTTCAGCGCAGCTGTTACCTATGAACTGCCGGTGGGACGGGGCAAGCGCTTTCTCGAAAATGCTAATCACATCGTCGATGCGGTCGTAGGCGGATGGAGTATCAACGACGTAACGATTCTGGAAAATGGAGGTCCGTTACCGATAGTCCAGACAAACCTGAGCACCGGAACTTTTGGAACGACTGGAGTAGGAGGAACAAATCAGCGCCCGAATCTCGTTCCGGGGAGCAATCCGTGCCGCTCAGGCAGTCCGGAGAGCCGCATGGGTGGAAGTAACGCTACCCCATATTTCAATTTGGAGGCATTTACTCCGGCGCTTCCTTACACCTATGGCAATGCACCGCGCACTCTGAACTGCTACGGTCCTGGGTACGAGAATTCCGATATTTCTATTGACAAGAACTTCAAGGTGAGCGATAAGGTGAACTTTGAATTCCGCGTGGAGGCCCTCAACGCCTTCAATACGCCGGAGTTCGGGCAACCCAATATCACGCTCTCCTTTCAGTCCATTCCCGGCGGCACACTTCCTGACAATTCTTCAGCGATCCAGTACACACCTCCCGCGAAAAATGCCTCGACGGGATCAATCACATCGCAACTAGGATTCTCGCGCATTATCCAATTCGGAGGCCGGCTATCATTCTGAGCGCGCAACCATGCTGACATCCCTCGGTGAATCCGATTTTTATGAAGATGAGGAAGTAACCGAAGGAAGTGTTCACACTAAATCGGTAAGCACAAACAACTCGCCGATTCCAACCAGAGAGGGAGTAATACGATGAGAACATTTTTGAAAATAACCGGATGCGCAGCAATGCTCGCAGTTTTTGGCGCGTCCATCGCTCTGGCACAGTCAACGAGTACGGCGCAGGAGATAGATGGGCGATGGGACGCAAGTCTAGTCAGCCAGGGGCAAGTGATTCCATTCCGGCTCGACATTACTGGATCGGGCCCAACGTTGAAGGGCACGCTCTATGACGGCTCCAGGCCGAACGATGGCACAAGCAGTGCAAGATTTGAGGATAACAAGCTTACGCTGAGGCTCGATCAATATGAGACTATTATCGAGGCAGCTCTGCAAGACGGAAAACTAACCGGAAGCGTCATCCTGACAGGAAAGTTGTTTGCCAAATCGCCTAATCCGAAGTCGGCAGACGCCAATGCTAGCACTTCCGAGGTGGAGCGTCTAAGAAAAATCGAGTTTGCGGGAAATCCCTACGCAAACTTGGTATTTCAGGCCGTGCGGCATGTGGATACAGTAGAGGCAGCACCAGCAGATGTACCGCAAATTGAAGGCTCATGGATCATTCCACTCAGTACTCCATCAGCCAAGGGTGAGAATGCGTTTCGCTTTATCGTCAAGCAAGAAGGCGCCTACGTCGAGGCGTCAATTCTTCGTGTCGACGGAGATACCGGAGCTTTTTCTGGAACTTACAAAAATGGGAAATGGGTACTAAGCCACTATGATGGCGGGCGACCAGGAGTTATCGAAGTATCTTTGGCAAAAGATGGATCGCTTGAAATCATTCAGGATAGAGGTATTGCAAAAAAGAAGCCAGCAGCCCAGGACGGCAGCAAGCCAGCCGCTAGTAGTGATGTAGCCAGCGTATCGGCGAGTGGCCGTTATGCAGAAAAGCTAAATGCTTATCGTGAAGAGGTAGCGAGGTCCAAGGGACTTGCCGAGCCTGACAACTACCAGACACATACCGGAGTGCGCGATCCAGACGAGGTTTTCAAATTCAACTTTCCTGACGATAGCGGCAGGCTCATATCGAACGAGGATCCTCGATTCAAGGGCAAGGTGGTCATTGCCATGATAACTGGGACATGGTGCCCAAACTGCCACGATGAGGCGCAATATCTGGTCCAGTTGTACAAGAAATATCACGACAAGGGGCTTGAGATTGTAGCTCTTGATTTTGAAGAGCCAAGCCAACAGAAAACCCTGGCGCGCGAAAAGGCCTTCATCAAACACTACGGAGTGCAGTACCCCTATCTGATCGCTGGCAACGTGACGGAAGTATGGGAGAAGATTCCGCAGTTTGTCAATCTCAATAGCTGGCCAACAATTATTTTTATCGGGCGCGACGGAAAAGTGAAGGCAACTCATACCGGTTTTGCATCGCCAGCGAGCGGCGAGTTCTACACGCAGCTGAAAACGGAGTTCGAATCGAATGTTGATAAGTTGCTTGCCGATAAGCCGTCGCAGGAGGAGGCCGACGCTAGTGTCGTTCCCGCCAAGGCGGGACAGTAGAGCAAGTCGGATTGCCCGTCAGAAAACCATCTCTGACGGGCAATCTAAAGCAGATTCAAGCAGGTCATTTGTCAAGATATATGCAGCACGCATGACAAGCGCATCGAGAGGATGTGGAATGAGATTCAAGGATAATGTCACAGCGGCACTCGCAGTTTTGGCGTTGCTGCCAACCTGCGGGTTTGGGCCCAAGCCTACGGAAAATCTAGGGGCGGACATTATCGTGACGTCAGCGCCGGTTTATAAACCGCTGGCGGCTCTGCGCGGTGAGGAGCGCTTTCCTAATGGCGCGCAGTTGCTTCTGCTGCATCAAGGCGTGGCGCATCCACTCCTTCCTGGATTTGCTGCTTCTGCGGATGCCAATGTTTCGTTTGATGGCAAGAGAGTACTTTTCGCAGGCAAGAAGAACGTGGAGGACCCCTGGCAGGTCTGGGAGCTTACGCTTGCTGATCATTCTGTGCGTAAGCTGATCAGCGGCGCAAGCGATGTAATTCGCCCGTTCTATCTTCCCTTCGGACGACTCGTCTACACACGCCACACAGCGGATGGATTCCAGTTGGAAACTGCTGGCAAGGATGAAGCGGCCGCACTCGATCCGATTGACGCGAATGCCGGTTCAACCGTGTTGAGAATTTCGCATTTACCCTCCAGCGTCGTTCCGGCGGATGTGCTACAAGATGGGCGCATTCTGTTTGAAGCAGGCTTCCCGTTAGGTACGGAATCCTCACCGGAACTGTATTTAGTATATTCTGACGGCTCGGGTGTTGAATCGTATCGCTGCGATCACGATGCAAAGGGCTCGAAGGGGCGTTGGGGCGGCCACCAGTTGGTGTCGGGTGATGTGGTGTTTACCCACGGGTCTACACTGGCGCGATTTACTTCTCCACTCGCTCAAGAGGCGCCCATCGCTGCGCCGCAAGCCGAGTATGCTGGCGCACTTGCCGAAACAAATGTTGGAGCATGGTTGCTGAGCGCGCGCACGGGTGCTGGCTCACACTATGCGCTGGAGTCGTGGAATCCAGGGACCGCCAAGCTGCAAACGCTGTTGGAAAACAAAGCCGAGGATGTTGTTGAGCCGGTTTTAGTTGCGCAGCGCACAAGGCCCAATCGCCATCCCTCCGCCCTGCACAAATGGGGCTACGCCAACTTACTGGCACTCGACTCGCGGCTATCGCGCGATGGCACGCTGAAAGTATTCCCGACCATGGTGCAGTTGGAAACGCTGAATGATACGGGCAAAGTTATCGTCACAGGCAGGGCACGGGTCGAGTCCGATGGCTCGTTTTTCGTGAAGGCTCCGGCGGATAAGCCAATACGTTTTGCCTTGCTGGACCAGGACGGCGCAGTACTGCGTCAGGAACATGGATGGTTTTGGAGCCGCAAGGGCGAACAGCGTATCTGCGTTGGATGCCATGCGGGGCCAGAGCACGCCGCAAGTAATCGCGTGCCTGCCGTGCTGTTGCGAACCACCATTCCCCAAGATCTTTCAGTCGTTCACTCCTTGGCAAACACACAGGGACAGGGCAAGTGAGCAACTAACTGACATAGATCGCACTTTTTCAGCTATGAGTCAACAAAGAGTTGTTTGTAAAGGAGTCGGAGTGAACAGGCGTATTCAGATTAGTATGGGCATAAGGGTTGCCGTTGTCGTTCTGGCCTCTCTTTTGAGTACGCTCTGGACGATACGGTCAGTGCGCGCTGCTGCGCAATTAAGAGATATTACATACGCCTCTCCGCTGGAGGTGCTGTTCTCTCCCGACGGCACGCGTCTATATGTGCTCTGCCAGCAAAGCAATGAAGTGCGCGTTTTGGATGTCACGAACCATGCAGTGATCAAGAACATTGCCGTCGGTCGTGTTCCGCGCGGGTTTTCGCTCTCTCCCTCCGGTGACCGACTGTTTGTGGCTAACTCCTGGGACGATACTCTTTCAGTAATTGATACAGACAGGTTAACCGTAGTGGCAACGTGGCCGGTGGGTGCTGAGCCCTCCAGCGTAGTTGAAGATAAAGCCAGCAAGCATGTGTTTGTGGCTGACCGTATTAGCAACGATATAGCGATTCTCAATGCTCAGACCGGTACCGAAGAAAAACGGATTGCGGCTGGGCGCGGAGCAAGTTACCTTACGCTTTCCCCTGATGGCGCCCGTGTCTACGTTTCACATATTTATCCCAATCTCAACTTATCGGCGCAAAGAACAGGACGAGAGAATCGCACCCCACCTGAGTCCGAGATTACCGTGATTGACACGGCGCAGCTCGCTGTCATCGATCGTCTTCCCCTGCATGACGTCGCTGGCGTCTTTCATCTAGCTGTTTCAGCGGATGGCCGTTTGGGCGTGGCGGCTGAGCTGCATCCAAAGAATCTTGTACCACTGGCACATCTCGAACACGGATGGGCCTTTGCCGATACGATTACCTTGTTCGGCGAAGACGTTGGTACGCCCGTCGAGGTTCCGTTGGATGAATTGGAACGCTATGCTTCGCAACCTTTCGGCGTGGCCATTGCACCGGATAAATCACAAATATACGTCACAAATAGTGGTTCAGAGGTTGTGACGGTTATTGATGTGCGGCGACTTCTTAGCTTCATTCATGCGCATCCTGGTCCCCATGCTGAGGATCTCTCAGCTAGCTCCAATTATGTAGTTGCACGCATTCCCGTCGGACTAAATCCACGTGGTGCTACGCTGAGTCGCGATGGAAGCAAGCTTATTGTAGCCAACCGACTTGATGATACCCTAAGTGTCATTGACACCCGCTTCAACCGTGTGGCCTCTACGATCACACTCGCAAGTCCCAAGACTATCTCTGCGGCGCGCCATGGAGAACAGACGTTCTATACCGCGCGATATTCTTTCCAGGGACAGATTAGTTGCTCCAGTTGCCACATCGACTCCACCTTTGATGGCATTACCTGGGATCTGGAACCAGATGGGTTCGGCCGAAATATTGTAGACAATCGCACCCTTGAAGACGTCAAGAATACTGAGCCATACAAATGGAATGGTGCCAACCCAAGTCTTCACGTCGAGTGCGGGCCAAGGACCGAAAAGTATTTTTGGCGCTCGGAGAATTACGACGAAAAGACCTTGACGGACCTAGCCGTCTATATCCGCAATCTTCCTCCACGGCCCAATCGCTTCGTTCATAAAGATGGCACTTTGACGCCAGCGCAGGAACGTGGCAGGTTGCTGTTTGAGCGCTCCGTGGACAAGTTCGGTAATCAGATCGAAGAGGCCAATCGGTGCTCTCATTGCCATAGCGGCCCCAAAGGTACGGATCAACGGTCTTTCGATGTGGAAACAACAAAGATTACCGACGACGTTGGCCCGATGGACACACCACAGTTGACCAATATCGCGTTAACCGCGCCCTATCTTCACGATGGTTCTGCACGCACGCTTGAAGAGATTTGGACGATCTACAACCAGAATGATCAACACGGAAGAACCAATGATTTATCCAAGGGTGAGCTGAACGACCTGATTGAATACCTGAAGACACGATAGTAAACAACTTCAGACTCAGAGCGCTGGCCTTCGTGGTAACAAAAGGTAAATGGAATGCAAGAATGCTTGTCGTCTTCTACCAACGTGATTCGTGGACCGGATTTAATGCGATGTACGGACGGATGTTTAGGTGCAACGCAAATCAAATCCAGTTCTGCACCCATGCTGGTACTGTGCTCGGGGCAAACCCGCTAAAGCGAAAACTGGGCAACGCCATTTTGTGTCCCATTGATCTGCAACATCGCAAGGACTTCGATGGAAGTTTTCACAAATCGGACAGAGTAGCTTTTGTGCGAGATCTTCGTACCCGAAAAGATATGCCAACAAAGCTCCTGGAACAGCTTTGACACGCCATGATGTGAAAAAGCAAAAAAAGAAATGAGTTAACCATGAGTCTTTATCTCAACGAGTCGCAGCAAGACCGAGTCATCACATTTGACTCCAGCAGCGCGCGAAAGCAATTCAACAGCGTACGCCGCAGCGGATCAGATGAATTGTCGATTTTTGAAAAGCTGCCTTTGCAGCCAGGCAAGACGATCGCTCAATTTGTGTTCGGCGGGAACGACTTTTACGAACCTGCGCGCGCGCGTTTAGGTGGACCTGATTGGCCTCTGATTTGGCTTCAGGGAGATGTTTGCCCCGGGACACAGATATCTGGCGCGCAGGCGTTTCTGGCTGATGAGGCCGAGGTTCAATACATCGAACTGGACGGGCGTATTGTTGGAAGCTATTGGGATGATGCCGATGCGGAATACTGTTTGCTGGCGGGCATCCTGCCTGCCAGTCTAAATGTATCCCGAGGTGAACAAACCTACAGCAGCTTCGAGCAGATTGAAGCTGCACTGGAAAAGGTTGGGTTGGATTTTTCGCATATTGCGCGTACCTGGTTGTATCTTGATAAACTGCTGGACTGGTACGACGAATTCAATGAGGCGCGCACAAGCTTCTTCCAAAGTCGTGGCGTCTTTGATCGTCTCACACCCGCCAGCACCGGAATTGGGGCGTCAAACCCTGCTGGAGCTGCATTGACTTCGGGGGCGCTGGCAATCCGGCCAAAGCATAACCGGGTTCTGGTTCATGAAGTTCCATCTCCGCTGCAGTGCCCAGCTACGGAATATCGCAGTTCCTTTTCCCGCGCCGTAGAGGTGGTCCTCCCCGGCCGTCGTTATATCACCATTTCAGGTACAGCGAGCATCGCGCTCGGTGGTGCAACGCTATATGCAGGCGATGTGGCCAAGCAGATTCATATGAGCCTTGATGTGGTCGAGGCGATTCTCAAGTCGCGTGGATATAAGTGGGCTGACACGGTTCGCGCCATCGGGTACTTCCGCGACATCAACGACCTTTCTGTGTTTGATGCCGTCTGCAAGAAGCGCGGAATCGCTCCTTTGCCGCTTGCGCCTGCTCACACGGTCGTCTGCCGAGACGATTTACTTTTTGAAATAGAACTGGACGCCGTAGTTGAGGAAAATCATGAGTAAAACAGAGATCAGGAGCTGTATTCAGTACCAATATCTATCGGAATGCAGGCAATTATCTGTTGTTTCGAATTGTTGATCAATATCGACGCTCTCACAATCATCTGGTCGCAAGTTTTGGAACGGACAAGAGTTTTGAGCATTGAAAAACCTGTCGCAGCAGAAGATAAGTATTTCCGCAGCAGGTTGGCAGCACAAATCATTAATCGGGCATCATTCAGTCGCGATCTTGTGCGTCTCGTCTGAATCAGAAAGGATTACCGCATATGAAGATGTTTTCTCGTGTTCTTTTCTTCTTCTTTGCTCTGTCAGCCTCATTTGCTTCGGCACAAGGAATTGCCGGCAGATGGGATGGCACCGCAAAGGTCAGTGAAACGCTGACGGTTCCTGTGCATCTTGATATCTCCGGCTCAGGCAATCACGTGGAGGGTGCATTTCTCAACGGCCCGCAGCGCTCCGTGTCAACGGAGGGCAGTATCAGCGGCAATTCCATCACACTGAAATTTGCACAATTTGATCTCGCCTTTCAGGCAACTTTGCAGGATGGCGCCTTGAAAGGAACGTATAGCAAGAACGATGGAGGTTTTTCCTATGCTTTAGAACTCAAACCGCATGTCACTACAGAAGACAAGGTAATCCAGGCTCCTATTATTCAGGGCGTTTGGATCATTCCCACAGAGAGTGCGAAGGGAGAGCACGCCTTCCGCCTGATCGTGAATCAGTACGCTTCTAATGCTTACGCGACAATTCTCCGTGTCGACGGCGACACGGGCGTCCTCGCCGGCACTCTTAAGGGCGGGACATATATATTGAGCCATTTCGGGGATGTGCGTGCATCCATTCTTGAAATTACGCCTGCTGAAGATGGCACGCTGGCCCTCACACTATATGGCACACATACGCATGCAGGACAGGATGGGCAACCCGTCAAGCTTACGGCCTACCGTCCGGCAGACGCGAAGGTAAAGAATATTCCTGAACCTGATGATTTCAGCACACATACCTCGGTCAGAAATCCACAACAGCCTTTTCAATTCAGTTTTCCAGACCTGGATGGCAAGTTGGTGTCGAACACAGACGCTCAATTCAAAAACAAGGTTGTGCTGGTGAATGTAACAGGCAGTTGGTGCCCGAACTGCCACGATGAGGCTCCCTATCTTGCTCAACTCTACCGCAAGTACCGCACCCGCGGTGTGGAGATCGTAGCTCTCGATTTTGAGGAACCGGAGCAGATTCAATCTCTCACACGGCTGCGCTCCTTCATCAAGAAATACAGTATCGAATACACTTATCTTGTGGCAGGGGTGCAAAAGGATGTCCACGATAAAGTGCCCCAGGCTGTGAATCTGAATGCATGGCCAACGACGTTCTTTGTAGGGAAAGACGGCCTTGTTCATGCTGTTGAGACGGGTTTCACTTCTTCGGGCAGCGGAAAGTTCGATAGCGAAGTCAGGGCCAAATATGTGGCTAACATCGAAAGACTGCTGGCAGACAATGCGCACACTGCAGTCAATTGATGTTCAATCGCTCGCTGCAGAAAGTATGAAGTTCAGGACATGGTGCCTCGGCCGAGACACAGGTTTTTGCGGTTGCTTTTGCGAGCAAAGGATTTGCCGCAAAAGCGAAGAGACACCATGATATTATTTGGCTTTATGAGTATGAGGCAGAGATGCAAGTCACTCGCAGAGATTTTCTGAGCTATTGCGTCGGATCAGCCGCGGCGCTCGGGCTGGCAAGCGTGCTGGCTCCGCTGAAAAAAGAACTGGCCTCTTCAGGCGGAATGCCAATCATCTGGCTTAAGGGTGCGTGCTGCTCGGGATGCACTGTTTCACTTGCCAACCGCATTTCCAAAACCGCGCCCGTGGATGCTGCGGATCTGCTTATTCATACCATCGATCTTGTCTATCACCCCATGCTGATGGGAGCTGCCGGAGAATCCGCCGTGCAACAGCTTTTCGATGCGTCTTCGGGCAAGTTCATTCTGGCAGTTGAAGGCGGCATTCCCACTCTCTACAACGGCAAAACCTGTACCATTTATACCTATAATGGCGTTGATGTGACGGCACTGGAAGCTGTCAAACGACTTGCGCCTAAGGCTGCTTATGTGCTCTCCATTGGCTCCTGCGCTGCCTTTGGTGGAGTAGCGGCCGCCAAACCCAACCCTACGCAAATCGTAGGTGTCAATGATGCCAGTGGCGTATCCACCATCAACATTCCCGGTTGTCCACCCCATCCAGATTGGATTGTCTGGACGATTGCGCAATTGCTTGCTGGCAAGCCTCCTGCGTTGGATGCCAAGCATCGTCCCACCGAACTTTACGGCCGTACGATTCATAGCAAATGCTCGCGCCGCGATAAACCCTGGGCCACTTCTCTCAGCTCGACGGGCCTCTGCAATATGAACCTCGGCTGCAAAGGGCCTCAGACCCACGCCGATTGTCCCACGCGGTTGTGGAACAACGAAACGAATTGGTGTGTGGGTACGATTTCAAGCGCCGGCAACGGAGCCGATTCACTGTGCATTGGCTGTACTGAGAGTGGTTTCCCTGATAAGTTCTCCCCCTTGTACAGCACCATGGGATCAACGCCATCCGATCATGAAGTGCTGAGTGAGGCGACGTGCATGAGCTGCCATGCGGAAGGAAGGCCGGAGTAGTTGAATCTGCCATCCTAATAGCTTATCGGCCCATGAATGCGGCTGTAACAAAGATCGCACGGGCAAGTCGTCCCGATGAATCACACCGGAAGCATGGAGATTGAGTCATGGCAAAAATAACAATTATTGATCCACTCACTCGCGTTGAAGGACACTTAAAAGTCCAGGTCACCATTGATACCGTCAAAGGCAAACAGCAGGTCACCGACGCACGGTGTACCGGAACGCAGTTTCGTGGCTTTGAAAAAATCATGGTGGGCAGAGACACCAAGGACGCGCCCTACATTACACAGCGCATTTGCGGCGTCTGTCCGGTTTCACACACCATTGCGTCCTGCATGGCAATCGAACAGGCCTCGGGCGTCGTCGTCCCCGCCAATGCGCGCATCCTGCGCAACCTGGTACTAGGCGCGAACTTCATCCAGTCGCACCTGCTGCACTTTTATTTTTTGTCGGTACTCGATTACATCACGCCACCAGCCTCCGCGCCCTGGGCGGGTGGTTGGAACGTCGATTTAATGCGCAGCCCGTCGATGCGGCAGATCTCGACCAACTTTATGTCGGCGGTTGCCATGCGGCGTGAGGCGCATGAAATGGCGGCAATCTTCGCAGGCAGAATGCCGGGGCTTACCGCCATCCAGCCTGGCGGTTTCACCACCAAGCCGGGTTTAGTTACCATCGGCAAATTTACCGACTATCTAAGAAAACAAATAGAATTCATTAACGGCTGCTATATCCCCGACGCACAGTTGCTCTCCAGCAAATACAGCGATTACCACCATATCGGAAGTGGTCCCGGAAACTTGATTGCTTTCGGCGGTTTCGAACTGGACGACACTTCCAATCCCGATCGCCTGTTCAAGCGCGGCGTAATTTTCAGCTCAAAACCCACATTCGTAGCGGAGCTTTCCACTGCAAACATTACCGAGATGGTTACCAATTCCTGGTATGCCGATTCGACTAACAATGCTAACCCCGTGGTTGGCAAAACAGAAACGGTCGACCCCGCGTCCAAGCCGGCCGCATACTCCTGGATCAAGGCTCCACGCTACAGCAACCATGCATGCGAGGGCGGTCCTCTGGCGCGGATGTGGGTCAATGGCGATTATCGCGCTGGCGTCTCGGTTATGGATCGTCACCTGGCGCGCGCCTATGAGGCGAAAAAGATTGCGGAGGAGATGCTCACCTGGCTCAAGCAGCTCAAAGAGGGCGCACCAGAGTACGTTCCCTGTGTTACACCTTTTGAGAAAGCCGGTGAAGGATTGACGGAATCTTCTCGCGGCGCACTCGGCCATTGGCTTACCACCGCTTCCAGTGCAAACAAGGCGCCCAACGGCATGGCCGCCATCGCCAATTATCAAGTGATTACTCCAACCTGCTGGAATGCCTCGCCCAGAGATACAAATGGCGTTTGCGGTCCCATGGAGCAAGCGTTGATCGGCACTCCCGTGTCGAATGCGGATCAACCCATTGAGGTGCTGCGCGTGGTTCACTCTTTCGATCCCTGCATGTCGTGCGCGGTGCATGTCATGCACCCGGATGGAACGCCGGTGACCATCTTCAACGCGCAACCTACATTCTAATCATGAACACATTGGTTCTCGGCATCGGCAATCTCCTTCTCTCTGATGAGGGCGTGGGCGTGCACGTTGTTCGCGCCTTGGCGCGGCGAGAACTTCCTTCGGGAGTTGCCGTTGTCGAAGCAGGCACCGCTTTTCTCGACGTGCTTCCTGATATTGCCCAAGCGGACCGGATTTTGCTCGTAGATGCGATGGAAGGCGGCGGAGCGCCGGGCACCGTCTATCGCGTGCCCTTCGACCAGTGCCGGCATCCCGGCATGTTGGCCTCGCTGCATGGACTCGATCTTTCGCGCGTTTTATTTATGGCCGGCAATGATCGAAAACCAGAAATTATGGTGTTTGGCATTGAGCCAGCTCGCATTGAATGGGGAATGGAACTTTCCCCCGCAGTGCAGCACGCCCTGCCCGCAGTTGAGCAAGCACTCTATGAGGCGCTTATGCAGCCTCGGGTTCCAAGAGTGCAGGTCATATGAATGATCCTAAAACGGCAGTAACCCGGCCAGCAGAACACAGTGGCTCGCATACACTGAGCCCATTGAAGATAAGAGCGGCTAGGTCAAAATAGAATACCTGCGTGATGTGGGGAACAGAATATAGGATGCGATGCAGCTACATTTTCTCCTCGACAATGTCCCAGTACATGAGTTACATTCTGGGGCAATGAACGCTCAAGTACTTTGAGCGTGCAGCCGATGAGAAGGCTATTATGCTGACTGCCCGTCATCTGTCCTGTCGATGTTGTTCCACTGTTCGATGTCTTATCTTTATGGTCTTGTTCGCTCTTTCGGAAGCGTTAATGGCGCAAGCGCGCCAGAGTCACGATATTGTTCCCTTTCGTATGTGCGACCATTATTTGATTCTTGTACAAACCATGGTCAATGGCTTTGGCCCCTATACTTTTCTAGTAGATACAGGCACAACGCGCACCGTGATCGACCCGGAGCTGGCGCGGCAGTTGCAGGCTCCGGTCATCGGAGGAAATTCTCTTACCACGGTTTTTGATGTACGGCAGGACCCGATGGTGCGGCTGGCGGAAGTGCGTCTGAACGAGGTTTCGGCCTTCGGTTTGGATGCGATCGTCGATCAGTTAGAACAGGTGAGAATTCTGGCTCCCGGCGTTCGCGGCGTGCTGGGTGAGGATTTCCTGTCGCGATTCGATATCCTCATTGATTACAAAGAACGCTTGCTCCGCTTTGGCGAAGCTACTCCCGCGGGCGAGCGATGTCGATTCGAGACGAGTGGCGAATATCATGGCGCTCCCACCTCCAACCGCCTGCTGATTTGGACGGAATTCCTGGGCGTGAGCGGAGGCAAAGTGCGATTGCAGTTGGATACTGGAGCCAAAACGCTGGTGCTATTTCCTGCCCATCGTGATTCCTTCCCATCCCATCTCTGGGGTGGCGCGATGGCCTTCAGCGGTGGGTCGAACGGAAACACCATACATTCACGCATCAGAATAAAAGTAGGCACGACGATGGTCCAAGATCTGGATCTTGTTCAGAACCGTCACGGCGTTGCATTCGATGCGGTGGGATTGCTGCCCGCATCGATCTTTCGCAAAATCTATATCAGTCACTCGGGGGGATTTATCGTGCTGAATCCCACCGAGTAAATGCGGCTCTATTGTATCTGTCAGAGCAACTGGGGAGGGCCACGCTTACCAGGAGCCTCCAACAGCAGGGAAGCCTACATGATGCCACTTATTCTCGGTTGATGCTAAACTTCTCACTCATGGTGTGTTCTATAAGGGGGAACACGTGGAGTGTTGAGTGATGAGGCTGCGGCGAAAGTGAGGTTCGTTGCCTCTTTTTCCTGCTCCCGCCGATACTCGGCCAGTCTGTCTACGGTCGCCAGCTTCTGCGCTGGCGCAAGGTGCGCGTAGCGAACGGTCATCTTGATGTCCTTGTGGCCGGCAAGAGTCAAGTCCTAAAAGTTCTGTAGAATGCCATTCCTCAGGGTAGTTGGTTCTTGTTGTTGGTTAAGCAACTCGCCCCCGGCCAGCGCAGCAGTGGCTGCCTCGCGAGTCGGCGCCTCGGTAATCGCCGTCACCTTGCGTGTCGAAACGCCCTCGACGTACATCTGCGGCAAGGCCGCAAAAAGGCCTTTTCGCTGCGTTGATAGCGATCGAATAGCTCGGTCTGAAACTGGCCATCGCGGTCCTTGGACACCATCAACTCCAGCGCGCCTACCAGCGTCATGAACGTGCGCGGCTTGTAGCCGTTGCGCCAGCCACGCCGCTGCCCGTTGCGCTCGCAGGTCTCCGCACAGAAAGCTCGTCATCTCCGCTTCCAATACTTGCCGCACCGTACGTTCGACCAACTCGCAAAGAAAATCCTCTCCACCCAGCCACAGTGCTTTCGTGCCAGATCAATTGGATCGGATACGACGGTTGCCGTAATAACGGCAAGGCCCGAACGGAAACCCGTTCGGGCCTTGATGTTGGCCATGCGTGGATCAGGCCTTAATTCTGGCCGCCACCGCTGTTTGGACCGCGGCCACCACCACCGGGACGCCGGCGACGACGACGGCGATTGCTGTTTCCGCCCGCCGCGGGACGCGCCGTATCCGCTGTCTGCGCGGCCGGAGCCGGAGCGCCTTCGACACGGTTGAAGTTCGGCTCGTTCTCTTCGTCGAATTCCTCCGCATCGCCCTCCTCGAATTCGTCTCCACCTTCGATCAGGATGGTGCTCTGGTTCGACTGAGGCTGATGCTCGTCAAACTCATTGCGGGGTTTCGCGGCCAGCGGCTCGGAAGCGGAAATCTCCACCACTTCGGCCTCTTCGGACGCCGGAGCGCTCTGGGCCAGCTTGGCCTTCTGCTCCTTGATAAGCGCCTTGCGGCTGAGCTTGATGCGATTGCCCTCGATGGCCAGAACCTTGACCATTACCTGATCGCCCTCGCGCAGTTCGTCCTTGACTTCCTTCACGCGATGATCGGAGATTTCGGAGATGTGCAGCAAGCCATCGGTGCCGGGGAAGAGCTCAACAAAAGCGCCAAACTCGGCCAGACGAACCACTTTGCCCAGATAAGTCTTGCCGACTTCGGGCACGGCGGTCAGGTTGCCGATGATTTCCAGAGCCTTCTTCAATCCCTCGGCGTCGCAGGAGGCCACGCTGACCTTGCCCGTGTCGTCCACATCGATCTTCGCTCCGGTCTGCTCAACGATGCCACGGATGGTGGCGCCGCCCTTGCCGATCAGGTCGCGAATCTTGTCAGTGGGAATCATCACGGTTTCAATGCGGGGCGCGTAAGGCGAGCGCTCCGTGCGCGGTCCGGCGAGCGCCGCATCCATCTTGTCCAGCAGGAAGAGACGGCCACGCCGCGCCTGATCGAGCGCCTGCGAGAGAATCTCATGCGTCAGGCCGCTGATCTTGATGTCCATCTGCAGCGCGGTAATGCCCTTGCGGGAACCGGCCACCTTGAAGTCCATGTCGCCGTAGTGGTCTTCCGCGCCGGCAATGTCGGTCAGGATGGCGTAGTCGTCGCCCTCCTTGACCAGGCCCATGGCCACGCCAGCCACCGAAGCCTTGAGTTTGATGCCAGCGTCCAGCAGCGCCAGCGTCGAACCGCAAACCGTGGCCATCGACGAAGAGCCGTTGGATTCCAGAATTTCAGAGACGATACGAATCGCGTAGGGAGAATCCTCCGCGCTGGGAAGCACCGCGCTGATGGCGCGCTCGGCCAAGGCTCCGTGGCCAATCTCACGACGGCCCACGCCGCCCATGCGGCCCACTTCGCCTACGCAGAAGGGCGGGAAGTTGTAGTGCAGCATGAAGTTCTTTTTCTTATCGCCTTCATAGCACTCCAACCGCTGGCCTTCATCGGCCGTGCCCAACGTGGCAATCACCAGCGCCTGGGTTTCGCCGCGAGTAAACAGCGCCGAACCGTGCGTACGGGGCAAAAGGCCTGTCTCAATGCTGATCGGACGAATCTCGTCAAAGGCGCGGCGGTCAGGCCGGATGCGCTCCTTGGTCACCTGTTCGCGGAAGGTGCGCTCGTGCAGAACCTCATAGTACTGCGCCAGCTTCTTCTTGGCGGTCGGATCGTCGGCGGGCAGCGCGGCGATCAGATCGTCCTTGATTTTCTTGATCAGATCCTGGCTCTCCAGCTTGGCGTGCTTCTGGGTGTCAAAGGCTTCCTTCAACTGCTCGCCAGCCTTGGCCTTCAGCTCCGCGTAGTAGGCCTCGTCGAAGACCGGCGCCACAAAGGCCCGCTTCGGCTTGCCAGCCACGGCCACCAGCTCTTCGATGCCGGCGATGATCTTCTTGATCTCGGTGTGGCCAAACTCGATGGCCTCCAGAATGATCTCTTCGGACTCTTCCTTCGCGCCCGACTCGATCATCACGATGCCGTCCTTGTGCGCCACGATCAGAATATTAACCGTGGATGCGGCGCTCTCTTCATAGGTGGGATTGATGACGAACGCGCCTTCGATGCGGCCCACCCGCACGGCGCCAATGGTGGCGCTGAAGGGAATGTCAGAGAGAGCGAGAGCAGCCGCCGCGGCGTTGATCGCGATTACGTCCGGATCGTTTTGCTTGTCGGCGGAAAAAACCAGCGCAATCACCTGTGTTTCATTGCGGAATCCATCAGGAAAAAGCGGGCGGATGGGGCGGTCGATCTGGCGGCAGGTGAGAATTTCCTTCTCCGTGGGCCGGCCTTCGCGCTTGATAAAGCCTCCGGGAATACGGCCACCAGCAGAGGTAAACTCGCGGTAATCCACCGTGAGGGGGAAAAAGTCGATGCCTTCCCGTGGTTCGGAAGAGGCCACGGCGGTGGCGAGAACAACGGTTTCGCCCGTGGTCACCAGCGCGGCGCCAGAGGCCTGCTTGGCCAGGCGCCCGGTCTCAAAAACCAGACGCTTGCCACCAGCAAGCTCGACGGCTACTTCTTGTTTAGACATAGAGTCCTCGTTTCATTGTGTTCACTTGGGAAACTTCTGGATGGGAAGCGCCGGAGGGTACAGGCAAACGGGCAAAACTCAGGGTGGAAGGCAGGGCGCGCGCCAAAGAGTGGGATCTGCGCGGGGGAGCGGATTCTCCCGGCCTGCCGACCGGCCCGTGGGCCAGCCTTCGCGGCCGGGAGGCGCTCAGCTCATAGCTGTGCGCCGTCCCTGGCTGCGGGTTGTCTTCGCCAGGTACACCATGGCCCCAGGTTCTGGATAGAACGGGGGCCGTGACCAGATTCCGGTCTAGGCGCTTCCGGGTCAATGTTCGCTTTCTGATTACTTGCGGATTCCGAGTTTGCCGATGACATCGCGGTAACGATCGGTATCGTGTGTTTTCAGGTAATCCAGAAGGCGGCGCCGCTTGCTGACCAGTTGCAAGAGTCCACGCCGGGATGCGTGATCCTTCTTGTGGGTCTTGAAATGTTCGGTCAGTTCGGCAATGCGCGCACTCAGTATCGCGATTTGGACCTCCGGCGAGCCGGTGTCCGTGTCGTGGGTGCGGAAGGTTTCGATCAGAGATGTTTTCTTTGCAGTCGCCAGCACGGCGTTTGTTACTCCTCTTGTCTTCTCAGTCCACTCTTCAAGTGTCTAAAGTGAGATTACCATGAATGAGCGGCTTGCGTCTCGCTTTCGTCCTGCCGAATCAAGCACGGAATCCGAAAACAAGCCCTCCCCGCTCAGCGCGCGCCAAAATGGAAGAGCCGGTTGTCGAATTGCTCGCGGATAACTTCGGCCACTGTCACCTGCTTCGCGCCAGGGTGTTCCGGGTTCAGCAGATAGTTCCAGGTCTGCGGCGCAATCACCGAAGGAACGCGCGCCAAGGGCGTTTCCATTGAGGCCAGCCAGGCGTCGCCGATGCGGCGCGTCAATTCCAGATTCTGCTTCCAATCGGTTGGAGAAAGCGTGTTCAACGGCTTGATTGCGACTTCATCGGAGACCGAGACCCGAAGCAATTGGTAGAAACGCGGAAGAAAGGCTTCTTCGCACATATCCGTCATGTGAACAATCCGCTCCAACAGCGCGCCAGCCGGACAATCCGCCAGATAGACAATCAGCCTACCCTCTGTATGCCAGCGGCCAGAGGCGCTGAGACCGCCTTCGCCACTCAAATCGACAAAGTTGCTGATGCGCCATATAGTCGTCATGAAGGACCATGCTCGCGGCTGCTCATTTACAGGAACATCCCCTCGTCAAGCTGAATCAGAGCCTCCGCCACAGCATGTTCTCCAATCTCTGTATCCAACATGGCTAATGCGGTTCTGCCGTCAAAGCGGCGCTTGTGGCCACACAACCACTTGCGACCGTCCTCGCGATCCCCGTATACCTTCACGGCCAGTTCATACATCCGCGCAACGCGCCCAAGCCGGTCCGCTTCTATAACGCTGAGCGGCTCCTTCTTCTGCCGCCGATGCTTGAGCGTCCGCGCGGGAATCACCACCTCCAGCAGATCCTTGACGGAAATGCCGGAGTAGGCTGAAAACTCTTCCAGCGTCGAAAGTGGAAGGCCGCGCTCAATCTCTCGCCAATCAAAGGTGAATGGCGGCGGTGAAACGGCGGGAATCGCGGCGGCTTGGTTCATAGGGACATTATGCCACAAAATCCGCGGCATTTTGTCCGGTTGACAAAATGAAGATGGGGGCAACATTGTGCGCTTAATCTATTCATTCTCTTCGCGTTGCGCCCGCGCTGAACGCTCCGTGTGAACCAACGGCCAGGCATTCCGTACTATGGATATATGCAATGTTGGAAATGGGAAGCGGCTGTGTGCCTGTTGATGGTTGCAGCGCCAGCCTTGATTGCCCAGAACAGTAAGCCGCCTGTTCTCCCCACACAAGCTCCCCAAACACTGCCGTCCCTTGATGTGAAAGCGCCGCAAACGGCCGGCGTACCCAAGGTTCCGCTGCTGGCCGAAGGGCTGCAACTCGCGGATTTTGCGGGCATGACGCCGCGGCCGGAGCTGAAAGACAAGCTACTGCACATCTCCGGCTTTATTCAGAACTCGCCGCGCGACGGACAGCCGGCGACCGAAAGCACCGAGGTCTGGCTTGCGCATACAAAGAGCGCACTCTATGTTGTCTTCATCTGCCGCGATCGCCATCCGGACGAGATTCGCACCCACTTGGCGCGGCGCGAGAATGTGCTGAAAGACGACAACGTGTCGCTGCTGCTCGATCCGTTCGAGGACCGGCGCAAGGGCGTGCTCTTCACTGTGAATCCGGCGGGCGTGCAGGCCGATGCTGCGTGGGACGAGAATAACGGCGCCGATTACAGCTACGATCTGGTTTGGGATTCGGAAGGGCAAGTGACGCGCGAGGGCTGGATGGCGCTGCTGGCGATTCCCTTTCGCAGCCTGCGTTTCCGTCCTGGCGGCGCGGACTGGGGCGTGGTCTTCATGCGCAACTTTCCGCGCAACAGCGAGTCAGACTACTGGCCGCGCGTCTCCGCCAACGTCTCAGGCACGCTCACCCAGGAGGCAACACTCAACGGCATCAAGGGCGTGGCCGGCTCGCACAATGTGCAGATCAATCCTTACGTCCTGGGGCAGAACGAACGCACGCTGGAGGCCCTTGACCCGCTTCATCCCTATTTCAGTTTGCGGCACATTGAAAGCACGGCGGGCGGCGAGGCCAAGGCCATTGTCAAGGACAGCATCGTCTTTGACGCGACCATCAATCCGGACTTCAGTGACATCGAGTCCGATCAACCGCAGTTCACCGTCAATCAGCGCTATTCGGTCTACTATCCGGAGCTGCGGCCATTCTTTCTGGAGAATGCGAACTACTTTACGACGCCAATCGATCTGGTCTATACGCGCAACATTGTGCATCCGGAGTACGGCGGGCGCGTGACCGGCAAGATCAGCCACACGAACCTCGGCCTGCTGGCCATCGACGACCGCGAGCCGGGGCAGACGGTGGCGGCCGGCGACCCGCTATATCACAAGCGCGCGCTCTTCGCCGTGGGGCGCGTCTCCCAGGATTTCGGCAAGAACTTCAGCCTCGGCGCAATCTATACCGACGAGGAGTTCGGCCAGGGATGGAACCGCATCGGGGGCGTCGATTTTACTTGGCGCGCAACTGATAAGTGGACGGCGCAAGGGCAGATGGTGGAAAGCGCGACGAAAAGAACCGTCGATAGCGGCACATCACCCACTTATGCCGCCGGGCCGGCGAGTTATCTCTTCGTGCGCCGCAGCGGGCACGCATTCAATTTCAATTCCACGTATGAGGACTACAGCACCGGCTTCAAAACGCAGGCCGGATTCATTCAGACGTCGGATCTGCGCAACGGCCAGAGCTACATGGGATATGTTTGGTATCCGAAACACCGGACGATCCAGAGCGTCGGCCTCGAAACCAGCCAGAGTGTCGCCTATGATCACCAGGGCAACCGCGTCTATCACTATTCTTCGTTCGATCCGTACATTCTTTTGCCGCGCAACATCATGCTGGCGCCGCTCGGCGGTGAGAATTCCGACACGGTAGGGCCGCCCAGCTACTCGGCGCTTACCGATTACCGGAATTTCACCGAGAATTTCGGCGGAATCGTTGCTCGTGGCGCGCCGTTTCCGCAATTCAACTTCAACGTCACTGCCTTGTGCAGCGGCAATGTGAACTACAATCCGGCGACCGGCCACGCGCCGTTTCTGCTGGACCAGCAATATCTTTCGGCGCTGTTTACGTTGCAGCCACTGCGCCAGTTGACGGCCGACAACACCTATCTGCTGGATCGCGACCACGCGGCGACCGGCGGTGCCTTCGTCTACGAAAGCCAGGTCTTCCGCTCCAAGATCAACTACCAGTTCACGCGGGCGCTCTCAGCCCGCGTGATTGTGGAGTACGATTCGACGCTGGCCAATCCAGCGCTGACTTCGCTCGCGCGGACCAAGCAGGTAGGCGCCGAGGCGCTGATTACGTGGCTGCCGCATCCGGGCACGGCGATCTATCTCGGCGACAACAACGACCTGCAGAATCTGGATCGCAGGCTCTGCAAGGGGTTTTCTGGCGGCATCTGCGATTCCGACAATACGGTGGCGCCACGGTCGCCACATTTTCTGAACGATGGCCGGCAAATTTTCATCAAGGCATCGTATCTGTTCCGCTTCTGAACACAGACTGGATATCGTCCCGCTATGTGGTAAAAAACGATTTTGCCACAGCCTGCTCTGTTTATGGCGAAATGTTTTCCACTATTATGAATAGCAAATGCCGTTTCCCATCAGAGTTTGCGTCGTCTGTCATCAGGAGTTTGAACTGAAACCGGACAAGCCCGGCTTCGCCAACCGCTGTCCCGAGTGCAGTGAACCGGAAGAGATCGGCCCCGAGCCGCAGCCCCTTGTAAGCGCTTTCGATCACCAGGCCGAGGCCGACGCCAACGAGGCGCGCAGAAAAGCGATGCGTGATCTGCTTTACCACCAGGAAAACTGAGGCGTCACTCCTCTGCCGGCAACTCCCCCGACAGAATCTCCGTGGGCGTAAACCCGCGCTGGCGTAGCGTGCGCAGGCTCAGCGCATCATGGCGCTTGGCCAGTCGGTGGCCATTTGCGTCCACCGCCAGGCGGCAATGGAACCACGCCGGAGGCGCAAGGCCCAGCGCGCGATCAAGCAGAATCTGCCGCGCCGTGGACTTCAGCAGGTCCTCGCCGCGCACCACCTCGGTGATGCCCATGGCCGCATCGTCAGCCACGCAGGCAAGCTGGTAGCTTGGGCCGCCATCGCGCCGCCATACCACAAAATCCCCAAAATCTTCCCCCGCCACAAATCGCTGCGGGCCAAGATTCCGGTCCTCAAACTCGACCGCCTCGCCGTCGGGCACGCGAAAGCGCCAGTTGCAGCCCGCAGGCGTTTCGATTCCGCCCTGCGTGGAATCGAATGGCCTGCCTTTCGGGCGGCACGTGCCAGGATAAACCGGCTCGTCGTCCAGTGGCTCCGCTTTTCCATCTGCGCCCGGCCGCTGTGCACTCTCGTGCGGCGCGCCAAGCGCGGCTTCCAGATCCTTGCGCGAGCAGCGGCAGGGAAAGAGGAATCCGCCAGCGAGCAACTTGCGCCACGCCGCCAGATAGATCGCCTGTCGGTCGCTCTGCCGGTAGGGCGCGCACGGCCCGCCCACGTCCGGCCCCTCCTGCCAGGAGATTCCCAACCAGCGCAAATCTTCGAGAGCCGCCGCGGCAAACTGCGGACGGCTGCGCTCCGAGTCCAGATCTTCGATGCGCATCAACAACTTGCCGCCCGACGCGCGCGCCCGCTCGAAGGCGGCCCAGAAAGTGCGTGCGTGGCCCACGTGCAAATAGCCGGTAGGCGACGGCGCCAACCGCCCGCGATAACCGGAAAAATGCAATGGGAAATCGTTGCTCATGCTTGTTTCCAGTGTAGCCAGCCGCGCTCATTCACAAAAAGCTGCCCCAGGTTTCGTGCAGCCTGGGGCAGTCTGTTGAGCGTGCTATAAGTCCATCCGAGCTACTCGATGAGAACCACGTTCATGCTCCACGGCGTCAGGGTCAAGTTCAGCGGCAAAGTGGGCGAAGTAAGGATAGTTGTTGTCGGATCGGCCCAGGTGCTCGTTCCATTTGCGTCTGGGAAGACGCCCGTCGGCGAACCCGACAGGTCATAGATGGCCTTGTCGTAGGTGATAACAGTGACGAATGAAGGGATATATCCAATGGTAACGGATGAAGGAGTGACGGTTGAAGCAGTGGCTGGGGCAGGAACCGTAATCGTAACCGGCTCGCTGGTGGTTTCATTCAGGTTGAAGAGTACCACCGCCGTTCCCTTCCCGCTGTCATGGGTGGCCGCGTAGGCGCGCACATCGGTCGTATCGCCGGAGACGGCTGCGGTCAGCACGCTTTCGCCAGTGACGGCCACATTGCTGAAGAGCTGGAAGGCGCGCGCCGTGGGGGACATGGTGCCGGCATCGCCCGCGCCTGGACAGTCGCTATCGGAAGTTCCGTCGGAGAAGACATTGTAGGCTCCGAAATCCTGCCATCCATAGAGCAAAGCGCTGTCGTTTCCGTTGCTCGCCGGGGTGGTGCAATTGCCGAAGCCGATCCACCAGGTCAGGCGCGAGACGCCATCGTTCATTACCTCGCCCAGCACCTGGCCGGCATAGAGACCCTGGGTAATCGACCAGCTCTGCTTGCCGGGGTTGCTGTAAGGCCCGCCGATCTCGCCAATGTAGATGGGGGTGTCCGGCTTCCCGGCAGTCACCAGTTCCGCCTTGATCGTTTTGATGTTTGTGGTCAGCTTCTGCACATCCGTCGTCATCAGAGTAGTGTCGTTTTCAGAGCCTGGCGATTCCGGATAATAGTGATATTCCACAAAGTCGTAGAAGCCATTCGCGCCAGAGAGCACATTCTGGTCCCACGGAGCATAGTTGGGTTCCACGACAACGCCGACCTTCACCGTCGAATCGGCGGCCTTGATCAGGTCATAATAGCCGCTGGTTCCCGCCACCGCGGCGGCGTAGGTGGTGGGGTCGTGCGCAGAGGAGTGCAGGTCTGTCTCCCAGGTGCTTCCGTAAACTTCGTTGCCCACCGTCATGTGCGTGACATTGGCGTTGAGAGTTTTTGCCGAGGCCACCCATGCGGCGGCCTCGGCGGGATCACCGCCACCGGTGCAGGCCTCATTTGAACCGTAGTTGGCAGTCAGGGCCAGGTCATAGGCCCCACCCTTGACGATGGAAGTGACAAATTGCGCAAAAGTGCCGTAGCCGGCCCAGCCGCCGGTGACCGGGGATTTGGTCTGGCACATATAGGGCTGGACACCGTTCATGCCCCAGTGATAATCGTCGGACCACGAGCCGCCCGGCCAGCGCATTGCCTTGATGCCGGCGGTTTGGAATGCGTTCACGATGGTGGTCTTGTTGGTGACCACGTCATACCATGCGGCCAGATTCATTCCCAGAATCTGGCCAGTTACGGCCAAGGTCGTGCTCGGCGTGGTCACCGTCACCGTGCTGGAAACCGTGATGGCGGAAGACGTGCCCGTAGCCGTGCCGTAGGTTGAGGAACTGGCCGTATCCGGCGTATAGGTGGCCGTCAGCGTAGCGCTGCCCGTAGTCAGCGCACCGGCGGTGATGGTAAAGGTGTAGCTGCCATTGGCGAGCGTACCGGTCGACGAGTAGCCTCCACCGGTCAGCGTCACAGAACCAGTGGGCGTGGCGTTGCTGCTGCCTCCGCTGACGGTGACCATCACCATCAGCGCCTGCGCCGGGTCAACGAACGTCAGCGAAGGCGTAACCGTGACCGTTGGCGTCATCTTCGTGACAGCCGCGGTCACGGTCAGCGTCACGCTGGCGGTCGCGGTGTTGTAGTTGGTGGTATCGGTCGGGGTAAAGGTTGTGGAGAGCGTCACGCTGCCGGCCGTGGACTCGACCGTTCCCGCTGCCGGCGTGTAGACAAAAGTACCGGCGACGCTGGCAGTGGCATCAAGCTGCGTCGCGCTGAGCGCGGTTCCGGCGACAATCGAGGCCGGCGTTGCCCAGGTGATGGTAGGCGTCGTCTTGGTGGGCGTTGAACTGCTGCTTGACGAGCCGCCACAGCCCACCAGGCATCCTAAGCCCAGGCTGAAAGCCATGGCCCCTGCCACATGAATAAAAAGCTGTCGCATGAATCTCTTCCTGTGCTGAGTGAAGTTAAACGTTTACCTGCCGTGCGTAGCATACACCCCGTCAATGACAATTGTGAACAGATTATTGAGGCTGAAACTGCCCGGTGGCAGCGCGTGCAGCGGCAATCCAAAATCCGCTCAGAACTGCTCCGGCACGGTATGAAAGGCGATGCGCGTGGGCGCGGCCTTCAGGGCTTCCAGCATGGTGGCCGGGGCCAGCGTGCTCAGACCGTACTTGTTGTTCAGCGCGTCAATGGCTGTCTGCAAGCGCGCGCGGCTCTCCGCCTCCTCGGTCGCGTCGAAAAGGTTCAGCGTGTGCAGCCGATCAGGAACCAGGCCGCTCAGTTGCACTCCAATGAAGTACGGATGCTCGAAGTCCTGGCCGGACGGACGCGATTCCCAGAGACGGCGCAGCGCCGCAATCAGCACCGGGCTATCCTGGCACTCGCTCAGCTTAAGTTCGCCCTTCCAGCCGCGCGTAGGCACGCCAAAGCGGCTGACCGGCGTGTTCTGGCCGCGCGGTACCGCGAAGCCGATAGCCAACTGAATGCCGCTGGCCCAGAGATTGCCCGCCCGCAGCCGCAGCGCCGCTTTGTGCAGCAGCTTGTGCGCCACAGCCCAGGCCATTTCCGGCGTGCGCATCTCCGGGGCCAGCACGTGCTGATGGCTAAGCGACTTTAGATGCCCAGGCTCCGACCGATCGAAGTCTTCGCCCTGAAGCCAGTGCCACAACCGCTCGCCCTCAACCGAGCCCCACAGCTCGCCCATCTGCTCCCGGCTAAGCGCCAGCAGTTCATCCATTGTCCGGATGCCCTGGGCGTTCAGCCGCTTCTCCGTACGCGCGCCAATGCCCGGCAGATCGCGCAGGGCAAGCTGCCGCAGCGCCGCGGGCAAAATGTCCAGAGTGAGCGCCACCAGGCCGTCGGGCTTCTCCATGTCGCTGGCCACCTTGGCAAGGTAGCGGTTGGTGGCCAGGCCCACCGAGCTGCGGATCATCGGGCCAACCCTCTCCAGAATGCGCCGCTTCACCTTCCGGCCCAGCTCCATCGCCGCCAGCAACGGCCGCTCGCGGCCCATCAATCGGCAGGCCATCTCGTCAATCGAGCAGACCGCCGTCACAGGCAGGCAGCTCTCTACGGCCTCCACGATGCGGTGATGGTAGGCGACATAAATCTCGTGTCGCGCCTCGATCAGCGCAATGCCAGGGCAGATCCGCCGGGCCTCGGCCACCATGGTTCCGGTCTTGATGCCCAGGGCCTTGGCCTCGTAACTGGCGGCAAGGCAGCAGGTTGTGTCGGCCATCATGGGCACGATGGCCACCGGGCGGCCGCGCAGCTCGGGACGAACGTCCTGCTCCACCGAGGCAAAAAAGGAGTTCATATCCACAAAAAGCCAGTTCACGTGCGGACCGATCTCAGGCGTCTGCGCAGGCTCAGGCGGCGGATCGGAAATTTGAAGCTCCTCCGGCCATTTTCCGTCCGCAAGCTCCGGCAGCGAATTGGCATCCATTACCATGATGCCACCATATTCGCCTTTTCTTCTCTCAAAAGCAAGAAGATTTTTGCCTCGTTGTCGATTATCCTTCTTTTTCTTTCTGTCTCACTGGAGAATGCTATCGAAGAGGCTGCGGCTGCGTCTCATCAGCGGTAATATTCGTAATAATTCAAAAAAATCCATGGACCTGGGCAATTGACGATGAATAGCTTGATTCAGTGGTTGAAGAGCGACGGAAACGGTCTTGCCCTTCTGGTTGCGCTGGGCGTGGCTGTTTTGATTGCCTGCGGCGTGGGGTGCATAACCTGCCCCCGCCACGACAGGGATGAAATTTTCCGCCGGCACACGCGGTAGTGGCGCCAGAGATCTCCCGTGGGTCAGGAGCCCCACAGGACAGCCGACCGGGAGGTCGGCGCTACGAATTTCTCTCTCTAACGCGCTCCCTCCGCCGGTTTCAAATACTGCTCAAAGTGCGCTAGAATGCGATGGTAGAGGTGCGTGCGCACATCCGCGCCGGCGATTGAGTGCGTCTTGCGCGGATAGATTTGCAGGTCATAGGGAAGGCCCGCCTCGATCAGCTTCTGCGCATATTGCACCGTGTTTTCCAGGTGTACGTTGTCGTCGCCGGTGCCATGCGCCACCAGCAGCCGCCCCTTCAGATGGGCCGCCGAATTCGTCACCGAAAAATCCTTGTACCCGGCGGCAAACTCTGCTGGCTGGCTCATATATCGCTCGGTATAAATCGAGTCATAGTTGCGCCAATCGGTTACCGGGGCCACCGCAACGCCGGCACGGAAGCGATCTGAGTGCGACATGGCGTAGAGCGTGAAGGTGCCGCCCCAGCTCCAGCCCCACCAGCCCAGGCGTTTGGGGTCGAGTTGCGGATATTGCGCCAGTGCCGCGTCCACCACCGTCAACTGATCTTCCAGTTGCACCGGGCCAAAGTCGTGATAAGCCGCCTGGGCAAAGGCGCGCCCGCGTCCACCCATGCCGCGATTGTCGGCGTGCAGCACGGCAAATCCGTGCTGGGCCAGCAGCTCGTCGAAGAACAGGCCGCCGCTCCACCGGTTGACGACCGTCGGCTCGCCGGGCCCCCCGTAGGGGTTCACAATCAGCGGGACCGAGGCCGGGCTTTTGCCCTCCGGCAGCAGCAGCGTGGCATAGAGCGTCGTCCCGTCGTGAGCCTTCACCGTCAACGGCAGCGGCGCGCGCAGCCGGTAGGGCTGCAATGTCTGCGCCTTCCAGAAGACGGTGCACTTTTCCGCCTCCGCGCACAGCCTAATCGACGGCGGCTCCATGCGCGAGGATTGTGTATCCACAAACGCGCTGCCGGTGGGCGCGAAGCTGGCGCCATGATGGCCCGCGCCCGCGCTCAACCGCTTCCGCGCCCCGTTGAAGTTGACCTGCCACACCTGCTCGTCCAGCGGGTTTCCCTCGTTCGAGGCGTAGTCCACGAACTTGCTGGCGATATCCACACGATAGACCTCGCTCACCTCGAAGTCGCCCTGAGTAAGCTGCCGCTCCAATTCCGCTGTCGCATGGGCCGGGTCGGCCGCGTCGTAGCTATAGAGATAGAGGTGGTTGTGGCCGTCGGCCCAATGGGTCAGCACGATGCTGCCGCCGCCTACAGTAACGTCGTATTTGTCGTCGAAGAACTTGTCGTCGCTCAGTTGCAGCACCGCGTGCGCCTGGCCGGTGGCGGCGTCGGCAAAGTAGAGGTCGCGATGCTTTTGGTCGCGGGCGAGCGTCTCGATCCAGAGCGTCTTGGCGTTCACCCAGCCGAAGCGCGGGATGTAGTCCTGGCCGGCGCGAATCGGCAGCACAACCCACACCGTCTGGCCGCCCTCGGCGCTCACCACGCCCACGCGCACCGCAGGGTTGGAGTCGCCGGGCTGCGGATAGCGCTGCAAATCGACGGTGGCGTGCGTGGGAATCCAGTCGGCAATCGGATACTGCGGCACGGCGGCCTCGTTCATCTGCAAATAGGCGAGATGCTTCGAATCCGACGACCAGAAATAGTTGCCGCGCACGTCCAGCTCTTCCAGGTAAATCCAATCCACCTCGCCGTTGAGCGTCGCGGCGTCGGGCGCGGGAGCCACCAGCTTCACGGGCCGCGCCGGCTGGTTCAGCCGCGCCACCGCCAGCCCGTGATCGCGCAGAAATGCGATGGATTCGCCGTCAGGCGAGAAGCTGGGGGCGTCGCCCGATGCCGCGCCGGTGGAGGCAACCTGCACGCTCGCGCCGCTGCGCAGGTCGTAGAGCCATAGCCACCCATTGCGGTCGAAGAGCAGGCGCTCCGAGTCCGGCGCCCACAAATAGCTGACCTCCTTGTAGCGCGCGCGATGGTCGCGGTCCGTCTCCGAATCCTTCCCCGCGGTGAACGAGTCCAGCTTGGACTGGCTCACCAGCACCCGCGCCTTGCCGCTCGCGGGATCCAGTTCCTTCAGCGCACCGTCCTCGAAGTACGACAGGCGCTTCGCGTCTGGCGACCAGACAAGATTCTCCGGCGGATGCCCGATCAGCGAACCATGCGCGAAGATCGCCTCGACCGTCAGCGGCTTCGGCGGCGTTTGGCCAGCCAAGGGAAGCGTTGCAAGGAAAAAGCCAACAAGACTGAAGAACAAGAGGGCGGTTCTGCGGGTCAAGATAAACTCCTCCAGGAGTGAAGCACAACCATTGCCTTGCAGGCTGCGCACGAAAAAGCGGGCTTCCTCCGAGAAGTCTAGCAACCTTTGGTGGAAGTCGAGTTTTGAAAGGGCACGACTTTAGTCGTGCCGTAACTGCTTGATAAAAAGCGGGGGACTTCAGCCCCGGGGCTGCCCCCCGGTCAGGAATCCGCTCACCGGCTCAATGTCTTTTCCTGGATTGATTCGGCATCGCTCTCCGCAAACGATTCATCCGGCGCGCTGGCCGGCCAGCCGGCGAGAGTGAAGACAACATCCAGCACAAACAGAGCGATGGCGAGATCGTTATAGAGAGTGGCGCGCGGTGACTCAGGCCAGAACTGATTTGCCGCCCAGAAGAGAAACGCGGACGCCAGAAGAACAGCCTTGAACGCCTCCGCCCATTTGGGCCGCAGGACGGTTTGATAGGTCAGGTAAGCAAGCGCAATCAGGGCCAGCGGCAGCGCGCCGAGAAGATTGTGCGCCCCGGGGGGAAATTGCCCCGGGAATACATCCCACACTAGCAGTACGACGACAAAGACAAGGGTCACAACGCCGAGTATCACCGGAAGGGGCCGGTGTACTCTGTCAAAAAGTGTCTCCATCTACCAATTTTATAACAGCCCGCGCACGCCTACTTCAGCTTCAGCTCCACCTCGAACTCCTTGCGCGTGTCCCAGGAACTGACGGTCTTGACGGCGGACTTTTTGCCGGCCTTCTCCGCCCATAGTTCATGATCCTCGTTCATATTCACCTGCGAAAACCGGAAACGCCCCCGCTCGGTGGTCGAATAGCTGCGAATACCCTTGGACTTCAGATCCTTGAGAAAGACCGTGGCGCCCACCACCGGGTTGGCCTGGCCGTCCACCACGGCGCCCATCACCACGCGCTGGCCCAAGTTTTGCGCATGCGCCGCAAATCCGCCCCCCAGGGGAACGGAAACCACCAGCAAAATAGCCAGCGCCACTCCGGCCGTCCAGTACCTTTGCTTCAGCCTCACTCTTATTCCTCTTCCTCGATAGGCAGATCATCGTCGTCTTCGTCGTCGTCCAAACTATCGTTCACCTGTATCAACTCCAGCGGCTCCACGCTGACCACCTCGTAGTCGGTTCCGCATTCATCGCAGGTGACAATGTCGCCTTCTTCCACTTCGCCTGCATCGACGTCAAGATCATTCTCGCACTCAGGGCAGCTTGGCATGATCGCTTCCTTCCTCTCCCAGTCGTTTCGCATTGCAAGATGACGGTACGTTACTGTGCGACTCCGTTATTCTGGGAGAAAACCCGCCCTCCGGTCAAGAGAGCCAATCACAGCCCCCGGCCTGAGCTTTCAGAAGAAAGAATACGCCCGCAATTTCTGCCGCCGAGCCAGCCAATTTTTCTGCTGATCCCTGGCAGGGTGCGATCAGGAGACGCTCCCGAATCGGAACCGCAAAGGAAGGCGGAGTCCAGTTCCCTGCCCCACTTGATGACGCTTCTCCGCTCGACGGTTTACGCTAAGATTAACCGTTATGTCCAGGTTTGGCTCGACACCGTTTTCTTTCCCCGAATTTCGCGGCGCCACCCGCCGCCTGATTCTCTGGAACCTCGTCGCCTATTTCGCCCTGTTGCTGGGCCAAGCGGCACTGCCGGCCATTGCCGGTCCGCTGGCGGCTTCCTTCGTATTCGCCCCCGGAGATTTTCTGCACGGCGCGCTCTGGCAGCCTTTTACCTACAGCTTTATCCACGTGGGCCTGGTCGGCACCCTCTTCGAGCTGCTGTCGCTCTGGTTCCTGGCCGGTTTTCTGGAAAACTATCACAACTCCACCTGGGTCATCGGCCTCTATGCGGTTTCGGTTCTGGGAACCGCCGCCGCCGCCACTGCGATTTATGCCTGCGGCCGCCCACTTGGCTTGGGCACTGAGGCCATCCCGCTCTACGGCTGCTTTGGAGGCATCTTCGGCCTGTTGGTGGCCATCGGCGCGCTCTATGGCGATGTCGAGTTCATGCTGCTGCTGCCGCCGATGGGCATCAAGGCCCGCTACATGGTGGCTGTCTACGCACTGATCTCCGTCGCCATGCTCTTCGGCCAGCAGCGTATGTACGCCTTTGCCCAGTTGGGCGGCGCGCTGGCCGGCCTCTTCTTCATCCGCCTGGCCCCGCGCCGCGTACCTTCTTTCCATATCAGCGAGCCGTGGTATGCCCTGCGCAACCGCTACTACCGCTGGAAGCGCCGCCGCGCCGCCCGCAAGTTCGAGGTCTATATGCGCTCCCATGGCCGCAACGTCCACTTCGACGGCAACGGCCACCCCATCGACAACGATCCCAACGACAAGAAGAGATGGAACTGATCGCGGCCCAAGCCTGAGTGAATCCAGCAAGCCAGTCTGACCTTCCGTATCTATTTTCTGTTTGCCAATTCAAGGACGCTAGGCTCGGTCAGCAAACGATGGAGCGCGAAGCTTGGTTCCGTGGGCGCGTCAAGCGCGGCCAGGAAGGCTTGCCACTGCGCGGGAGGAAGCACAAATTCCTTCTGCTCGGCCAACTCAAGCTCCGCCACAGCGCACGCGCTCTGCACGACGAATTCCGTTATGGTCTGCCCCTTGCGGCTCGCTCCTTGGTGCAACAAAGCCTCTTCGGCCGCAGAGATTCGTGCGTTGATCCGTCCTGTTTTCAATACGCGTGGCGAAGTTGCCATTGGAAGTCTCCCGTACTCACATTGTGCAACAATATCACTATTGGTGTCAATTTGTGCTTGTTTGTTTCTATTCGTATCTTTTTGCTTCTATTTGTGCTTATTCGTATCTTAATCATATATATTTGCACGACATACGACGTATGACACAGTGATGAGCTCATGGTATAGTTGAATTCAGCATGAAGAACGATTGTCGGCAGGAAACAGGAAAATAGATTATGAGCAACGCATTCACTCTTTCGCCGGTCGAAAAGCTCACGCTCCTTCATCAAGTCCGTGACTTCAAGTGTGGCAAGAACTCATTGGACCTTTTCATCCGTAAATATGCCCTTGTGAACCAACGCGCCGACTCCTCACAGACGTATGTTGTGCATCTGGACAATGTAGTGATGGCCTATTACTCGCTTGTATACAGCTCGATCAGGCAGGAGGATTCTCCCGCTGCTATTCATGACGCGCTACCCGCGAACTACCCTGTTCCAGTCATGCTCTTCGCCCGTTTCGCTGTGGACAAGAAGATGCAAGGCCATGGAATTGGGACTGCACTTCTGAAAGACGCCTTTCTCCGCACGGTAAACGCCGCTGAGATTGGCGGCTTGGCTGCGATTTTAGTGGACGCAATTGACGATAAGGCAGGCTCTTTCTACCGAAAGCATGGATTCATCGATTGCCCTGCCGGAGAGCGGAAACTGATGATCTCAATCCAGAGTGTGCGTGCTCATTTGTAAGCCGCCGGAGATTCGAGTTATAGCCCCAGCCCGAAAGGCCCCCAAAAGGCTTCGTTTTTTTCTGCAGATGCGATGGAAATCAGCCTTTCTCATACCATCCGCCCAGCCCTTATCCAGTAAAATAACTTTGGTATGTCCATGAAAATAGCGTTTCTTTTCCCAGGGCAGGGTTCGCAAGCCGTCGGCATGTGCCACGAGCTGGCCGCCCGTTATCCCATTGTCCGCGACACCTTCGCCGAGGCCGACGAGGCCGTCGGCTTTCCGCTCACCAAGCTGATCGCCGAAGGCCCCGCGGAAGACCTCAAGCTGACGGAGAATACCCAGCCGGCCATCCTGACCGTCAGCACGGCCGTTGTGCGCGTGCTGGCCCTGCACGGGATCAAGCCCGCGCTTGCTGCTGGCCACTCGCTGGGCGAATGGTCGGCCCACGTGGCCGCTGGCACGCTCGGTTTTGCCGACGCGTTGCGCGCCGTCAAGGCTCGCGGACGGGCAATGCAACTGGCGGTTCCCGTCGGCCAGGGCGGCATGGCCGCCATTCTTTCGCTGCCCGCCGAGCAGGTGATCGAGATCTGCCAGCAAGCCGCGCAGGAGACGGGCCTGGCGGTTTCCGCCGCCAACTTGAACTCTCCCGGCCAGACGGTCATCTCTGGCGCGCTCGCTGCGGTCGAAAAGGCTTCCGCGCTGGCCAAGGCCAAAGGCGCGCGCCGCGCCGTCATGCTGCCCGTTAGCGCTCCCTTCCACTGCGCGCTGATGCAGCCAGCCCAGGAGGAAGTGGCCCGCGTGCTGGCCGGGCTGACGCTCTCCGATCCGCGCATCCCGGTCGCCGCCAACGTGACTGGCGGCCTGATCACCACAGCCGAAGAGGCCCGCGACGTGCTCACCCGCCAAGTCACCGGCGCGGTTCACTGGGTGGATTGCATGAAGGCGCTGATCGCCGAGGAAGCGGAGGCTTTCATCGAGGTCGCCCCCGGCAAAGTGCTCTGTGGCCTGCTCAAGCAGATTGACCCGGCGCAAAAATCGATGAACGTGGAAGACTGCGCCAGCCTGGAGAAGGCGCTGACGGAGCTTACCCCCGCAAAATCCGCCCAATAACGCCAGAAGGGCTCCGCCCTTCTGGCCCTTTCCGGCCTATCCTTTGCGGTGCTTTTCGGCTTCCTTGAAAAGTTGTTCGGAGCACTTATAGGCATTCGTCGAGTGTTCGAGAGCCTGTCGGCTAAATTCGTGAGCGGCCCGATAATCTGCTTTGCCATGGGCTTCAGCTGCGGCGGTATGGGCGTGGGCTGCCAGATTGTGAAGTTCTGAGGCTCGGTCGTGCGTACTCTGGGGCATGATGTTCTCCTTGTATGTTCGATGCAAACCGGCAGGCAAGCGATTGGGAATGTATGCCGGTACCCGCAGAAAACATTCGAGATACTGAAGAGAGACAAAAATATGTTCCCTGTCGACCGGCACGCCATAAGTTATGGACCACTCAAAGCCCAAGAGGGAGATTTGTATCTTCCGGCTGGCGCTCACCTTCCCGTGGTCTGTCTTCTTCACGGCGGCTTCTGGCGAATGCCATACGGCAGGGACCAGATGACAGCCATCGCGCAGGATCTCTTCCTTCAGGGTTTTGCCGTATGGAATATGGAGTATCGCCGTCTTGGGGAACCTTCCAGCGGATGGCCGGGCACCTTTGATGATGTGAAGATGGGGATCAATCATCTCGCGCGCCTGGTCGCGGACGGCCTTGACCTCGACCTGACCCGAGTCGCGGTTGTTGGCCACTCCGCTGGAGGCCAACTCGCCTTATGGGCCGCAGCTCACCAAGCCGCCGGCGGGCCAAATCACACAGAGCCGCGTGTTCGCATCGCCGCCGTTGCCGGACTTGCTGCGGTTGCGGATCTCGTGCGAGCCCATATCTTGGGAATGGGGGGCAGTGCGATCACGGAGTTAATGGGCGGCACACCGGCAGAGCAGCCTGCGCGATACGAGTCGGCCTCTCCCCGGGCGCTGCTGCCACTCGGGGTGCCTCAGCTTGTCCTCCATGGCACTGCCGACGATGTTGTTCCGATTGAAACTGCGCGCGCCTACACCCAGGCCGCACGAGATGCTGGCGATCAAGTCGAGTTCCTTGAGTTGGCCGGTGCTGGACACATGGATTTCCTCGATCCATCCAGCGAGGCCCACACAGCGCTCCGCTCCTGGTTGGTCCATCTTCAGGAGTGAAGTTCTTTGAGGAAGAATGCGGAAGGAGATATTCCTACGAAATTCCGCCCGGCCCTTCCAGAAACTGCACATCTTCCGGTGAAAAGTTCAGCGTGTGGTCTTTCGGGTCATAGTCCAAGTTGATCGCCTTGCTCTTGCGCCCGTTGACAAAAGTCGCCGTGTGCAGCGTGTTGCCAATCCTGTGGCTGGCGGCCAGCCGGTGGCTGCGAATCTGCCCATATTCGTTGTCCGGGCTGTCCGCGCTCCAGTCCTTCTCAAAGCGGTCGAAGGAATAACCGGCGTGCTGCGCAGGATGCTGTTGCCAGTCCTTGTCGTGAATCCAGATGCCATAAGCCGTGGGCAGGTCGTTCTTTTCGACCGCCGTGAAGAAGGCGTTCACCGTGATTCTTCCGCGCAGGTAGTTGTTCCAGTTCCAGGGCCAATCCACCGGCCGGCTGGCGGCCAGCCACCAGCCCACAAACAGCGCCAGCAGCAATCCCACCGTACTCAACAAAATCACGTGCCGCCGGTGGTCGCGGGCTTCGTCAAACTCTGGAGCGTCGAGCAAGGTCATTGTCTGGTTTCCTCGAAAGCAAAGATTAGGGGCAGAGATCAGTACCCTGGCTGTTACAGAATAAACCGGCTTCCCTTGTTGTATAGACACCGCCGCCACACAGACAGTTCCCTGGCGGGGGCTTTCGCAAGGCCAAAGACTGATCACTGTCCCCTGATCTCTACTACTACTGTGCTATAAAGTAGATACCTCCCGCCTAAGAGTCTGTTGTTTTTGCCTATAGGCGGGTAATCTATCGGCATGAGCGCCAACACCGTAGCGCCAGGCACGAGCCTACATCGCCCTGTGGCGTATCTTGAACACCAGGCACGAGCGCAGGGCGCGCTGATCGTGCTGTTCTTTTGAATCTCTATTGCGCCGGACTGCTGCTGGCCGGAGAACGCAAGAGCATCGCGACGACCAGCAAAGCCAGCCGCGAGGCGAAGAATGGTTGCTGATGGAGTGGCCCCGTGGCGATGCCGAGCCCAGCAACGTCCTGCCCCGCGGATCGCATCCGTCCGGAACGGCATAACCCATATTCCATTGCTACCCTGCGTATGCTGCTGGCCCGCTCCCTGCTCCGCCAGTTTTGCCGCTATCCGTCCTGCGGCGCCCAAAGTTTGTGACACCGTAGTACTACTCAGAGGTCCCCTAGAACATAATCCGCATTCTCATCCCGAGCAGCGTAGTTGTATAGGCCTTGACTGCATAAGTGGGATGGTATGAGACTTCGAGGTCCGGCCCAAGGTCAACACTTTTCGTCAACCGAAGCCGGTAAAAGGTTTCCATTACACTTTCATGATGCTTGGCGCCGTAGCTTGGCTCAGAGTGGATGAAAGAAATGCCGAACATATCTCCTCGCCTGCCGAAAGGCTTTACCTGGGCTAGGCCTAGCTCTTCCACCTGCTTGATCGCGGTTCCCTTGTTCGACGCAAAGCCAAATCTCCCAAAGGGCGTCCAGCCGTTGCGCAGTTCATGCTCGAAGCCACCGCCACCGCCAAGACCACTGCCGAGAGTGGCCGTATCGTCGCGCCAGAAATCCAAGCGATAGTTTCTAAAATGTTTGCCGGGGGAACCAGAAATCCAGCCAGCCTCAATCGATTCCATGTATTTTCGATCAGCCATTGTTTTGAGGTTATCTTGTGGTTGGCCTTCCGTATCGATAGCGAGTGCATGAAAGTAGATATGCCGCGAGGCCTGGTATTCAACCGCCGCTCCGCCGGCGTACGCTCCGTCCGAGGCAAACGTCAGGTTGCCATCGCTTGCCCCGTTCAGGAACTGGGCGCGCTCGTCGTTGTTGAACATACTCAGGCTAACATACTCATTCGGATGGATTTTGCCAATGTAGAGCGACAGTCTCTTGTTGAACAGATCTTGACGCCAGTAAAGAACATTGATTGTGAACGGCTGTTCCGCCCCGCCCCCTTGCAGGCAATTCAAGGTCATGGCCGAGCCGAGGCTGTTGCTGAGATTATATTGCTGACTAATGCCGATGTTCGTCTGGGTGCGCGCAAGCAGACTGATGGTCCCTGAGTTGCTTCCACGGTCATAGAACTTCCAGGCCGCCGTAAAGTCTCCCCGGCCAGTGGTTTGATCGTGCCGCACGCCGTCCGGCGTTGCAGTCGCATATTGGCTCACGAAAGTGTATGTCTCGCCGATCTTGAGTTGCGCAGACTTATTGATCCAGTCAGTAAGTCTTTCAAACGGACCGAAAATTACCCAAAACGGATCGGTTTTAAAAACGGGGTCCGCCGGCACCCTCGACAATGCAATGGCGTCCCGGTCGAGTTCCTGGCGAAGATCGTCTGGCACCTGCGACAGGCTTGTATATGCCCCAGCGTCCAAGCTCGGCTGACCTTGCTGGACAAGACCAGAATCAGCGTTTTTGTCCTGGCCAGCGGCCGAAAGGCTGAATGCAGCAAGAAACAACAGCGGCAATGTTTTCATGCTAATCCATTCCTCGCTCCGAATTGATCGGTTGGTACATTGACTGGATGGCTAGAATGTGAGCCAGGGCAATCTACCTACGCACTGGCCGAAGGTGTCTGTCCCTCTCCTGGCTTTTTACGCCAGAGGGCTTCGATCTCTTCCAGAGAGCGCCCTTTCGTTTCCGGCACAAGATAGTAGCAGAAGAGCCACGAACCGATAGCTAGCACGCCGTACATCCAAAACGTCAAGCTTGGCCCCAGCATCTTAAAAAGCGACAAGAAGGTAAGCGAGACGGCAAAGTTGGCAATCCAACTTACCCCGGCTGCGACTCCAGCCGCCAGACCGCGAATTTTCAACGGATAAATCTCAGCAATGATGAGCCAGAAGATTGGCCCGAGACTGATAGCAAACGAAGCCACGTAGAACATAAGACTAATAACGGCAAGATTTGCAAGCCCTGTGCCTGGCCCTGACAAATGGAAGACATAACCAATCGCTCCCAGGCTGATAATCATCCCAGCAATACCAGTCAACAGCAGCGGCCGTCTTCCCACGCGGTCAATAAGCCACATAGACACCAGAGTCATAACTACATTCACAGTGCCGATGCCCGCGGTGGCCAGAATAGAACCTTGAATCGAGCTGATTCCTGCTGCGCGAATGATATAGGGCGCGTAATAAATGATGGTGTTGATTCCTGTGATTTGCTGGAACACTCCAAGAAAGATGCCGACAATCAGGGCTGGCCGGATGGCGGGCAGGAGCAAGTCGGAGATGTGTCCGCGCAGTTCAGACTCTTGAGACGCCGCCTTGATTTCCTGGAATTCCTTTTCGACGTTCTGCGTGCTGCGAATCTTAATCAATACAGTGCGGGCGAGATCGAAGTGCCCATGGCGTGCAAGGAAGCGAGGGGTTTCAGGCAAAACGAGCATGCCAGCGCCAAGCAGCGCGCCCGGTATCACGGCGAGGCCAAGCATCCATCTCCACGCTGCCGAAGGCGTAAAAGCATAGTCTGCAAGATATGCAGCCAGAATTCCCACCGTAATTGCCAATTGAAAGAGCGATACCTGCCAGCCGCGCGCGTTGGCTGGAGAGATTTCGGAGATGTAAAGAGGAACAACAGAGCTTGCCAGGCCGATCCCCATCCCAACAATAACTCGTCCGAAAATGAGTATCTGGATCGACCCTGCCGCGGCGCATACCAATGCGCCCGCAATGAAGACGACCGAAGTTATCAGCAACATCTTTCTGCGCCCGAATCGATCCGACAGGCTGCCGCCTGTGATGGCCAGGACAGCGGCGCCGACCAGAACCGAGCTTACAGCTAGTTCCTGCTGGAAGATGGTCAGTCCAAAACTCTGCTTGATGAAAATGAGCGCGCCGGAGATGACTCCGGTGTCATACCCAAACAGCAAGCCACCGAGGGCAGCGAATATAGCGGCGATGTAGACGTACCTCTGGCTGGGCGATGGAGCCTTGGCGGCGGAATTGGGAACAACGGGTTCAACTGCATTTGCATTCATTTTGCATGCTCCTTCTGGATGTTGCGGTACTGCCTGATCAATGCGTTGGTCGAGGAATCGTGCTTAAGATCCTCTTCATGTGTGGACTCGAGTTCGGGAACGATGCGCTGGGCTAGCACCTTTCCCAGTTCCACGCCCCACTGATCGAAAGAGTCAATTTTCCAGATGACTCCCTGGGTAAATACACTGTGCTCGTAAAGCGCAACAAGCTTGCCTAGCGCCGCCGGAGTCAACTGGTCCAGCAGAATCGTGTTGGACGGGCGATTGCCGTCGAAGGTGCGATGAGGCGCGAGCCACGGTGGTGTACCTTCTGCCTCGACTTCCTGCGCGGTCTTGCCAAAGGCCAATGCTTCAGCCTGCGCGAAGACGTTGGCCATAAGGATGTCGTGATGCCGTCCAACCGGATTGAGCGGCTGCGCAAACGCAATAAAGTCGCAAGGGATAAGTCTGGTTCCCTGGTGAATCAGTTGATAGAAGGAGTGTTGGCCGTTGGTGCCTGGTTCGCCCCAATAGACCGGCCCGGTCTGGTATTCGACTTTCGCTCCATCCACTGTTACGTGTTTGCCGTTGCTTTCCATCGTCAACTGCTGCAAATAGGCTGGGAAACGCTTCAAGTATTGCTCATAAGGCAGGACTGCAACGCTTTGCGCGCCGAGAAAGTTATTGTTATAAATTGCAAGCAATCCCAAGATAACAGGAAGATTGCGTTCAAAGGGAGCCGTGCGAAAATGAACATCCATCTCGTGAAAGCCGGTCAGCAATCTGCGGAAATTGTCCGGGCCAATTGCGATTATGGTGGAAAGTCCAATTGCCGAATCCATCGAATACCGCCCACCAATCCAGTTCCAAAAGCCAAACATATTGGCCGTGTCAATACCAAACTCTTTAACCGCCTCAGCATTTGTTGACACAGCGACAAAATGCCTGGGGATCGCGGCGGAATGCTTAAGCGTTTCAAGCGCCCAAGCGCGTGCCGTGTGCGCGTTGGTCATCGTTTCCAGAGTCGTAAAGGTCTTCGATGAGATGATGAAGAGCGTCTCCTCGGCATTCAGATCGCGCGTCGCCTCGGCAATGTCCGTACCGTCAACATTCGAAACAAATCTGAAAGTCAGATCGCGCTGGGAATAATGGCGCAGAGCTTCGTATGCCATCACAGGGCCAAGATCGGAACCGCCAATGCCGATATTGATGACATTGCGGATTGGTTTTCCCGTGTAGCCCTTCCACTCTCCGCTGCGCACGCTGTTAGCGAAGATGGCCATCTTGTCCAGAACACCATGCACCAGCGGCACAACGTTCACTCCATCGACGAGAATTTCGTCTCCAATTGGAGCGCGCAAAGCTATATGCAGAACTGCCCGCTTCTCGGTGACGTTTATCTTCTCCCCTCGAAACATCGCGTCGATGCGTGAGCGCAAGCCCGACTCTTCGGCAAGTTGCAAAAGCAGCTTCACGGTCTCGCCGGTGATGCGATTCTTGGAATAATCGAGGTAAATGCCCGACGCCTCAACTTTGAAGCGTTCTCCGCGTTTTGGATCTTGAGCAAAGAGGTCTCTAAGATTACATACTCTGCTTGTTGCGGCATGAGCTTCAAGCCCCTTCCATGCGCTGCTTTCAGTCAGAGATTGTATGGTTTCTGTCATGTCTTTCTCACTTTCGTTTCATCTTCATTGTCAGCATCGGGGTCTAAAGAATTACGCGATTCTTAAGGATCCAAGATCAGATGCAAAATCAGCATTTCATCTGGACGCCTGCATATCTGTCCCATATTGCACACGCGCCGAGCGTGTATGCGCCATGGATATCAATAGTTTCCGGCTGGTGTTGGACCAGGACTGTGCAAGAGTGCACAGTCTTGGTTTTTCCTGAAGAGAATAATGTTCACTTAATCGGGATTATGCTCTGACAAGGAGATCGTCATGTCTGAACATCATATTTTGAAGTCCATCCCAACAAAGATTCTGTTGCCTATCGATTTCAGCCCTTCGTCACAAATAGCATTGGAGATGGCCGCCAACCTCGCTTTACACTTTCATGCCGAGATCTATCTTGTAAATGTCATTCCGCTATTTTCAACCTTCGACTCCGAATATGTAGCTCCCCAAGTACAATTACAATCAGAGGAAAAGACGCGTGCTGAGCAGCGTCTGGCGAAGGTCCAAGCCGTTCTCGATGCCAGAGAAGTGAAAGCGAAATTCAGTGTCGAACTCGCAAATGACATAGCCGGGTCCATTATGGAGGTAGTGAAGCGGGAGCATATCGACTTCGTTGTGATCTCCACGCACGGCATATCTGGCTGGCGTCCACTTGTGTTTGGATCGATTGCGGAAAAGGTCATTAAGCTTACTCAATGCCTTCTTCTGCTTCTTCACTCAGACAAGGCAGAAACAGACGTAAATACTTCTCAAAGCCGCTTCACGGAATGGTGGTAAGGAAGAGAACAGCAAGGGCCTTGCCAAAAGCGCAAATTCCGGGACATAATCGCCTTCAGTCTGTTCCGGCGTGTTCAAGCAAGCTTTGACGCAGGTATACCATATGCTTTCAAGAGGCACCTTCCTCCAGAGGTGTGGCACCTTGACAACAGCGCCAAAAGTGTTGACTTGACGTATGCTTGGCCTCACCTGTTACTTTTCAGGTCACTTTTCAGTAAGCATATCGCAGGCCGTCTTTTCTGATAAATACGTGTTGATCACGTGCCGGTCAATTTTGGCCATCTATCAGAAGATGAATGCGTAACACTGGTTTCAGAATGACACACCACGGACCTAGACTGCCGGATTCTCCGGCGTGCGATCTCTAGTGATGCCGACAGCATATAGAGATCGTATGACAACCGCCGCGGAAGTGAGTCGGACAGGACAAAGGAGAAAAATGACGCTTGCAAAAGGACTAGGAACAGGATTGTGCCTCATTGTGCTCGGCTTTCTCGCTACGCCAAAGGCAAAGGCCGACGCATGGGACCAGAAGACCATAGTCACCTTCAGCGAACCCGTTGAAGTTCCGGGAGTAGGCCAGCATCTTCTGCCGGCGGGAACCTACGTTTTCAAGCTTCTGGATTCCCAGTCGGACCGCCATATCGTCCAGATCTTCAATCAGGATGAAACGCACGTTTTCACAACCATTCTCGCTGTCCCGGATTATCGGTTGAACACTACCGATAAGACGGTGATAACCTTTCGTGAAGCTCCCGCCGGTCAGCCTCAATCGCTGAAAACATGGTTCTATCCGGGCCGCGAAAGCGGTGATCATTTTGTCTATGAAAGATCCAGGGCGATTGAGTTAGCCAAGCAAAACGATGAAGCTGTTCTGTCAACGCCTGCCGTATTGACAGATGCGCCGGTCGATACTCTGAAGACCGCGCCGGTTGAGGCCGTCTCTCCCAACGGAGAAACTGTTGAGACCGCTCAGGTTGTTCAAGCTCCTCCAGCCAAGCCCGTGCTAGTCGCTTCACTGCCCAGGACGGCCAGTTATCTTCCATTGATTGGTCTAGTTGGGCTGCTTTCACTGTGCGCCGGCTTTGGCCTGCTGAGCGTCTCGAAGCCAAGAGTATAAATAACCTCAGAGGGAAGACACTCCTCTGATGTTCTTCTGCATTATCCGGTCGAAGGAAGCGGTGCGCAAGTATCGCTTCCTTTGCCCATCTGGTTGAATCAGCAAACACAGGCTGCGGTGTAACCGTATATCGAGGGCTTGAACAGATGGCTGATAGATGCGCATTCCCGCGAAGCCTTTCGAACAAGACAAACCTGATTGGCATAAAACTCATTGGCTATCGTGTGCGCCAAACACGGACGAACGCCATTTTGTGTTGCTATCTGATTGCCCTGACAGGTTTAATGGCCGCGCCATTTGCCTTCGGATCTCAGAATTCCATGCCTTCCAAAATCGGCTCTAGCGGCGAGTACACCCTCAAGCTGAACGCCAACATGGTGATTCTCAACGCAACGGTTCTGGATCGGCACAATGCCTCTGTTTCCGGTCTGAACAAAGACGATTTTCAGGTTTATGAAGATAAACAACTTCAACGAATCAAGCAATTCAGCCGCGATGATATTCCGGTGACAGTTGGGATCATTGTCGATAACAGCGGAAGCATGAGTTCAAAGCGCGATGATGTTATTGCGGCCGCACTTGCGTTTGCGCACTTCAGCAATCCACTAGACCAGATGTTTGTGGTTCACTTCAACGACAGCATCTCCTTCGGCCTTCCGTCAGGCATACAATTTACCAGCCGACAAACGGAACTTCAACCGGCGCTTGCAAGAATCAGGACAATCGGCCAGACAGCTCTTTATGATGGAATCCTCGCCGGTCTCGACCATCTCAAGCAGGGTACCAGTGACAAGAAGGTGCTGATTCTGATCAGTGACGGAGGCGACACCGCCAGCACGCACCGACTGGCGCAGCTGCTCGCCTTGGCCAGGCAATCTACCGCAATCATCTACGCAATCGGCATCTTCGATGCACAGGACGAAGATCGAGACCCCGGTGTACTCAAGCGATTGTCCAAAGAGACAGGCGGCGAAGCCTTCTTCCCCGAGTCATCAAAGGAAGCTATATCCATCTGCGAGGAAATCGCACGCGATATTCGAAGCCAATATACGTTGGCTTATGTTCCCAGGATTGCAGCGGAGGATGGAAGTTACCGGACGGTCGAAGTTAAAGCCAGCATGCATGGCCGCGGGCGCCTTTCAGTTCGCACTCGGCCTGGATACTCGGTGCCGATAGCCATGCCATCAGACGCGACTAAGGCGAGTCTCCATGATTCCAGGAAATGAGCAGCAACATTCTTTCAAACGCAGTCATCGGTTCCTGCGATGGACACAGATCGCCCTGTTTTTACTGGGCGCACTGGCAATTTCTTATGTCGGCTTTATATTGTTTCAGGCACGGAAGTATCAGAAAGTTGAAAATAGTATTCTGGCACAGCAGATTTATGCGGCAGAACAAAACAAAATAGGCCTGTCACGGGCGGCCACAAAGGAAGGCGACGTTCTCGGCCGCATTGAGATTCCGCGCCTCAGGATGTTGGTGGCAATTGTTGAAGGAACCACATCGCGAACGCTGGATACCGGAGTCGGACATATCGAAGGTACTGCTCTTCCAGGAGAGCCGGGGAACATTGGAATTGCCGGTCACAGGGATACATACTTTCGCGCCCTGAAGGATATTCAGGTCGGGGATGAGATTCGGATTCAAACCGCAGCGGGCCTCTCACGTTACAAGGTCGACAGAATGCAGATCGTTCCCCCGAGCGACATAAGTGTGCTTGCCCCTTCGACCGCTTCAGCCATTACACTTGTCACCTGCTACCCTTTTTACTTTATCGGCGCGGCTCCGCGAAGGTTTGTGGTGCACGCATATCAAGAGTAAATACTAAAATGCCCATGCGGACCGATTAAACCTCTGCGACCGTCCAGGTTGCGACTACTTTCGGCCCGAAAAGAATAACTTTCAAACGACAATGCGGTGCCAGATCGGGGAGCAATACTGACCAGAACTTGATAAGGACATGGTTCATCCTGACGACAGGAGGGATTCACCATGACAAAACAATTCAAGAATCCAAAAGTGGATAAGATCGAAAACAAGACGGCATCTGACGCAGCCGCACAGGAGCGGGTTGAGCACGCTGCCAAAGAGGAAGCGGAGAAGGCTTCACACGTTGAGCAGCGTTACGACAAGGATCACCAGATCTTTTCAAAATAGAAGTTCTTCGTGATCTTCAATATCCGGCGACTCCACCTGTCCGAGCAACAGTTCTTGGCCCCAATGTGCAATACCGCCGAATATCACATTGCATTTCCGAGAATCTACCAGAATCAAAGCCGTTACGGTAAACAAGAAAGGACTGCGTTACGATGGCTACCACCGAGATTCCCACCAAGGTTGACAAAGATAAGACGCCTCACCCATTTGCGAAGAACTTCGATCAGTTCGGCAATTCATCAGGCTTCATCTTCGACGTGAGCCTGTCGACCGCAGTTGCGGCCGAAGGCAAAACCGAAGCAAGAGCACCCAAGCCCAAGGGGCCACTTTCGCCAGAGTTGCTGGACAAGATGAATCGCTATTGGCGTGCGGCAAACTATCTTTGTATTGGCCAAATCTACTTGTTTGACAATCCACTGCTTCGCTTGCCGCTCAAAGCGGAACATATCAAGCCAAGGCTGCTTGGCCACTGGGGAACCTCGCCTGGACAGAACTTTATCTACGTTCATCTGAACCGGCTTATCAAAGAACACGATGCGGACATCATTTACATATCCGGTCCAGGACACGGTGGCCCGTCGCTGAATGCCTGTTCTTATCTGGAAGGTTCGTACACCGAGGTCCACCCAGAAATCACTCACGATGAAGACGGCCTGCGAATTATGTTCCGCAAGTTTTCAACACCGGGCGGCGTGCCCAGCCACTGCGGACCGCACGTTCCGAATTCAATGCACGAGGGGGGCGAGCTTGGCTACTCTCTGATGCACGCCTTCGGCGCGGCCTTCGACAATCCTAATCTGATTGTTGCCTGCGTCATCGGCGACGGCGAGTCCGAGACCTGTCCACTTGAAGGAAGCTGGAAGTCAGTCAATTTTCTCAATCCGGTGCGCGACGGCGCTGTCCTGCCGATACTGCATCTGAATGGATACAAAATCTCCGGACCTACCGCCCAGGGACGCACGAGCGACGCGGACTTGACGGCCCTTTATGTGGGGCGCGGTTACAAGCCGTACTTTGTCGAAGGCGACGACCCGGAGGTCGTGCATCAGTTATTGGCCCAGGCGCTTGACGATTGTTATGCCGAAATTCGCGGAATTCAGCAGGAGGCGCGCAAGAACGGCTTTAAGAAACAGCCCGTCTGGCCAATGATTATTTTCCGCACGCCCAAGGGATGGACCTGTCCGAAGGAAGTGGATGGAATTCCCATCGAAGGCACCTTCCGTGCGCACCAGGTTCCGTTGGCAACCGTCCGTGAGAATCCCGAGCATCTGAAGATTCTTGAAGCCTGGATGAAAAGCTACAAGCCGGAAGAACTCTTCGATGCGAAGGGCGCATTTCGGGAAGAATTAGCAGCTCTCTCGCCCGAAGGGAACCGGCGCATGGGAGGCAATCCCCATGTGAATGGCGGACGCGAGTTAATTACACTGGCGCTTCCAGACTTTACAAATTACGCGCTTGAGATTCCCGGCCCAGGGCAGGTTCTGGCCGAGGCGCCGCGCAAGCTGGGCGATTTCTTCCGCGACATTTTCCGAGCGAACCCGACTAACTTCCGTATGTTTTGTCCCGATGAAACTAATTCCAACCGCCTTAACTCGATCTTTGAGGCCACCAAGCGATGTTCAATGGCGGAGCTTGTCTCGATTGACGACGAAATCGGTCCAGACGGCCGCGTAATGGAAGTGCTGAGCGAGCATCTTTGTCAGGGATGGCTCGAAGGCTATCTGCTTACAGGACGCCATGGGATGTGGTCCTCTTACGAAGCATTTGCGCAGGTGGTTGATTCGATGACTACCCAGCACGCCAAATGGCTGGAGCAATGCCTTGACTATCCGTGGCGCAGGCCGCTCGCTTCCCTCAATGTCCTAATTACAAGTCATGCCTGGCGCAACGATCACAATGGCTTCAGCCATCAGGCAACCGGGTACGTGGACAATGCGCTGGCGCGCCGGAGTGAAGTCATCCGCGTGTATTATCCGCCAGATTCCAACTGTTTGCTGAGCGTCTTCGATCATTGCCTGCGCAGCCGCAATTACGTGAATGTTGTCACCTGCGGCAAGCAGCCGCAGCTTCAATGGCTGAGCATGGACGAAGCTCTCGAACACTGCTCGCGCGGCGCGTCCACATGGAAGTTTGCCACCAACGATGAAGGCGGAGAGCCGGATGTTGTGCTGGCCTGCGCCGGCGATGTGCCTACCATCGAGACCTGCGCGGCCTCGTGGCTGCTGCAGAAGTACGTGCCGGGCATCAAGGTGCGTCTTGTCAATGTCGTGGACCTGATGACGCTGATGTTTCCTGACAAGCACACGCATGGGATGGACGAAATGTCCTTCAATGCGCTCTTCACGGAGACGGCGCCGGTGATCTTCGCCTTCCACAACAATCGCTGGTTGATTCATACGCTGGTTCACGGGCGCGCCAATGAAGGCCGTTTCCATGTGCATGGTTATATGGATCAGGGAAGCACTACCACGCCGTTCGACATGGTGGTGTTGAATGAAATGAGCCGCTTCCACCTTGCGCTGGACGCACTGAAGCACATACCCCGTCTTCGTTTGCAGGCCGAAGATGCAATCGGCTTCTTCAACCAGGAATTGCAGCGCCACCACGACTATATCCGCGAGCATCTGGAGGATATGCCGGAGATCCAGAATTGGCGGTGGACAAAGGACTTCAGCGAATCAACCGCGCCCGCTCCACTAGCCAAGGGACATCCGCAGAAGGCCATGTTCACCGATAGCTAGGCTGCATTCTGATTGAATCGAAGCGGAGACTGTTATCGCAAGAGTTATTCATTAACAGCCTCCGCTTTCTTGACTTATGCACTCAGGAGGAGACATTGAACGATCCGAAGGCGCCATCTGATTGGCTAAAGGTTGATGGTATCGATGCATTGGTTGAGTTGGCGCTTGATCTCCACTGGTCCTGGAACCATGCCGCGGACGAGTTATGGAAAACGCTCGACAAGGAACTATGGGAAACAACGCAAAATCCATGGGTCATTTTGCGGACGGTTTCTCAGGAAAAGATCAAGGCAGCATTGGGCGATGTGGAGTTCCGCCATCGTCTTGACACCCTGCTTCAAAAGAACAGGGAATCCTATCGGGAAGACGCATGGTTTCAGCAGAAGCATCCAGAGGCGGCGCTTACGACTGTCGCCTACTTTAGCATGGAGTTCATGCTGAGCGAGGCGCTGCCCATCTACTCAGGCGGCTTGGGCAATGTAGCCGGCGACCAGATGAAAGCCGCCAGCGATCTGGGTGTTCCAGTGGTCGGGATCGGCTTGCTTTACGGCCAGGGATATTTCCGTCAGGATTTCGATTCGGAAGGACGGCAGCAGGCACTCAATCCAGTCAACGATCCGGGACAGTTGCCGATCCGGCCACTGCGTCAGCCGAATGGCGAATGGCTACGGCTGCAAGTTCAATTTCCAGGCTCAAAGATATGGCTCCGTTGCTGGGAGGTGTCAGTGGGCAGAGCGAAGCTGTATCTTCTCGACACCAACGACTTTGCCAATACCGCGGCTCAACGCGGAATTACCAGTGAGCTTTATGGCGGTGACGCGGAGATGCGCCTCAAGCAGGAGATCGTTCTCGGCGTCGGTGGATGGCGCTTGTTGCGCGCGTTGGGTCTCACGCCTGAAGTGTGTCACCTAAACGAAGGTCACGCGGCATTGGCAGTGCTCGAACGAGCCCGCTGCTACATGGAGGATAACAAGAAGCCATTCGATCTTGCCATGACGATCACGCGAGCCGGAAATGTATTTACCACGCATACCGCCGTTCGCGCCGGGTTTGACCGCTTCGATCCCAATCTGATTCGCACGTATCTAAGCCACTATGCAGCGGATGAACTTGGCATCTCCGTGGAGGATGTGCTCGCGATGGGAAGGCAGAATCCGGAAGACAATTCGGAGCCTTTCAATATGGCGTATCTTGCGCTTCGCGGCAGCGGCCAGATCAATGGTGTAAGCAAACTCCACGGAAGAGTAAGCCAGCAGATATTCCAGCCATTGTTTCCCCACTGGCCACAGCAGGATGTCCCGATAGGGTCCGTAACCAACGGCATTCATGTGCCAACCTGGGATTCAGCAGAAGCGGATGCGCTATGGACCTCAGCCTGCGGCATAAAGCGTTGGCATGGTGATCGGCCAGCCGAAAAGGACATACGCTGCATTTCCAGTCAGCAACTGTGGCAGTTACGAACAGCTGGGCGAACAGGCCTGATTGGGCAGATGCGCAAGCGGTACCAGTGCCAACTTGCCGCGGCAGGCGCGAATTCGTCTTATGCCGCCGGCATTTTCGATGAAAAAGTTCTGACCCTCGGTTTTGCGCGCCGCTTTGCAACTTACAAACGCCCCAATCTTCTTTTGCATGATACGGCGCGGCTAATCCGCTTGCTCACTAATTCACAATTCCCGGTTCAGTTAATACTAGCCGGAAAAGCTCATCCTCAGGATATTCCTGGACAAGAACTTATCAAGCAGTGGAAGGATTTTATCAAGCGCCCTGAAGTACAGGGACGCGTGGTCTTCCTCGACGACTACGATATGATGCTGGCCCAGGAGCTTGTTCAAGGAATCGATCTTTGGATCAACACGCCTCGACGTCCGTGGGAGGCCTGCGGAACCAGTGGCATGAAGGTACTCGTCAATGGTGGGCTGAATCTTTCCGAACTGGACGGCTGGTGGGCAGAGGCTTATTCGCCTGAGGTCGGTTGGGCCATTGGGGACGGTTGGGAACATGGCGATGACCCGGCGTGGGATGCCAAAGAAGCAGATGCTCTGTATGCCCTGCTGGAATCTGAGGTAATTCCGGAATTCTACGAGCGTGATAACTCCGGAATGCCATGCAAGTGGCTGGGGCGCATCCGCGAAAGCATGGCGCGGCTTACCCCGGAGTTTTCTGCCACGCGCGCCATCCGCGAATATACCGAGAACCATTATCTGCCTGCTGCTTCTCGCTATCGCGAGCGCGCAGCAAAAGATGGTGCGCTCGGCTTGAGTCTGCTTCGTTGGAAGCAGGATATTGATCGGAATTGGAGTACTGTGCGTTTCGTCAAGGTGCAAATCAACACCCACGATGGGCAGCATTTCTTTTTGGCCGATGTCGCGCCTGGATCGCTCACTCCCAATCACCTGAATGTTGAGCTCTATGCAGATTCAGCTCAGGGGCAGGGTGCTTGCTGCGAAGTGATGAACGCCTCCGGACCCTGCGCAGATACGCCAGGCGCGTTCACCTATTCAGCTCAGATCTCCGCAACGCGGCCCGCCAGCGATTACACCGCGCGTATTGTTCCCTATCACTTGAATGCAGCTGTGCCGCTTGAAGCGAGTCAGATCGTCTGGCAACGCTGATGACCATTCGCAGAATCGCGAAATTATGAATATGGTGCCGGTCTCAGAGTATGTATGATGCTTACTTATCGCTCAGACACGCCAGAATCGTTTTGATGACCAGGTTGGTATCGTCAGGCCCTTTTACTGGAATCGAAACTACCCCCGCCTCTTCCGCCGGAAAGTCGTTCCCACCTGGAAACAGAGCATCTCCGATGTAGACCATCTCTTTCAATGAAAGATGGAGCGTATCGCGCAGCTTCCCAATGCCGTAGGCTTTGTCAATGCCCGGCTTAGTTACATCGATTGAAGTCGCGCCGCCCATACGGATGGAAAACTCCGGAATTAGCGTCTCCAGAATCGCCGAGATCTTCGTCCGCTTCGCAAAATCCGCATCCCACTTTTCCTTTTCAACCAGAGGCGCCTGCTGACCTAACGCAGAGTATGTGACCTGGCTTCCCCGGTCCTCAACCACCCTTCCCCATACCTTGCCGGCCCGATAGCCTGCCTCACCCGCCGCTTTATCCAAAGAGTCAATAATCTTCTTTTTTTGTTCCGTTGTAAGATCCTCTGAATACAGTTCCTTCCACTTCCCGTTGTACTGAAAGAATTTTGTTCCACAAGTTGGAAGCAGAGACAGATTCGCAAGCATGCTGCCCTGGGGCAGATCGGTGAGAAGTTGCTTTTCAAACTGTGCCCATGCGCCTCCAGAGATGACTGCTACTTTGATGATGTCAAGAAGGTCATGCAGCAGTGCCGCGGTTTGTGGAGCAAGAGACGACTTGCTCGGCGCGAGGGTGCCGTCTAGATCGAACACAATCAGCTTTTTCATTTGTCTCCCAGCCGGGTGTCCTGCTAACTCAGCTTAACTCATTAGTAATTGAGTTACACGGACACAATTGGCATATACCGCCAGCAGTTAGTGCTGCCCGAGCCATGGAACCCATGCCAGATTGCCACTCAGAACGTAGATTGCGAGCGCGGCAGCGACGAAGATTGCGCCTACCCAGAAGCGCCAGTCGCGATGCATCCGCCGCCAGTAGGGACCGGGATCCGGTTCACCGCTATCGCTGCTATTTCCTTCCTGGTTATACTTGCTTCCTGTCATTTCGTCTCCATCGTTTGGGAGTATTCGCCGCGCCGCGCCGCCTGGTTGCAGCGGGCGCGATGAACCAAGGATTGTTGCGCAGCTACAACATTGACCTTCTGGCCATCCCAGATTTTCAAAGCGGTTTGCTGAATGGCGCGCGCATACGAGAATGCCAGCGCCCACGGCAGCCGCGACTTGAATCTCGCATTCATCGCATTCAATCGGGCCGAAGCCAATTCCGCGGGTTGGCCGCCCGACAGGAACGCAATCGCTGGCACGGCAGCCGGCACGGCGCGCAGAAAGCAGCTTATGGTCGCATCGGCAACCTCGTCAAACGCCGGCTGGCTTCTGGACGAGCTTCCTGGAATCACCATATTCGGTTTCAGAACCACGCCTTCGAGCACCACCCTTTGCGCGAATAACTCACTGAAGACCGCGCGCAACACTTCGTTCGTAACATCGCTACACCGCTCCAGCGTATGCTCGCCATCCATCAGCACTTCCGGCTCAACAACAGGAACCAGACCAGCCTCCTGGCACAACGCCGCATAACGAGCCAGAGCATGGGCATTGGCTTCGATGCAACCCGAACTCGGGCGTCCTTCGCCGATTGCAATTACTGCGCGCCACTTGGCAAAACGCGCGCCCATTTGAAAGTATTCTTGAAGGCGATCTCGCAATCCATCCAGGCCTTCCGTGACCTTTTCACCGGGATGCCCGGCTAGCTCCTTGGCACCTGTATCCACCTTGATGCCGGGAATAATGCCCGCCTCAATCAGGACTTTGACAAAGGGCGTGCCGTCGTCTTTCCGTTGACGGATTGTTTCGTCATACAGAATTGCGCCGCCAATCGAATCACTTAGCCCAGGGGCAGTTACAATCAATTCGCGGTAAGCTCGTCGAGCTTCAACGGTCTGCGGAATTCCGAGCTTCGCAAACCGCTTGTTACAGGTCCCATTACTCTCATCCATCGCAAGCAGGCCCTTGTGATCGGCAAATAGCTGCTTTACTGTGTCTTTTAACATTTGAGAATCCATTTGAGCCTACTCGCTTTCTGCTGATACTCTTGGAAGCACGCTTATAGGTGGCAGGCTATTGCGGTGCTTCCATGTGTACTATCCGGGAAGACACAACCAAGAGTCCGGTCAATAATGACCAAATGGCTGACGCCTCATTAAGGCATACTGCTTTTGATTGATTTAGCGCGAACAGCGCCGGCCGATCAGGCGGAAATATTCCGCTTTTAGCCACTCGCGCGCATCCTTGCGCAATCGGCAGATATGAGCAATTTGGAACAGACACTTTCTAATGCGAATTTATGATACTGATATTGCAAGAGCAGCAGGGGGCTTCAACAATAGTATGCATTTGCTTTTTGGAGCAGCTATTTCATCCGCAATGTGGTTTCGATTGCCGTGAGGAGCGATAAATTCATCTCTGGTGTTCATGTTTTCATCCCTCCTTCACGCATCTGCAACTACTCTTGCGTTAAACAAGGGCAGATGTTCAGACCAGGAAGAGGTGATGCTCATGGCTTACACAGGGATTCACACGTCCGGCGAACAACCGCAATTCGACGTTGCTCACTTTCTTGCATACGCTGGAACAGGCAGAAAGATTGTTCACTGCGATTCAACCGGTTCCCTGTTTTCACAGGGAGACCTGGCCGATTCTGTTTTCTATCTCCAAAGCGGACGCGTAAAGGTCACGGTTGTTTCAGCGAACGGCAAGGAGGCTACGATCACGCTGCTCTCCTCGGGCGACTTTGTGGGAGAGGAGTCGCTTGCTGGAGCCGCCGAACGCCGATCGGCCACTGTCACTGCCATCACGCCATTAAATGCGATTAAGATCGCTCGAAGTGAAATGATCCGGGTGATGCGCGAAGAGCACGCATTCTCCGATCTGTTCCTATCGCGTCTTTTGGCGCGCAGTATGCGAACCCAGGCAGATCTTATCGATCAACTCTTCAACTCCAGTGAAAAGCGCCTGGCGCGAATTCTTCTTCTGATGGCCGACTACGGCGAACCGGGAGTGCCGGCAAAGTTTATTCCTCCCATCACGCAGGAGACGCTGGCAGAGATGGTCGGCACAACCCGTTCTCGCGTCAGCTTCTTTATGAACCGCTTTCGCAAACTCGGATTCATTGATTACAACGGCCGCATACAGGTTCATAAGTCGCTCCTCAATGCATTTCTACTCGACAGCCTTCCTGAACATGACGCTCAGTCGCCGCGCCTAGCCACCAAATCTGAGCTTTCTTCAGATCCGGATCACTCTACTCTGAAGCTGTGTGCTTGAGAATGTGTTCCCAATTGAGCAGATCGACTTCTGCAGGCAGCGTCAACTATAACTTAATTCGTTCAGGAAGCAACTGGGCGAAATAACCTGGCGGAAAATGAGGACAAGAGCATGGAAGAGCATCGATGCAGAATCGCAGCGGCCGAGGAGGACGATTGCCGTTGCAAGAACCTTGAGGTAGAAGACAGCAGGTGCAATGGCTTTTCAATTCAGGCGGAAGATCCTCTGTGCAGAAACCTTTCCTCGATATGGTAGCCGATGGGGTCCGGTCCGGTGAGTCTGATGAAGACTTTTCACAAGTGCCGCAGATTAACTTTTGCAATATTATTTTGTGCCGCTAGCATCATAGGTACTCAAGGAAAGCACTATGGCCATCACCGCAGACGACAAAGACTCAGCAGAACAAAATCCGCCCAAAGACTCACAGGGAGATCAATCGCCGGAAAGCGCGCCTGATTCTACTTGCGCAAAAGCCGCCGCGCCACAATCGACTAACCTCCGCAACAAGGCGCGCAGGTATCTGAAGCCTGCTCTTGGCGTTGCATTCTGAGGAAATGACGCTGGCAAACTCCCAGCAACAGGAGGCACTTTCATTGGTGCAGCTTTACAGCGCCCTTGGCGGAGGTTGGAAGTAAGATTTATCGCGCCACCATGTGGGAGAAAGAAGACGTCTGGCGGCGTGGACACCGCCAGTTTCGAGGCGGACGCCGGGCTATCGGTGGTGGCGCCAGCGGCCAGCGGTTTGCGCGGCTGAGGCTTGACCGCGGCTTCATCAACCGGGGTGGTTCCGGTCACATCGGCTGTGAAGGTTGCACCGGAAGGCGTCACATAGATGTCCGCCGTCTGCTCGCCAGCTGTGCTCGTGGCTACCGGGCCCTTATCGTCGGAGGCGCGCTGTGCAAGTGATAAGTAGTGCCCGCGGCCAAGCGAAAATCATTCTGCACGCCAATTGAAGTAATAGTTCAGTCCGCCGCCCGCCTGCACGGCCAGCGAGTTAGCGCTCGAAGTTACCGTGCTACCGGACGGATAAAGGCCGTCAAAACCATGCGTTCCGCCCACCAGCCCCTGGCCAAAGACTTGTAGCCGCCGCGGGCCGTCCGCCACGCCGTGTAAGTAACTCGCGGCCCGGCCAGATAGGAAAGCTTGTTCACATCCACGCCGCTTTGTACGTTGCCGGCGTGATCGCCGATAAGTACGGCGGCCAAGCCCAGGCCCTTCCAGAAGGTCACTGCCATGTCCGCCCCGCCACCCTTGAACCAAAAGTTATCATCTGAAACCACCCGCGAACGCTCAGCGGATAAAGTGACAGCCAGGTCCGTCAAAAACGCCGCAGGCTTATAACTCTGCTGGGCCAAGATCGCAGGCTCAGCTAGTAGGTATGCGCTCACCAGAAGCGCTCTTCCGCTAACTGAGAATCGCATTATAAGCTCTCCTTGTTACTCAACCGTCAATGTGACATTCGTGGCGTGCGACAGCGCGCCCGAGGTTGCGATCACAGTCACCGCGTAACTCTTCTGCGCCTGGCCGAAGAAACCACTGCTGGAGCCACAGCCGCTCAGTCCGGCGGCGGCAACCAGGCTCATGCCGAGCAGCAACATAACAGACAGCATCCGGCCGAAGCGCTTGCCCGCCTTGCGCATCCTGCCTGCGAAAGGCAGCAGTAGAAGCGCCAGCGAGAAGGGCGCCATACACGGAAGGAAGCTTCCGCCGGCCGGCCGAGTTATGGCCGTAATTAGCGGAGCGTGGATGGTGAGAGTTACCGCGGTTGAGCCGGAGCCGGCGGCGATCGTAGAAGGCGAGAAGTTATAAGTGTATCCCGCAGGCAAGCCGCTAAGTGAAAAAGTAATTGCCGCCGGGAAGCTGGTGACCGGGCCGGAGGGGCTGAAGGTGAAAGTAATTCCGGCCTTCTGGCCCGGAGCCACCGTCGCCGCGAAGCTGGTTGCGGTGGCAGTAAAGTCCACCACCATCTCGCTGAACGCGCTGCTAGCTGATGCGTGATAATTCGCATCGCCTGAGTAACTGGCGGTGATGCTGTGCGCGCCCAGGCTGAGCGGCGCGGAAGCGCTGTTGACCGTGCAGGAAGCCGCGGCGGCGCTGACCGAGCAGAGCGCCGTCGAGCCGTCGTAGAAGGTCACCGTGCCAGTGGGCGCGGCCAGCGTGGCGGCCGGCGCCGAGGCATAGCTCACCGCCGCCGTAAAGGTGATCGAGTTATCAACGAAGGCGCTGCTGCCGCCACTGGCCAACGTAAGCGCGACTGCCGGCGTTGCCTTGCCGATGGTGAGCGTTCCGGTGGCATAAGTAATGGCGTAGTTCGCAAGCCCCGTGCCGGTTGCATTGGATGCTGTGATGGCATAACTGCCAGCCGCAGCCGACGACGACGCACCCGAGGATGCCAGCGTTACGCTGCTCACCGCATCGCTATTCAGCAAGCCTGTGGTGGTGAAGGCTGTCAGTTGCAACGCCACGCCATAGGTCTTGGTCGCGTTGGTTGGCGTGATGGTCAACGCCGCGGCGGTAATGGTAAGGTTAGCGCCGGTGTAACTTAGCGAGTAATTCGCGCTCGCCGCAAGCGTGCCTTGATTGATCGCGTAGGAGCCAACGCTTTCGCCCGATACGCGCGCCAATGCGCCGGTCAGCTTGTCCGTGCCAACCAATGCGCCGCTAATGATGCTATAAGTCAGCGACGGATCCGCCGCGCCATAGACCTTTGACTGCGCATTCGCCGTTACCGTCAGCGGCGCGGCGGTGATAATGAGGTTAGCGCCGGTGTAGCTTAGCGAGTAATTCGCGCTCGCCGCCAGCGTGCCTTGATTGATCGCGTAGGAGCCAACGCTTTCGCCCGCTGCGCGCGCCAATGCGCCCGTCAGCTTGTCACTGCCAACCAATGCGCCGCTGATAATGCTGTAAGTTAGCGCCGGATCGGCCGCGCCATAGACCTTCGTCGCATTGTTGGCGGCGAGGGTCAAAACCGCGGTGGAGATTTTGTCACTGACCGTACCGTTGGCGGTTGCATAGTTGCCGCCAGGATCAGTAAAGCTCCAGGCGTCGACCGCGTAGCTTCCGGCTGCGGTGTGCGTGGTGCCAGTCAGCGTGAAGCCGGTTGAAGGTATGGTTGCGCCGCCCACGCCCGTGGCCGTGGCCGTGGCCGTGTGCGCCAAGCCATCGTAGGTCACGCTGTAGGGCGTCACGACAATCGTGGCTGTGGCTTGCGCGATTTTGTCGTTGACCGTGCCGCTAGCGGGCGCATAGTTTCCATTGGGATCGGTGAAGTTCCAGGTGTCGGTCGCGTAACTTCCTGCTGCGGTGTGTGTCGTGCCAGCCAGCGTCAGGCCGGAGGCTAGGTTGATGTTACCCACGCCGGTCGCTGTGGCCGTGGCCGTGTGCGCCGAGCCGTCGTAGGTCACGCTGTAAGGCGTCACGTTGATCGTGGCCGTAGCCTGCGCGATTTTGTCGTTGACCGTGCCGCTGGCGTTTGCATAGTTACCACTGGGATCAGTGAAGCTCCAGGCGTCGTTCGC